>JAEEGL014065845.1_pt1 | contig 37920 bp, 23 predicted proteins | sample 9134231 | NCBI WGS metagenome assembly JAEEGL01 (sample SAMN16246548, study PRJNA631951) | gut metagenome | biome: gut microbiome; feature: rumen; material: fiber-attached | host: Bos | place: Iran: Karaj | collected 2018-10
CCTCCTCCTCGCCGGTATCAGGGTCTGTGTACCAATAGCGCAGACGGACACCCGACTCCACCTTGTTGACGTTCTGGCCACCGGCACCACTGCTTCGGAAAGTATCCCACGACAGCTTGGCGGGGTCGACATACACCTCGATGGTATCATCTACCAAAGGCGATACAAAGACCGAGGCGAACGACGTCATACGCTTGCCCTGGGCATTATAGGGCGACACTCGCACCAAGCGGTGGACACCATTTTCACTCTTCAAATAGCCGTAGGCATACTCACCGCCCTCAATCTGCATAGTGACACTCTTGATGCCTGCCTCATCACCGTCCTGCAAGTTAGCAATGCTCACCTTATAGTCGTGCGCCTCGGCCCAGCGCTGATACATGCGCATCAACATCTGTGCCCAGTCCTGAGCTTCGGTACCGCCTGCACCGGAGTTGATCTTCAGCACAGCATCCATGGGGTCTTCCTTCTGGCGGAGCATGTTTTTTAATTCTAGAGATTCTAGAAGATCTAGAACATCTAGATAAGCCTTATCTACTTCTGCCTCCGTGACCATCTCCTCCTTATAGAAGTCGAAGGCCAGCTGCAGTTCGTCAGCAGCAGTACGTACGGCCTGATAGCCATCGAGCCATTTCTTGATGCTCTTCACCTTCTTCATCTGCTCCTCAGCACGTTTCTGGTCTTCCCAGAAATCAGGAGCCTGCGTACGAAGTTCCTCTTCCTCGTACTCTATCTTCTTTTCGTCTATCTTCAAGTACTTGTACAGCGCATCCGCACGGTCAAGCACATCCTTCAGTTGGTCTTGCGTAATCATAATTACTCGTTATTCTGCGTACATTGCGTCAATCTCGGCCTTGTAATTCTCATTGAGGACACGGCGGCGGATTTTGAGCGTGTTGGTGAGTTCACCCTTTTCCATCGAGAGGTGGTGAGGCAGCAGGGTAAAGCGCTTCACCTGCTCGTAGTGGGCCAGCTGCTGCTGCAGGGTATCGATGCGCTCCTTCATCATCTGGATGATAGCAGGATCGGCACACAACTGTTCGCGATTCTCGAACGGAATGTTATGAGCACGGGCATATTCCTCCAGCAATGGATAGACGGGAATGATGAGTGCCGAGACGAATTTCCGCTCGTCGGCAATCACGGCAATCTGGTCGATATACTTATCCACGAGCAGCTTCGACTCAATCATCTGCGGGGCAATATATTTGCCGTTCGACGTCTTGAAGAGGTCTTTGATACGGTCCGTCAGGAACAACTCGCCATCCTTCAAGTAGCCGGCATCACCGGTCTTGAAATAACCATCCTCCGTAAAGGCCTGCTTGGTGAGGTCTTCGCGGTTGTAATAGCCGATGGTAATCGTCGGGCCCTTCAGGAGTATCTCGTCGTTCTCGCCAATCTTGATGTCGATGCCTTCGATAGGAATACCTACGCTACCTACCGTCCAAGGATCACCAAGGTGATTACAACTGACTGTAGCCAGCGACTCTGTCAAACCATAGCCAACAATCATGTTGATACCGATGGAATGGACAAATTCTTCCACATGCGCCGATACTGCTGCACCCGCCGTGGGGAAGAAATGGGCGTTTTCCAGTCCCAACTCCTTGCGCACCAGCGAGAAGACGGTACGGTTCAGCATCTCATATTCCAGATGCAGTGCCACAGGCGGTTTCTTGCCCTTGCTGAGGTATTCGATGTTATGACGACGACCAACATTGTAAGCATGCATAAACAGCTTGCGCTGGACAGCACTGGAATGTTCTATCTTGTCCATGACACCCATATAGACCTTCTCCCAGAAACGGGGAACGGCCGACATACATGTGGGATGGGTGTCTCGCATAGACTGCTGAACTTCCTGCGGATGGGTGTTGACAATCATGCGAGCTCCGGCATAGAGGCAGAGGATGGCCCAGCCACGTTCGAAGATGTGGGTATAAGGCAGGAAATTCATGATGCGGTCGTTCTCGTTCACCGGCACACACTTATCGTTAGCCACCATGGCGGCATGGAACTGTCCGTGAGTCAAAATGACGCCCTTTGAATCACCCGTCGTGCCGCTGGTATAGAGGATATTGGCGATATCGTCGTCGTTGGCTTCTTGTTGCAGCTGTTCCACCTCCGTCTGTCGCGGCAGGTTCTCACCCAACTTCAGGAAGTCGCTGAAATACACGGCATTAGGATCATGGGTAGAGATATGTACAGCGGAGTCGAAGACGATGATACGCTCCAGCGTAGGACACAACGAGAAAATACGCCGCGCCTTGTCGTACTGGTCCTGTTCGCCCACAAAGAGGTAGCGGATCTTCGCATCATTAACCATAAACTGAATCTGCTGCTCAGACGAGGTGGCATAGAACGGAATGGTGACGGCACGGATGCCCCAGGCACCGAAGTCACACTCGATATACTGCACCGAGTTATTGGAGAAAATACCGATGTTCTCCTGTACCTTCACACCAAGGTTCAACAAGGCATTCGACACCTGCTTGACAGTCTGCGACACTTGGTTCCAAGACAGCGACTTCCATTCCTTTCCACCGAAATCCTGATAGATCAACATCTCGCGATCACCATACTTTTTTGCCTGTTCGTGCACCAGCACTGACATGTGTAAATTCGTCTGCATAAGCCTCTCTATATATTATTTAGGTGCAAAGGTACAAAAAAAAGTGAAAAATGAAAAGTGAAAAGTGAAAAAATTCGTATCTTTGCAGCAATTATGGATATCAGTCAATATACCAACGACGCTGTTGAGCTGCTGAAAAAGCTCATCGCAACACCATCTGTGAGCCGCGAGGAAACGGCTGCAGCCGATATTTTGGCCGATTTCATCGGGAACTGCGGACTCCCCGTCAAACGTATCGGCAACAATATTCTGGTCTGCGAAGAGCTGGATGCCGAAAAACCGACACTCCTGCTCAATGCACACATCGATACCGTAAAACCCGTCAGCACCTGGACGCGGGACCCGTTTACGCCGATCGTGGAAGGCGACCGGTTGTATGGACTGGGGGCAAATGATTGCGGCGGCGGACTGGTGAGCCTGCTGCAGGTGTACCGGATTCTGCGAGGGGGAACCTCGCAGCACTCTTACAATTTAGTGTATCTGGCTTCGTGCGAGGAAGAGGTCAGCGGTGCCGGGGGCTTTTCGCTGGCATTGCCCGAACTGCCGAAGATAGATGTAGCCATCGTCGGTGAACCAACCGGTATGCAACCTGCTATTGCTGAGAAAGGACTGATGGTGATTGATGGTGTTGCCTATGGCAAGAGCGGCCATGCCGCCCGAGAGGAAGGTGTTAATGCCATCTACGAGGCGTTGGACGACCTCGTATGGCTGCGCGACTACCGTTTCAAGAAGAGCAGCCGATTGTTAGGTCCTACGAAGATGACCGTCACGGTGCTGAACAGCGGCACGCAGCATAACGTCGTTCCTGACGAGTGCCGCTTCGTCATTGACGTCCGCACCAACGAATACTACCAGAACGAATACCTGTTCTCCTTCCTGCAGAAGCACATGAAGAAATGTGAACTGAAAGCCCGTTCGTTCCGCTTGTCCTCGTCGCACATCCCTATCGGACATCCGCTGGTGATGAAGAGTCTCCAGATGGGGTTAGTACCTTTTGGTTCTCCGACGCTGAGCGACCAGGCACTAATGCCGTTCCACTCACTGAAGATGGGACCGGGCGACAGCGCACGCAGCCACTCCGCCGATGAATTCATCTGCATCAGCGAGATAGAGCAGGCCATCAAGACTTACGTAGAATTGTTGTCGTTATAGCGTTATTTCGGTATTACGACATTTCAGGGTTTTGAAAGAATCTTATCTCCCCAGCCATGACTCGGGATTCAGTTTTGTTGTCTCGTGACGCAGCTGGAACTGCAGGATGTTGTCCTGCCCCACTTTGCCTAAGGACTGACGGATATTGACTTTCTGTCCGCGATGGACATTGACACTGGCCAGGTTACAATAGACTGAGATGTAACTGCCGTGACGCACCATGACTACCATGGAACCGCCGAAGCTGAACACCGCACTGACCTCACCATCGAAGATGCTACGGGCCTGGGCACCTGCCTCGCCACGGATATTGATACCCTTGTTGTCGAGCGTCACACCCTTCAACCCTTCCACATTATACTGTCCATAATGGCTGACAATGCGATAAGGACCAGTGATAGGAATAGGCAGACGACCACGGTTGCTGGCGAAACTGCCACTGATACGCATATCCTCAGTAGGCGCGTTCAACGCCTCGTCAGCTTCCTTACGCGCCGAGGCTACGGCCTTGGCATGTTCACGGTTCTCGGCCTCGGCCTTGCGCTCTGCAGCCAGACGATTCTGCTCAGCCTCACGGGCACGCTTCTCGGCAGCCTCGCGTTCCTTTTTATTCTTAGCAGCCAGTGCCTCCTTCCGGGCTTTCTCTTCCTTGGCCTTGGCCTCAGCCACACGACGGGCATTCTCACGGGCTGCAGCCTCGGCAGCAGCCTTTTTACGTGCCAGCTCGGCAGCACGTTTCTTGGCAGCCTCCGCCTCAGCACGTTTCTTGGCCTCAGCAGCAGCCTTGGCCTTCTGGCGAGCTACCTCCTCGGCTATCAAGCGGTCGATCTGTGCGTTCAGTGCCGCATCCTTTTTCTTCTGCTGGGCAATGATGCCCTGGATGGTCTTCTGTTCCTTCTTCAGCGAGTTGACCACATTCTGCTGTTCGGTCTGCTTACCCTCCAGCGAACGACGCTCCTGCTCATCCTTCTTCAGCAGTTCGCGCTTGTGGTCCTGGGTATTGGCCAACGCCTGGAATTTCTGGTCGACCTCCTCCTGTTTCTGCTTCACCTCCTCGCCCTGTGCACGCTGAAAGCTGGCATATTCACGCATAAACCGCATACGGCGAAACATCTGCATCACGTTGTCGGCACTGAAAATGAACATCAGCTGACTCTGCGCCGAGCGGTTGCGGTGCATGTAGCGCATCGACTTCACATAGTTCGCCTTGCGCTCGTTCAGTTCATCCTGCAACTCGTCCAACTGCGTCAACAGCATTTCAATTTCCACGTCCAGCTGGCCGATATCCTTGCGGATGGTGTCTATCGTGCGCCGCTTGCCCTCAATCTCGTTGTTGAGCACCATCAAGTTCTGCAACCGGCGCTTGACATCCCGCTCATTGTTACGCAGGCGGGTCTCCTGCTTCTTGATTTCCTGTTGTATCTGCTGACGCTGGTTCTGCAGCGACTTCACAGTAGGCTGCGCAGTCTTCGTAGACTTCCCGGATTTCCCGGATTTTCCTGTCTTGCCAGATTGTCCGGATTTCTTAGTGGTCGTAGCAGTCTTATTCGCCGCCGGCTTCTTTGCTGTTTTTTTCTGCTGAGCATAAGGAGCCAGGGCGAAGGCCAGTAAGAAGAGTATGATACTTAATCGCTTCATCCAGAGGGATTAGAGTGACATGAAGCGCTGAAGAATCTCCTCGACAGACACCTGACGATATTTGCTCGATACCTCCGTGCGGGTCTCCCAGTTTTCGTCAGCACCCATGTAGTTGAGCGTCATACCCAGCTTCACCTCTTTCTCGGGCGTGGTGAGCGAAATCTTATGTTCCATGGGGAAATACTTGCGGTTGTTCTGCTGGAAATTCTCGTAGTCCCAGTTCAACTGATAGTTGCCACGGAACCTGTCATTGTACATGATATTAGCCATCTTTACCCGGGTGTTCACTTTGTCTGCCAGCCAACGATACGACATCTTTCCGTTCTCCATCATGATGATAGCATCTTCGCCATCCAACTCGGTAGTATATGTCTTCAGGGCCTCGTCCGTCACCTTCACCTTGCCGGGCTGGAAGAGTTCGTTCCAGAACAGCGACTGCAGCACGTAGAAGTCTATCTGACTATTGCGCAGGAAGTCAATCTGGGCGTACGGCACCTTCATGTAGAGCTTGTCGATGCGGTCCATGATGAGCACATACTCCTTGGTAAACTCCAGACGTCCTGCCTCCACAAAGCCGAAGGCCATGAGCTGCAGGCGGATGACGTCGTCACGCTTCATCCTTAGATTGCCCGTGAGCGTCATCTGACGTGCTCCCACCTCCACGCTGAACTTCACCTTCGAGGTGATGAAGCGGGCGTGCTGGGCATTGTCATTCACTTTCTGCAAGAAGGCCTGCTTCTTCAGTGTGTCAACCTTGACCACTGATGAGTCCTCCTTGACAGCCTTACGATGTGTGCGGCACGATGTTACGGCAAGCATCAACGGAAGTGCCAGTGCGGCAACCTTCAAAATACGTACTGTTCTCATTCTTTCAAATATTTTTTAAGTTTTATCTTTCTGGTGAGTATTTGTCTGCGGTCGTCCTTTACCTCCGATTTCTCCGAGGCTCGGTCCAGCGCCTGTTGCCAATAGGCCAAGGCCTGCTCCTTGTTGCCACAGTGATAGTAGATGTCGCCGGCATGTTCCAATAATACGGCCGACGTGTCGCTGTCGCACTGCAGCGTCTGGTCGATATACACCTTCGCCTCGCTATAGCGCTGCTGCATAAAGAGTATCCAGGCATATGTATCGAGATAGGTGGCATTCTTGGGTTCAGCCTTGATGGTGCGGTACGACATCTGCTCGGCCTTGTTCAGTTCACGTCCTAACTCGCTGAGATAGTAGGCGTAGTTGTTCAGGCAGCCGATGTTATCCTCCTTCCATACCAAGCAGGAGTCGTAGGCGGCAAAAGCCTCACGGTCCTTGCCCTTTTGGTGCAGGATGTCGCCCATAACGGCATAGAAGTCGCTGACGATGGCCGGGTCGCTCTGGTCGGTAATGACGCTGATGCCGTTCTGGAAGGCATTCAGCGCATTGTCCAACTGATCCTTCTGGTAGTAGGCAATGCCCTGATAATAATAGAAGGCCATTTCATCGGGATTATACTGTCGGGCATCGTGACACAGCGCTATCACACGGTCTTTGTCCTCAGCCTGCCAGGCATAGCCCACCAGCTGCAGACGGGCGGCGGCATTGTCCGGCGCAATGGCCAGTGCCTGCTCCAACACTTGCTGGATGCTGTCGCGCGGCATGTTCTTCAGATTCATATAGGTCGCACAGAACAGCGCCATGTCGGCATCAGCCTGCGGCATCTGCAGGATGCGATGGAACAGCTGCAGCACCCGTGTAGAGTCGCCGCCGTTCTGTTCACTTTCGCCTATCAGCTGTCGCAGCAGTGCCACACGGTCTTCCTGCGTGGTATTTTTGTTCAGCAGGATGCGCTCACGATATTCCTCCGTCTTCACCGAGTCTTTCTGGTCGTAGTAGTAGGCCATCAGCCCCATCAGCGCATTGTGGTTATCGGGTTCCTGCTTCAGCACCTCATCATAGATGCGTACAGCCTGCTTCTGCTGACTGTTCATCATCAACGTATTGGCATAGAGACACTGATAGTTCAGGTCGTTGGGATACTGCTCCTGCAACTGCTTCATCTCGCGGATGGCCGCTTGCTTGTCGCCCTTCTGCGTATAGAGCTGGCTCTTGGCATACGACAGCCGCTCACTCTTGCCCTCGGCCACCTCCAGCTTGTTCAGCGACTGAATGGCCTTGTCGTAGTCCTCTATCTGCTCGTAGAGCTGCACCAGCATTCCCAGCGCATCCGTACGGTCGTGGTTGGCATCATAGAGCTGTTCCAACACTTCCGCAGCCTCGGCATACTGGCGTTGTGCGATGTAAGTCTCACCCAGCGTCTCCAGATAGGTCGTATTCTGCGGTTCCAGTTCCGCAGCCTTCCTGATGCAATAGAGCTGCTGCTCCCGATCCTTCATGGCACGATAGTATGGCGCCAGATAGTAGTAAGCCTCCGACCGCGTAGAGTCGAGCTCCACGCAATGGCGCAACAGGTCGAAGGCCGCATCGTTGTTGCCCTTCTCCCCCTGACAAATGGCGTCGAGGAAGAAAGCATCGTATTTTTGAGAGGTGAGAGAAATGTCTTGCCCGCTGACCTGTGCGAAACAAGCCAACCCTGTCGTCAAAAACAATATGCAGAAGAATCTCCTCATCACTCCTTACCTCTCACTTCTTACTTCTTATTTCACTCCCGTATGTCCATATCCGCCCTCGCCACGCTCCGTCGTGTCAAGTTCGCTGACCACTACCAGGTCGGCCTGTTCGTGACGGGCAATCACCATCTGAGCGATACGCTCACCATCGTTGACCACAAAGTTCTCCTGCGACAGGTTCACCAGCACCACGCCAATCTCACCGCGATAGTCAGCGTCTATCGTTCCCGGCGTGTTCAGCACCGTGATGCCGCGCTTCAGGGCCAGTCCACTGCGGGGACGCACCTGAGCCTCATAGCCCTCGGGCAATGCAATGTACAGACCCGTCGGTATCAACTTGCGCTGCAAGGGGCACAGCACCACCGGTTCCTCCAAGTTTGCACGCAGGTCCATGCCTGCACTTTGGGGTGTAGCATATGCAGGCAACTGGTGGTGCCCGCGGTTCACAACCTTTACTGTAATCATCTTCTCAGAAACGTTTCTTACATTAAATAATGTGCAAAGGTAGAGTTTTTTTGTGAGAAACGACAAATGTATCACAAGAAATGGCAATACCTTGTCGTTTTTTAACATTTATTGGCTGGGAAGTTGCTCGTTCGCAGCACTTTCGCCGTGCATCTGGTCGAGCTGACGAATCAGCTGACGGTTGGCTTCATCCAGTTCAAGGTAAGCCTTGCGACGACGCAGGGCATAGATGCCCAGAACAATGATAACGACCAACATAACGATACCCGTGATGGTCAGTCGCAGTTGTGTGAGTTCCCCTTTCTGTTCGGCTATCTGGCGCTCCTTGCCCTCGGTATCGTAGACGGTGGCCAGCAACACGGCATCGCTGCGTTTCTGACGGGTCAGTGCCGAGTCGTAGGCTTCGGAGATTTGAGTGGCTACGGCAAGGGCGGAATCCTTGCGCCCGGCATACAGGTTTGCACGGAATTTCGGCAACAGGTAACGCCCGATGTTCTCAAGGTCGGTCTCGAAAGCCCCCTCCTGCATAAAGCGTTGCAGCTGCATGTAATTGTCGGCCGCCTCCTGATAGCGGTGGGTCAGCATTAGGTATTCCGTGCTGTTGATGAGGTGTCCCAGCCTCTTCGACGTACGTGTAGACAGATAGTCCCTGTAAGCACGGTCGGCCGCTATCGTACCACCACGCTTATACTCCAGCAGCGCCTTACAATAGCTGATGTCGGCCTTCATCTCGTCAATATAGATAGTGTCACGGTCGGAGCGGTTGCTGGCAATGGTATACAGCGAGTCCTGCCTTTCCACCCAGGGAGCGGCATTGCTATATTGCCCTGCCTGGACATAGGCCATCGCTACTGCCTTCATCGTATGCTGGCACTCACGGAAGTCGAGCGGGGCATGGTGGATTTTCAGCATCTTATGAATGTCGTCCAGCGCATTCTGGAAACTGTGTGCCGCACTTTCGGCCTGTCCCAGATACAGCTGGCACTCGCCTATCATCTCTGCAATATCATGCAGACGGGTAAAATCGTCCTCACCGGCCTCTCTCAGCTTCTTGTCGAAGATTTCCACCTCGCGTATCGCCAGGTCGTAGCGTTTCATGTTACACAGCAGACGGAGATAATCCTTGCATGTATAGTTGTAACACTCGAAATCGCCCTGATCATCCAGCGCACTCACATCGATATCGGCCAGCTGGTAATACAGGTCCAGCGACTTACGATACTCTCCGCGCTGGTTATAGGTAATGGTACGATAGAAAATACTCCTCATCCGCGACAATTCGCCAGCCTTCTCCACACTGTCGATGACAGCAAGGATGCGAGGCACATCGCGTGTATCGAAAACCGAGAAAATCACTGAGTCGACATGCGTACGCTGGTTCTCGTCGGTAATACCCCGATGCTGACGGGCTGGCTCGCAACCCACCACGGCGAGAACCGTCAGCATGAGCACTGCCGCCCTTACCATTCCTGTAAACTTCCTTTCACCCCATACTTCGGGCCTTCTGCATTTCGCGTTCATAACCTTTTTTAACGTCATTTTCATCACTTTTCCGACAACCTCCACCGTACTGCCCGCGGCTCATGCTGGGAGCGTGAGCACCGTACGGGTGCCGCCGATGTAGAGAGGATCCAGTTCGAGAGTGCCGCCGAGGCGCTGGGCGAGCTGGCGACAGAGGTAGAGACCCATGCCCAGTCCTTCGTTGAAATCGTTGAGTTTGGTGAACTGCATGAAGATGCGCTCGCGGTCGGCCTCGGGGATGCCCGGACCACTGTCGGCAACGTAGAAGCGAATGCTGTCATCGGCCTGACGCTCGCAACCAATGGTGATGAACCCCTCAAGGGTATATTTGTTGGCATTGTAGAGCAGTTCGCTCAGTATCTTCTTCAGGTAGGCCTTGTTGGTGGTGACCACGAGGTGGCTGGTCGTCGACTCCAGCTTCAGCTCAACGGTTTCGGGCTTTCGTACCACGACGTCGCCAGCAACCTCCTGACAGAGCGCATTGCAGTCTACCTGGTCGGTCATCGGTGTTTCGCCCGTCTGTTCCAGTTCCAAAGTCATCTTCCAGTTGTCAATGATATTGCCGATGGTCTGAGCGTTGATGATGATGTCGCCTGTCACGATGTTGCGTTCTTCTTCCTCCATGAGACTGTGGCCGTCGCGCAACACCTGGGCAAAACCGCTGATGATGTTGAGCGGTGTACGTATCTGGTGGAACATATCCTGAATGAATGCCGTCTTCTTGCGGTCGGATTCCATCGCAAGGGTCGTGGCCTCCTTCAGTTCCTCGTTCTTCTGCTCGGTCTTGGCACAGGCTGACTCTAACTGTGCCACGTGACTCGCTATCTGCTGCTGCATGGTGTGGAAAGCGTTCTGCAGCTTGCCCACCTCGTCGATTCTGGTACTGAGTTCTATCTGACTGCCGAAATGTCCCTCGGCAATGTCGCTGGTTTGCTGGGTCAGCTTCTCTACGGGCTCCATCGTCTTACGGATGATGAAATAGCTGAAGGCGAGCATCACCAACAGGCCGAAGACAATGAGGCTGATGATGATGGTAACCATGCTGTTGTAGCCCTTGAAGATGTCCTTCTCAGGACAAACGAGAGCCAGTCGCCAACCGGTATCGGACAGCGGCTGTTGCATGATCAGGCAGTCCGTGCGATGGAGGTCGTCCATCGTGACACCCTCCTTGCTGGCAGCAATGATGGTGTTCTTGGAACCTAACAGCATGAAGTATGAATCCGGATAGCGCCATTCCTGGGTGAGGATCTGGGAGAGCATACGCTGTGAGAGGTCGACGGAGATGACACCAATAGTCCGGCCGTCAGCGGTGACGAGGGGTTTGCAGAAGCTGGCAATGACGTCACGCGAATAGATACCGCTGGGGTTATAGTCCTGGAAGGGATCTACCCAGCAGGCCTTGCCCTGTTTGAGCGGTTCTTGATACCAGTCCATATCGAAGTATTGGTAATCGTCGCTACCCTCGTTTTCGGTCTCAATATGTCCGTCGTTATTGAACGAATAGGCGGAGAAGTAGCGGCCTTCGCTATAGAAGAAGTCGGGAATCATGGCTATGCTGCACCCGTTCAGCATGGGATTGACCTGCAGGATGAGTGCCGACAGTGCCAGGAGCGAGTCGGGCTGCAGGTTTCGGAACACCTGCCAGTCGGTGTTGTTCGTAGCCACCTCTACCTCATCCATGATGCCGGTAAGATGCTGTGCCGTATTGTTGAGCATCTGTCCCGTCTCCTCTATGGCTGCCTGCCGTACAGAAGCCCTGGAGCGGTGTATGTGGAATCCCATGGTCACTGCGAAGATGACCACGACGAATGCCAATATGCTGATGCTGAGGCGTACGGACACCGACTGACGGATATTTCTAATGACTGCGTTCATTTATTCTCAACTTTCAACTCTCAATGACTAATTCCTTATCACCCTGCGCCTCCCTCAACAGCTTGTCGAGAAGGGTCGTTACCTGGTTGGTATTCTGGAGTATATCATCAACGGTATGACCGAAGTCCTCGTCGGCCAGACGATGATTGGTGTCACAGATAGCATTGGCGCCCGTCATGATGCCCTGTACGGGCTTTACCATATCCTCCGACATCTCATGCAGCACGTGGGTTTTTACACGTTCCTCCTCCTTCACATGTTCAAAGGCGTTGGCCAGTTCCTGGTTCTGCAACTCAAGGATAGCTGTTTCCTGATACAACTGATCCATATATTGCTGGAGTGCCTGCTGCATCTTCCGGAATCGGCGCTGGAGTTCTCCTATCTCGTCAATTCGTGTACTGTCTGGAACTTCGTCGGTGAACTGTCCCTCAGCAGTCAGCACGGTGAAGTTTGCCAACCGTTTCAGCGGCCGTAGCGTGTGTCTGACGATGAACAGACAGAAGACAAGCAGCAGCACCAATCCTACGGCTACAATGATACGTGCGGCACGCAGCAACTTATAGTAGGAGTCGAAGATATCGCTCTCAGGACAAATGATGGCCACACTCCATCCCGTGTTCTTAAACGGTTTGTAGAAGACGTAGCAAGTCTCACCATCGATATTCACAATGCGGTGGCCCGTCTCACCGGCTATCATGGCCTCGCCAATGCTGGTAATCACGGAGTCGTGCTGTTCCATCGAGCGGGTGAAGATGGTTTCGTAGAACAGCTTGGTCGTGTCCGGATGCACCAGATAGGTACCGCCCTTGCCCAGCAAAATGCTGTAGGAATGGGGATAGGGCTTGGCTTCGCTGATGGTTGACGAGAACCAGTCGAGGCGGATGTCGACGGAGAAGGTTCCTACGACATGGCCCTTTGCATCGTGGATGGGCTGGCTATAGCTGGAGAAGATGTCCTTGACGATGATGCCCTCTTCTGCGTCCTCGAAGAACGGTTCTATCCAATAGGGCTTGTCGAGCAGCTTGGGAATCAGATACCAGTCCATGCAGTGATACTGGTAATTGTCCGTTCCTTCCTGTTCGGTCTGGATGGAGTCGCCATTATTATAAGAATAGGCCGAGAAATAACGGCCTTTCTCCTTAAAATAATAAGGTTCGAACGAGATGCTGCAACCTGTCAGGTCTGGGTTGCTCTCCAACACCTGACGGCTCAGGTCGAACATCATGTCAGGTTCGTCAAGATGATTTTCGATGACCACCAGCATGTTGTTGGCGGCGACTTCGGCACGGTGCAGGGTATTATCAATGTGGAGCACGGCACCCTCGATGGTCTTCGTAGCTTTGTCCCAGGCCTCTTCGCGCACCACTTCGCGTGTTTCGGAGAACATCAGACCAAAGGCGGCGGTGAAGATGGCTGCCACAAGAACAACCACCCAGAAGCTCAGTCTTCTGGACAGCGAACTGCGTACAAACCTTATCAACCACCTCATAAGCCCATGATTTCTTTATATGTTACCGGACGGGCTATCAGTCCACACTCTGTCATCATGCGTGAAGCCTTCTCCACCATGTCACGACGCACACGGAATTCCCGCTTGCCAGTGTCTTTGTTGATTTGCAGCCGCAGACATTCCTCCAGCATCATCCGTTGCATCAGGTGATTGGTGGGAGAATTATTTCGGCGCACATATTTCATCACAATGTCGAGTGCCTCTTCCGGATGCTTGGCGGCCCATTCCCATCCCTGACGACTGGCCTTGGCAAATTTCTGACATGCAGAGCGGTGCTTCAAGTAGTAGTCGCGCTTCACATAGACCCCTGTCTCCTGGATGTTATAGTCGTGGTCGGAGAACCGGTAGATGCTCTCGTCAGACATCTTGAATCCGGACTGTATCAGCTGGTAGTATTCATTATAGCTAACTACCATTGTGGCATCAACAGCACCGCTGAGGAAGAGGTTGATACCACTGGTGAACCGCACCCACTCATAGTGAGTCTTCTCGCGGCGGTCCATAATAAAAGTAAGGTAGTTGGGGTCGGAATTGAAGATGGCCACCTTCTTACCCTTCATCTTCAATGGGTCCGTGTCCCAGCGGGAGATGAGCATATTGCTGCTGTTCATGGAGTCCTGGAAGATGTTGACCAACGCAAAACCCTGGGAAATAAAGTCAATGGCCGACATGAGCGAAAACATACCCGCATCGCATTCCTGCGACTTCAGTCGTGTCAGAGCCGAACTGGTCAATGTTGGGTGCTGTATCTCAACGTCCAGTCCCTCCTTCTGGTAGAATCCCTTTTCGTAGGCCACATAATAGCCTGCAAACTGAGCCTGCGCCATCCATGCCGTGGTGAACACAAAATGCTCTCTTTGCGCCGTCACCACGGCGGGTGTCATGAGCAGCAGGGCTGTCATCAGGACTTTCCATTGACTCTTCCTTCTTTTCTTCGCCATACGCTAGTTGATGGTTGGTTAAGATATACTTACCTTATGACGCTGCAAAGGTAAGCATTTTCCGCGAAACCACCAAAAAGAATGCGAGAAAAATACACAACTCAGTTGTCGTGCAGGATGAGGGCAGACTGCGGAGAGACGACAGCTGCGGTGCCTGAAAGGGTGTCAAGACCGTTCTCGTCAATGACGCCATCACGGCAGACGACAGTGTAAGAGCCTGCAGGAATGGTGAGCTGCTGGGCAGATGTCGAGGCGTTGAGGATAACGATAATGTTACGCCAGTCATCGCGTCCAGCATAGTTTTTCAGCCGGAAGACCACGACACCTTTCGGTGCATCCAGAAATTCCAGATGTTTGCGTACGAGGTCGGCACAGCCCAAGCGGAAGGCCGGATGGTGGCGGCGCAGAGCGATGAGGTTTTTGTAGTACTCAAAGACCTGCGGATATTTCGCCTTGTTCGACCAATCGAGATGATTGATGCTGTCCGGCGACTCGAACGAGTTGTGGACGCCCTGCTTAGTGCGCAACAGCTCCTCGCCGCTGAGCATGAATGGAACACCCTGAGAAGTAAAGACGGCCGTCTGTGCCAAGAGGTCGAGACGAATAAGGTCAGAGGTAAGCGGTTTGTTCAAACCGGGAATACTAGCCTTGAGGCGATCCACCAGACACATGTCGTCGTGACAGGAGACATAGCTGATCATCTGAGTGGGTTCCTGTGCCCACGGCTTTTGGCTGTAGTTTACCTTTTTCATCTTCACCTGCGGATGACGGATGGCACCAACGATGCCAAACTTCAGCGACTCCTCCTCAGGAACACCACCCAACCAGCCCGGCTTGGTATCGTCGGAGAACGGACCGCGAAGGGCGTCGCGAATCTCGTCAGAGAACGCCGCAATGCCTGGCATCTTGGAGATATTCGCCTTCATACCTAACAGCTCGTTAGGATAGGCACACGAGCCCGCACTCCACCCTTCGCCATAGATGAAGATGGTGGGGTCGATGGTGTCAACCATCTGGCGAATCTGGTTCATGGTCTCGATATCGTGGATGCCCATCAGGTCGAAACGGAAGCCGTCGATGTGGTATTCGTTAATCCAGTACTTTACTGACTCCAGCATGAAACGGCGCATCATAGGCTGTTCGGAGGCCGTCTCGTTGCCACAACCGGAGCCGTTGCTGTAAGAGGTGAGAGGTGAGAGATGAGAGGTGAGAGAAATGTCTGTGGCTTCTGGTATTCTCTTACCTCTTACCTCTTGCCTCTCACCTCTATAATAATAATCCGGATAGGTGCGCTGGAAATTGGAGTGGTCGATGTCGTAGGTGTGATTGTAGACCACATCGAGGATGACACGGATGCCTGCCTGATGGAGGGCCTGAACCATCTGCTTGAACTCGCGGATGCGGACATCAGGACGATAGGGATCCGTAGAATATCCACCCTCCGGCACGTTGTAGTTGACAGGGTCGTAGCCCCAGTTGTATTTGTTGTCAGCAAGGCGCGTCTCGTCCACCGAGCCATAGTCGTAAGAGGGAAGGATATGGATGGCATTGACACCCAACGACTTCAGATGGTCGATGGCCCACGGCTCCGTCAGTGCCAGGAACTTACCCGGATGCTGGGCATCAGAACGGGCAATAGAAAAGTCGCGATGATGCAGTTCGTAGATAACGAGGTCAGCTGGTGACTTGCAGACTGGACGCTGGTCGGTAGTCCACCCGTCGGGGTTGGTATCGGACAGGGTGATGATGGCAGCACGTTTGCCATTGACACCTACCGCCTTGGCAAAGACGCCGGGACACTCGCCGCGACCCATGTCGAAGGTGTAGAAGCGACCCTGCAGGTCGCCCTGTATTTCAGCCATCCACAAACCGTCCTGATATTTCATTGGAACGGTCTTGAAGGGCTTCCCCCCTAAACCCTCCTTGTAGATGCGCACCTTGACGGTTTTAGCATCGGCAGGAGCAAAAAGTCGGAACACGGTTTTCTGGGGCGAGTAGGTCATCTCGTCGAAACGAAAGTCCTGGGCCTGGATGAGCGTTGTCAACATGATGAATACGAGCAATAATAGTGACTTTTTCATATATCTTCTTCTTTTAAATACTTTTATTTTCTATTCTCTCACTTTAGGCGATTCTTCGCCAAACAGGAATTCAGGCTGATAGCCACCGGCATCAACGACTATTTTCTCGAAGACGATGGCAGGATCGTTAGGACTGAGCGTCAAGATGTGCTCCTTCTTAGAAGCATCGAACGGCAGTGTCACCACCGACTCAACTACACGACGGGCAACAGTGGGATAGAACACGGAATAGATGTTTTCCTTAGCCTCGTTGAGGTTATGGTTGAAGTTGACAACCTGAGGTTCACTGCCATCGAGGGAGACGGAATAGGTGAGTCCGCCTTTGTTCAGGTAGTCGAGGGTGGACTTAACGACAACGTGGACCTTGACGGTTTTTTGCGACTCGGTCGCAACACACTCTGGAAAGACGGCAAAGCGATAGGAGAGCGAAGCACCATCGACAGGCTCGGTGTAGGGCATGAGCGTCATGCCGCTGAGGGTGCGACCGACGAAAGGCAGGACTGTCCACTGGGCGTTTGCGGCGGGCGTGGCATCATAGTAATGCTCGGCCTCAATGGCCACAAAGCCGTTGTTCATGGTGAAGGTGTATTTCCCGACGGAAGAACCGTCGGGCACTATTTTGAGGTCGGGGAGGCGGTCGGCGGGGAAGTCGTCGTTCCACGAACGGTAGCCGATATGTTTCTGTATCATCATACCATTCCACTTGCCACCAGCAATGTCTTGGTTGTAGGACGCACAAAGGAGCGAGTCACGGCGGAATGCCTCACGGGCCCGTTGTGCCCACTCGTTGGCCTCGGGCAGATTCTTCTGTGCCAGATAGCGGTTCATGGCCACGGCATAGTACATCTGATAGAGGTTCGACATAGCCTGTACGGGGAAAAGGATGAGCTGCTGGTAGGCATCACGATATTCGGGTTTGAGTGTCAGATACTGACGCAGAGCCTCAGCCTCCAGACGCATGTAGGCATCAGCCACCCTGCGCCACTCGCCAGTCTCGACGTTATACGTGGTGGCATCCATCATCTCCGCTGTCGTACGACCGGCATACTTGCAGCAGAGGTTCAAGATGCGGGCAGTCTCAGCTGCTTGGTCGTCGCCAAACTGCTGACGGCAGAACGGCTCAGTGTGAGTCGCGATGACATCACGACTGACGGAACGGGGGTTCCACGCCATGTCCATAAACAGGGTGATGGGGTATTCCATAGGCTTCAGGTCACCCACATTCAGAATCCACATACGATCCAGACCGTAGTCGGCAGCCAACGTCAACTGTTCCCACATGTTTTGCGAGGGTGTTACATTGAGCCACTTCGAGTTACGCGGTGCTCCCACGTAATCGACATGGTAGTAGAGTCCCCAGCCACCAGGGTGCTGACGCTCCTTGGCATTCGGCACACGGCGCACATTGCCCCAGTTGTCGTCACACAGCAGGATGAGCACGTCATCGGGTACACGCATACCTTTGTCGTAATAGTCAAGCACCTCTTTATATAATGCCCACACCTGTGGCGTTTCCTTGGCAGGACGACCCGTGACCTGCTTAATGATCTTCCGCTGGTTTTCGACGATGGTCTGTAACAGCTTGGTATCAGCATCCTCGCTCATCGCTTCGTCACCGTCGCCACGCATACCGATGGTCACGATATCATCAGTGCCTTTCATGCGTTCGATACCCTCACGGAAGAAACGGTCGAGATTCTCCTTGTTCTTCTGATAATTCCAGGGTCCCCACTCTTTGCGATGGCGGGCATATTCTTGGTGGTTGCGAGCCATAGGCTCGTGGTGACTGGTACCCATGATAATACCCATCGCATCAGCAGTCTTCAGGTTCTCTGGGTCATCGGCATAGAATGCCCATCCCCACATGGCCGGCCACAGGAAGTTACCCTTCAGGCGCAGGATAAGCTCAAAGACACGCTCGTAGAAGCGGTGGTCGCCATAATCGGTGCCATAAGTATTCTTCACCCACGTCGTCAGACATGGCGCCTCATCGTTGAGGAACAGTCCTCGATAACGCACCTGAGGCTCGCCATCGGTATATTCCCCTTTCTTGATATAGAGATCCGTATGTTTTACGACAGGCACATCGGCCCACCAATACCAAGGCGAGACGCCTATCTGCTGAGACAGTTCGTAGATGCCAAATACGGTGCCGCGCTTGTCGCTGCCAGCAATAACCAACTGATTGCCGATGGTCTTCAGGATATACTTCTCCGTCTTTCCCTTCAGGTCGCGTAACACACCCTGTTTTACCCACTGGTCAATCTGCTTATTGACACCCACGGTACCAATCAGGATGGTTGGCTCGTCGGACGTAGCAGGACGGACACCCGTCACCCGCTCGAAGTCGGCCTGTAGGGATGCTGCGGCACGTTGCACACAAGCATGTTCTTGGGCAGAGAAACCGATAGTGACACCCTGTAGCGACAAGGCGTCTGCTGAAGGCTGGAATAAGACAAACGATTCTGCAGCATGGATTACAAGAGAAAATAAAGCGGCGATAATGATTAATGATAGCTTCTTCATATCTTTTAGTTTTTAGTTTGTTTCGAAATATACTGCCATAGCTGGCGGTAGAACGGATGACGCGTCAAGGTGTGACGGTCGCCCAGGATGATAACCTTCATGCGGGCTCGGGTGATGGCCACATTCATGCGGCGCAGGTCACGGAGGAAACCAATCTGCCCTTCGTCGTTAGACCTTACCATAGATATGACGATGATGTCGCGTTCTTGTCCCTGAAAACCATCAACCGTATTGATACTGATGAGTCGGCGGAAGGGTTTGAAGTAGGCGCTTTTCATCAGCAGACGCCTCAAATACTGCACCTGAGCACGGTAGGGCGAGATAATGCCCACATCGATACGTTCGTCCAACAGTCGCTGTTTGCCAATACGCTCGAAATACTGCTGGAGGACATGCATGGTCAACAAGCCCTCAGCCTTGTTGATACGACCATAGCTCTCGCCTACGAATTCTTCCTTGAAGGAAAGCTCTTCGCCTTCTGAGTCGTCAGATAATTCCGCATATTCAGAAGTGTCTATCCACTCCATGGGTGTGTCGAGGTCGAGGATGCCCCGGAACTTCACCTCAAGAGCACTCTCCACCTGGCCGTGATAAAAGTAGTCGGAGGAGAAGCGCATGATATCATCGTTCATGCGATACTGGATGCGCAGCAGGGTAACAGCCTCCGGATGTGTTTCGACGATTCGCTCCATGAGTGTCTTACCCAAACCCGCCTTCAGGGCTGCAATGCTCTTGACGGTAGGCGGCAACTGACAATGATCGCCGGCCAGCACGACACGGCTGACACGGCGCATAGGAATCCAACAGGCTGCCTCCAAGGCTTGGGCTGCCTCATCGATGAACAGCGAGCCAAACTTCTGACCATCAAGCAGACGGTTGGCTGCACCCACCAATGTCGATGCAATGACACGCGCTTCGCCAAAGAGTTCGCTATTGATGCGGATTTCGAGTTCCGTAGCACGGCTCTTCAGGCTTTCCAACTTTTGGTGATAACTGTCGGTGGCACGACGGGAACGGTGGCTCTTTAGGTCGCGGATGGCTTTGCGCAGGGCCCATAGCTGGGGATAGTCGGGGTGAGCCTCGAAACGACGCTCGTAGGTGAACGACAGCATCTTATCGTTGACACGTGTGGGATTACCGATGCGTAATACGTTGATACCACGGTCGACCAGTTTTTCGGATATCCAATCGACCGCCATATTGCTTTGTGCGCAGACCAATACCTGATTCTCACGCATCAGCGTCTCGCGGATAGCCTCAACGAGGGTTGTCGTCTTACCTGTTCCTGGAGGACCATGAACGATAGCTACATCCTTGGCTCGAAGCACCTCATTGACTGCCTGTTCCTGTGTCGCATTCAGATAGGGGAAATGCATGGACTGAAACGTAAAGGCCTCCGGTTTCTGACTCTTTGAATAGAAGAGGTCACGCAGATAGCCCAGACGGCCTTTGCCTCGGATAGCACGGTCGAGTGCCTCCATCATCAACCGGTAGCTGGTCTCGTCGAACGACAGCTGTATGCCGACATTATCCGCCCCCTGAAGGTCGATGATTTGCGCATTATCGGGTAGTGTCACCACCATGCGGTCACCATCAACATAGCTCACCACACCCGTGAAGCGGAAATAGCGGATGGTGGTATCGCTAGAATCTCTAGATAATCTAGAATTACTAGATGGTCTAGATTCACTAGAGAAGAAGACCACCGGACGGCCGAATTCGAAGTTGTGCTCAATGTCGGTATCGGTTGTCCGAAAGACCTCCAATGCTAATTGGTTAAGCGAATTGTAGTAGCTTTTACCTATGCGGAGCGGCCACCAGGCATCACCACGCTTCACCTTCCGCCCGATGCCGATGGTCTCGGTCTGTTGGCGGTAAGCCTCTTTCTCCGTCTGGTATTCCAGCTGGAGCAAGAGGCGTTGTTGTTGGAGAGCCTGTATGGCACCTGCGGTTGGCATCAGTGACTATTTAGCCATCAACGATACAGCGAATCCACCACCAGGTGCTTCCGTCAGTTTCAGCACATCACCTTGTTTGACGACACGCTTTGTGATGGTGTAAGCCTGGGGATTCGTCTCGTAATGCGCATCCTTGGCATCAGCATAGATGGTACAGTCGTACTTCTTACCCTTATCGAGGAAATCGAGTTTGATATTGGTCTTATGACCATTCTCGTCGCACTTACCACCAATGAACCAATTGTCCGTACCCTTAGCCTTGCGAGCTACGGTGATGTAGTCGGCTGGCTCGGCCTCGAGATAGATGCTCTCGTCCCAGTCGCAAGCTACGTCGCGGATGAATTGGAAAGCATCATCAAACTTCTCGTAGTTCTCGGGCAGGTCGGCAGCCATCTGCAGGGGTGAATACATGGTGAGGTAAAGTGCCAACGAACCCGCAATGGTGATGCGAGCCCACGACGTATTGTCGCTCCACTCCTTCAGACGGGTGACGAAGATGCCTGGGGTATAGTCCATGGGGCCACCCTGCAGACGCGTGAACGGCAGGATGCAGGTATGGTCGGGACGACTGCCTCCGAAAGCTTCGTACTCAGTGCCGCGAGCAGACTCGTTACCCACCATATTAGGATAGGTACGGCAGAGACCTGTTGGACGCGTAGCCTCATGGGCATTGACCATGATATGATGCTTGGCGGCCTCCTTAACGACATAGAGGTAGTGATTGTTCATCGACTGCGAGTAGTGGTGGTCACCACGAGGGATGATGTCACCCACATAACCCGTCTTCACTGCATCGTAGCCGTACTTATTCATCAACTGGAAGGCTTTCTCCATGTGACGCTCGTAGTTCTGTATGGACGAGCTGGTCTCATGGTGCATCAATATTTTGACACCCTTGGAGCGGGCATAGTCGTTAAGCATCTTGATGTCGAAATCGGGATAGGGCGTCTGGAAGTCGAAGACGTCGCGTTTCCACATGTTCGCCCAGTCTTCCCAACCAACGTTCCAACCCTCTACCAACACCTGGTCGAGACCATTCTTGGCAGCAAAGTCGATGTAGCGTTTCACCTTCTCGTTGTTGGCAGCATGGCGGCCATTGGGCTTTACCTTCGTCCAGTCAATGTTATCAAGTTTGATGCTGGGGAACTCATCGGTATAGTTCCATGATGATTTGCCGACAATCATCTCCCACCAGACACCACAATACTTCGTGGGGTGAATCCACGAGGTGTCCTCGAGCTTGCAGGGCTCATTGAGGTTGAGGATGAGATTGGAGGAAAGCATGTCGCGGGCATCGTCGCTCACCATGATGGTTCGCCAAGGTGTCTCACAAGGCGTCTGCATAGCACCCTTCAGACCAGTGGCGTCAGGTGTCAGATGGCTGACGAAAGTAAAGGGCTGCGGCAGGGGGTAGGAGCCGGCGGGAGAACCGCCAGGGATTGTGGAAGGTGCGGGCGTGTAGGCATTGCTGCCACCCATGAGCTTTGTCGTCAATTCCGTTGTTTCAGCATCGACCAGTTCCAAATGCATCGTGGCATAGTCGGCACACGCCGCTTCGTGGATATTGATGTAAAGACTGCGTCTTTCACCGTCAATATCCATGGCCTGTGACTTCATCTGCAGGGAGGTCTGGACACCCGTCATGGAGAATACAGCAACAGAAGAGTTTCCCCAGTTGACAGCCTCCTGCATACGACTACGGATTTCCGACAGCTTGGTCTCTTGCGTCTCCTGCTCCTGCGTGTCGTAGTCGCCTGGCAGCCACCAGGCAGTATGGTCGCCTGCCATCGCAAACTCCGTACGCTCATCCTTGATGAGGAAATAGTTCAAGTCCGGCTGTTGCGGGAACTCATAACGGAATCCGATGCCGTCGTCGTAGACACGGAAACGGATGAGTATCTCGCGACGGTGGAGACGGGGCTGCAGCTGCATGTTGGAAGTTACTTTAGGAGGGGCAGAGCGCCATTGTTGCTGTAGTACAGCAACATACTCGACATAATGATTGCGGATGTCGCGGGTTTCGCCCCAGACAGGCTGCCAAGTCTCGTCGAAAGTGGAGGTTTCCTCCTTGACAAGAGTAAAGCCATCCATCAGGTCACGTTCGTTCAGTCCCATGGAAGCATGTTTGTCCTTCGCCAGTTCCAAACCCAAATGAGAAGGGCGCACCACGTCCTTTCCCTTATAAGATAAGGTATAGGTAGGACGTCCGTCGTCGACGGTGAAATTCAGGACGATGTTGCCATTCGGAGATTTCACCTCAGTGGCCATTGTCGTTAGTGGCAACAGCAGCAATGCCAGAAATAAGTTTTTGTGTTTCATCTTGAATCGTTATTTTCTTCCACTTTGAATGATTAATGTCTTGATAGTTTCATTGAAGCCATCCTCCTTCATCAGTTGTTCGATGGTGAGGTGCATACGATAGCGCCAATAATGGCGAGGATTTGCGGGGATATTGATACGCTCGGCATTCTGATCCGGCAGGCGCAGATGTTCGTCAATAGACAGCCAGTCCTGCAGCGACAGCAGACACAGCATAGAGGGTGAGGTAAGCTGACGACTTAAGATGTCCTTTGCCAACCATCCGGGCAATGGGTGTGGTGCATCACCGCTGCGACGTAACGGACCATTATAGTAGGCCTGAGTCTGTTCATTGTCCTCGTCCCACCACTGACGCAGTGTCGGCATGTCGTGAGTGGAGAAGGTACATACCGAGCGATAGGGGTTATGGGATAGCTTGCCAAAACGGATACTGGGATCTTTCGGCATCGTTTGGATTTCGAGCGAGAGGATGCGCAGCTCGTTCATCACCCAAGGCACGCAGTCGGGTACCATACCGAGGTCCTCTGCACAACAGAGCATGCGGGTAGCCTGTGTCAGACGCGGCAGTTTCTTCATGGCCTCCTGATACCAGAACTGGTTGTTGCGACGATAGAAATAGTCGTTGTACAGGCGGTTGAAGTTATACTTCTCGCCCTCATCGAGCTTTTCGTAGGGAGCCTGATACTGCACGGCGATGCGCGGATGCCAGCGGTCCTTGCGTTTGTGATCGACTAAGAAGAGGTCCTCGTGACCTACAATGCCATAACTCTCTATCTCTTCACGGCTCAAACCCAGTGCAGGAGCAAACTGTCCCTCAAGACCGGATTTCTCAGGAACTGGGATTTCCCAAATGCGGAAGAAGCCCAGCACATGGTCGATACGATAGGCATCAAAATACTGTGCCATCTTGCGGAAACGGCGTACCCACCACGAACAGCCGTCTTTCAGCATCTCGTCCCAATTGTAGGTGGGGAATCCCCAGTTCTGACCATCGGCAGAGAATGGATCGGGCGGTGCACCTGCCTGACCGTTGAGGTTGAAGTATTTGGGTTCGACCCAAGCCTCCACACCATCGCGACTGATGCCGATGGGGATGTCGCCTTTGAGGACAACACGATGCTTGCGGGCATAATCGTGAGCCGCGCGCATCTGCTGATCGAGGTTATACTGCACATAGCACCAGAAATCGGTTATGTTCTTATCTGGTTTTGCCAGCGGCTTGGGCCACTCAGAGAAAGTTGCTGTGCCATAAAGGTCACGATAGCAGCAGAACTCAGCATAAGGTGCGAGCCACGCTTTGTTTTCCTCAAAGAACTCCTTATATGAAGCACGACGTTTCACAGTAGCCCATTCCTGAGCAAACAACTCATGCAGATAGTCCATCTTGGCAGTGAACATTCGCTCGTAGTCAATCTGTGGCAGAGCGTTCAACTCCTGACGCAGGGTCTCGAACTTTTCCTTTTTCTCCTTATCCTTTATTTCTGGCAACTGCCGGAAGTCGGTATATTGGGGATGCAAGGCATAGATGCTGATAGAGTTATAGGGATAGCTATCCTGCCAGGTATGGGTAATATTGGTATCATTGATAGGCAACACCTGCAAGAAGCGCTGCTCTGTCTTCGACACCCAGTCAATCATCAGCTTCAGGTCGCCAAAGTCGCCTACGCCAAAAGAGCCCTCACTACGCAAAGAGAAGATAGGCACTACCGTACCTGCCCCCCTCCACGGATAAATGGAGAAATGAGCCTGCGCCAGTTCGTAGACCACCACTTCGTTGGCATTCATCTCTGGCATGTCTATAGACCGGTTGACACCCTCTTCCCACATCGGAGAATCGTTTTCGCTGCCAATGATTATGAATTTAAACTCAAAACGGCCGGAAGGTAGTTGTGAGGCATCCAACGAGACGGCCCATTCGTTATATTCATGCTCATCCATGACTATCGCCTTTAACGGATTCCAGGCACCTAACAATTCCGGCTCGCCCACCACGGCCAACTTTTCGCCCATTCTCAGCTGTGGCGCACGGACCTTCAGGCGAATGGTACGCTGATACTCCGACTGCGTGCTAAGTGCACGCTTGCGAGCCGCCACACACTCCGTAAAGGCTGAACTGTACATGTACGCATCCTCAGGGATATCAATCCAATGGTCATAAACCACATAACGGGTAGCCTTTGTAGCCGCAAACTCCAAGCGATGGGGTTCGGCCAGCCACTCATGCCGGGCTTCTTCCTCGCCTCGCATCAGGCTATAGTAATAGTCTATAAATGTACCTGGCTTTGTCTCTTTCCTGATTTCTACAAACCAGTGCTCACCATCGAGCGTCGTCATTTTATGCTGCGACACTTTACCACCTTCTTTCTCTGGCAAAACATTTAACACCAGACATTCACCGAAAGTGGTGTGGTATTCTACATTAAATAAGATTTTCATAAGCGTATTATCTTTAATTGTTAACTATGTTGAATTCCTTTATGCAACCGATTGCACTTTATGATTTTTAATCACTGTCACGCAGGCTCCACCCACTACCAACAGGACTGCTGCCACCAGCATCATAGACGACTGATGACTGCCTATCAGCGAGAGGACAATACCACCACAGAGGGCAGCTACAATCTGCGGAATACAGATGGTTCCGTTGAACAAACCTAAGTAGGCGCCCATGTGACCATAGCCCTGAAGGGCATTCGTAACAAAAGTAAACGGCATAGCCAGCATAGCGGCCCATGCACAGCCAATGAGCAGGAACGGAATAAACTGCAGATACTGGTCGTGTAGGAACGGTACCATTGCAAAACCAACTGCACCCAGTAGGAGGCTTACCGCATAGGCTACTTTCGTATTCTTAAACTGAGGCAGCAGGGTTGCCCAAACGACAGAACCTATAGCCTGCACGGCAAAGAGTACACCCACCCAGTTGCCTGCGGCCTGGAAGTCCTCGCTGGCAGGATCGGTCGTGTTCCATACGGTCTCAGCAATTGCTCCCGTCGTATAGTTCCACATGTACAGGAATGCAGCCCAACAGAAGAACTGCACCAGTCCCACCTTCCAGAAGGTAGAAGGAGCATTCTTCAAGAGCGTTATCCAATTGGCACTCTCTTCTTTCTCCTCTGATACCGGATTGTATTCATTATATTCCTGCGGATTCCACTCTTTGACCTTCGACGTGGTATAAACCACACAGCCAATCAGAATGGCAGCACCTATATAGAACGACCAAATGACACTGTCGGGAACCACACCTTTCTCAGCCACATTGCTGATACCGATAAAGGTAAAGATAAAGGGGAACAAGTAGCCTGCCACAGAACCGGCATTGCAAAGGAACGACTGGATGGAGTAGGCCTTGGCCTTCTGCTCTTCATTGACCATATCGCCTACCAGCATCTTAAACGGCTGCATGGCCATATTGATACTGGTATCAAGGAACATCAGGGCTACAAGTCCGAATAGCATGGCGGCACCTACTGTCAGGCCCAACGAACCGGCATTGGGCAACAAGCACATGACCAACACGGCAACCGTAGCTCCTATAAATAAATAAGGTATACGACGTCCGAAGCGTGTCCACGTCTTGTCGCTCAACGTGCCTACGATGGGCTGCACCAAGATACCCATCAACGGGGGCAGTATCCAGAAATAGCTCAAGTTGTGTGGGTCAGCACCCAACGTCGCAAAAATGCGGGAGATGTTGGCAGACTGCAAAGCATAGGCAATCTGCACACCAAAGAATCCGAAACTCAGGTTCCAGAGACTCCAAAACGGTAAATTAGGTTTTTGTTTCATATCGTTATCTTCTTTAACTTCTTCTTTCTTCTCCAAACTCCTCTAACTTCTTTACCTTGTCGTTCCCCTGATAATCAATCTTGTACGCACGATGCGGCGCTCGGCTTTTTCCAGCGGGATGACCCCTTCCACATGACCAATCAAGATGTCAGCAGCCTCTTCGCCTACCTTGATACCCCGTTGTTCGACAGTAGTCAGCATCGGGTCGCAGGACACGGCACGCTGACCATTGGTGAAACCGCAGACAGAAACGTCGCGTGGCACCTTCAAACCCATACGTTTTGCCGTGTACAAGATGCCTATCGCCGTATCGTCATTAACGGCAAAGAATCCGTCGGGACGGCGTTCCTGTTGCAACAGTTCTGGCGTAATGGCCTCCGCATCAGCACGATTGTCGCAGATACGGGTAATGCTCTCGTCAAACTCCATACCATGTTTCAACAAAGCATCCTTATAGCCATTAAAACGGTTTTTTGAAATCTCCAACGTGGGAGACGAACCGTAGAAGGCTATACGCTTGCAACCTGTCTCTATCAGGTGAGTCACAGCATTAAAAGCACCCATGTAGTCATCGACCACCACACGGCTCGCATTCACGCCCGTACATATTCTATCATAGAACACCAGCGGAACCCCGGCATCCATCAGCCGCTGGAAGTGGTCGTACTTCTGGGTATCCTTGGCCTGCGATACGATGATGCCACAGACCTTATTCTCATAGAACGACTGGCAGATACGTACTTCACGCTCATACTGCTCAGCACTTTGTGCCACCATGATGCGATAGCCACGAGCTGATGCTTCCTCCTCAATGCCCGACAGGACGGACATGAAATAGAAATGGGTAAACTCCGGAATAATTACCCCAATAACTTTAATGGGCTGTACCCGTGAAAAACGCAACGACTCGGCAATAACGTTAGGCGTAAAATCATGTTCCCGTGCATATTGCTGGATGGCCGCGCGGCGTTCTGCCGATATACGGGGTGAATCCTTCAATGCACGAGACACCGTAGCCACGCTGATGCCAAACTCGCGGGCAATGTCCTTCATCGTCAATGGCGTCTTTTCTTTCATCAGGTTTTCAGTACTTTATGTCGTTTAGCACGCTTCTGCGTGCAAAGTTATCGAAAAGTTTCATTCGTTGAACCTTTACCTTATCTATTTATTAATAAACGTCAATGCAAACGTTTGCACTTACTATATAACGTTTTTATTTTAAAAAAAGTATCAACGAACTGAAATAATTCTTACCTTTGCGCTTGATTTAAATCAATTTCTGCTGTTTATTGTGAACCAAAATAGTATACTAATCTTTAAAAATGAAATGATGAAGCAGGTAAACATTAAGATTCCGTTTAGGATGCTCGTCCTCGCGTTAGGACTGTTCCTATCGGTAGGAGCCTTTGCACAAATTGAAGTCAAAGGCCATGTTAAAGATGCTGTGGGTGAACCCATCATTGGAGCCACCGTACGTGTAGCAAACACACAAATTGCTACCGTTACCGACTTCGATGGTAATTTCACCTTGAAAGCCAATCAGGGTGCTGACATCACTGTCAGCTACATCGGTTATCAGACAGCAACCGTCAAGGCTGCCCCCAACGTTGTCGTTCTTCTTGAGGACGACGCAGCATTACTGAACGAGGTTGTCGTCATCGGTTATGGTGTTGCCCGTAAGAACGACCTTACTGGTTCTGTGACGGCTATGAAGCCCGATGAGAAGAACCACGGTTTGATTGTCAGTGCCCAGGACATGATCCAGGGTAAGATTGCTGGTGTGAACGTCATCAGCGATGGTGGTACACCTGGTGGTAGCAGTACCATCCGTATTCGTGGTGGTTCGTCGCTGAACGCTTCTAACGACCCGTTGATCGTTATCGACGGTCTGGCCATGGACCATCAAGGCATCAAAGGTGCCTCCAATGCCCTTTCAATGGTCAACCCGAACGATATCGAGTCGTTCACCGTGCTGAAGGATGCTTCAGCTACTGCTATTTATGGTAGCCGTGGTTCTAACGGTGTCATCATCATCACCACAAAGAAGGGTCGTTCAGGCATGGCTCCGAAGGTGAGCTACAACGGTAACGTTTCTTACTCTGTGAAGAAAAAGACCCTTGACGTGCTCAACGGCGACGAGTATCGCAAATTCATTTTAGATTATTATGGTGCAGATTCTGATGCTGCTGCCCAGTTGAACTTCGGTAACACAGACTGGCAGGATGAAATCTTCCATCCCGCTGTGTCTACCGACCACAACATCACCGTTCAGGGCGGTCTGAAGAATATGCCTTATCGTCTCAGTGTAGGCTACACCGACCAGAACGGTATTCTGAAGACCTCCAACTTCCAGCGTACCACAGCCAGTTTGACACTGAATCCGTCGTTGCTCAACGATCACCTGAAGTTCAACATCAATGGTAAGTTCATGTATGCTCACAACCGTTATGCGAACGGCGATGCCATTGGTGATGCTACGCGCATGGATCCCACACATTTCCCCTACTCGTCTGATGCCCAGTACGACAACTATCGCGGCTACTGGCAGTGGCTCGACAGTGGTGCTTCTCTCATGGACCCAACTTATCCCACTATGTGGAACCGCAACACCGTTGCCAATCCGCTCTCACGTCTTTACGAGAAGAATGACCGCGCCAATTCCTACGACTACATGGGTAACGTAGAGGTTGACTATCAGATTCATGGCTTCGAGGATCTCCGCCTCCATGCCAATGCAAGCGGCGACTGGGCCAATGGTACACAGGACACAGACTATGCTCCTTGGGGACCATCAAACTTCTACTACGGCAATAGCGGCTATACCTACGAGAAGAAGTACAACCTCACCTTCTCTGCCTACGCACAGTACTACAAGGACTTCCTCAAGACCCAACACTTCGACATCATGGTCGGTTACGAGTGGAGCCATACGAAGTATCAGGGCAACAGCCACTATGCAGGCCTTTATCCGCTGACCACCCAACAGGTAATTACCCACGACGACGGTACCACAGAACCTGCCGCAGGTAAGCCATACAATGAAAAGTCCAGCATCTGGAAGTCAGAGAACTATCTCGTCAGTTTCTTCGGTCGTGCCAATTATATCGCTTTTGACCGCTACATGGTGACTGCCACCGTCCGTCGTGACGGTTCCAGCCGCTTCAAGGAACACTGGGCAACATTCCCCTCTGTAGCACTCGGTTGGAAAATCAACGAAGAAGCATTCCTAAAAAACGTTAAGTGGATCTACGAATTGAAACTCCGTTTAGGCTGGGGTAAGACTGGTCAGCAGGAGGATATCGGTGACTACAACTATTTCGCCTCTTATAATGCCAACGTCTCCAATGTTGACGGTCGCTATCCGCTGATTGGCATTAACGACGATGGTTTACTCTACCGTCCTGATGCCTATAACCAAGACTTGAAGTGGGAAACTACCACAACATGGAACGCCGGTCTTGATTTCAGTTTCTTCAACAACCGTATCAGCGGTAGCGTTGATTACTACTATCGCAAGACCACTGACCTGATTAACGATGCGTCTGTATCTGCTGGTTCAAACTTCCGCAATATGGTTCGTTCTAACATTGGTTCTTTGAAGAACAACGGTATTGAGGTTTCTCTGACTGTACGTCCTATCCAGACTACAGACTGGCAGTGGGAAGTGACCACAAACTTCACTTATAACAAGAATGAAATTACAGAACTCACTGGTGAGTCATCTATCGTAATGACTGGTGGAATCTCCTCTGGTACAGGTAATCAGTGTCAGGCTCACTCCGTAGGTCATCCCGCCCGTTCGTTCTATGTATATCAGCAGGTGTACGATGAAAGTGGTCTGCCACTCGAAGGTGTCTATGTAGACCGCAATGCCGACGGAGTCATCAACGATTCCGACCGTTACTTCTACAAGAGTCCCGCTGCTCCTTACATTGCTGGCTTGAGCTCTCGCTTACAGTATAAGAACTGGGACTTCGGTTTTGGTCTGCGTGCCAACTTCGACAACTACGTATTCTGGGACAAGGAAGCTGGTTACTCTAATGTTTCCAAGCGTTACGACTCATCATTCAACTACTTGCAGAATGTGATTCCCGGAGCTGTGCAGCGCAACTGGTCTACCTACGACCATGCTCTCTCTGACTATTTCGTGCACAATGCTTCTTTCCTGAAGTGTGACAACATCACACTGGGTTACTCTTTCGACGGCCTATTCAATGGTGGCAACTACAATGGTCTCAGCGGACGTATCTACGCCTCGGCAACCAACGTATTTACCATCACCAAGTATAAGGGTATCGATCCTGAGGTAGAGAGCGGTATTGATAACAATATGTATCCCCGTCCTTTCACCGTTCAGGTTGGTTTGAACCTTAACTTCTAAAGAAAGGTTGAAAAAGTAATTGGTTAATAAGTAAAAAGAACTATGATTATGAACTTGAAATATATCAAAAATATGATTCCGGCTGCAGCTATTGTTTTTGCTGTAGTAGGACTGAGTTCTTGCACAAAAGACCTGGACGTGACACCTATCGATCCCAGTACGACGATGGTTGCCGATGAGCCAGCTCTTTTCACCAAGTGTTATGCCAACATGGCCCTGCAAGGACAGACAGGTGCAAACGGAGACTGCGACATCAATGGTCTCGATGGAGGTACTGCCGGTTTCGTGCGCCAGTTATTCAATGCCAACGAGCTCACCACCGACGAGGCTATCTGCGCCTGGGGTGACCCCGGTATTCCTGACTTCAACTTTAACGAATGGGGTGACAGACACCCGATGTTACAGGGATTCTACTATCGTCTCTACACAGGTATCGCATATTGCAACCACTATCTGGAGGTCTGCGGCGGTATAGATGCCATGCGCACAGCAGAGGTTCGTTTCCTGCGTGCCCTCTACTATTATCACCTGATGGACTGCTTCGGCAATGTACCTTTCGCCACAACCGTGATGTCTACTTCTCCTGAGCAGATTCAGCGTGCTGAGCTTTTCAAATGGATTGAGCAGGAACTGCTTGAAGTAAAGGGTCAGATGATGGAACCTGCAGGCCGCAAAGACACTGACAACGGCTATGGACGCGCAGACCAGGATGCAGCCAACCTGCTGCTGGCCCGTATGTACCTGAATGCTGAAGTCTATACTGGATCAGCTCGCTGGAATGATGCCAAGGAGTATGCCGAGAAGGTCATCAACGGTCCCCATAAGCTGTGGACCAACGGCATAAACGGCTGGAGTGCCTACCAGATGCTCTTTATGGGTGACAACGGCAGCAACGGAGCTTCCGTTGAGGCTATTCTTCCTATACTTCAGGATGGTCTGAAAACCACAGCATGGTGTACTTCCCTTTTCCTGATGGCTTCTACTTGGAAAGCCGATATGGATACAGAGAAGAACTATGGCAGTAGTGAGTTTTGGGCAGGTAACCGCGCCCGCAGCCAATTCATTGCCAAGTTCTTCCCCAAAGGCGATGCTCCTCAGTTGACGATTAAAGAGATGGCAATTGCTGCCGGTGACGACCGTGCCCTGTTCTTCGGAATTGACCGTGAACTCGTAGTGAGCACTCCTACAGAATTCACCTCTGGTTATTCTGTCGGCAAGTATCGCAACACTTACGCTGGCAGTGGCTCTCCTCACAACTCTCAGTTCCCTGACACCGATTTCTTCCTAATGCGTGCTGCAGAGGCTTATCTTATCGCAGCCGAGGCTGACGCCCGCATCAATGGCGGTATGACCACCAGCACAGGCGCAAACTATATCAATGCCCTACGCCAACGTGCACATACCACTACACTGAGCAGTTATTCTGTAGACCAGATTCTCGACGAGCGCTCACGTGAACTGTACTTTGAAGGTTTCCGTCGTACCGACTTGATTCGTTATGGATATTTCGGCGGCGACAAGAGCGGACAGTATCTTTGGGACTGGAAGGCTCATTCTCCTAACGGCGCAGGTTTTGCCGAGTACCTCAACATCTTCGCACTTCCTGCTGAGGATGTCAATGCCAACCCCAACTTGAAGCAGAACCCCGGCTATTAAATAATTGAAAATTGATAATTGAAAATTGATAATTATGAAGACAATATTCAAATCAACAATTCTGCTGGCTGCCGTGGGGCTGTCGCTCTTTACATCCTGTAAGGACGACAACGAATCGAACCCAACGCTGACACAGCCCACGCAGTTCGTGCTCAACGAGATTGCCGAAAAAGGCAATATCGATCTGGAGAAATCAAAGACCATCACCCTCACGTGGTCTCAGCCTACACCCTATAATAATTTCAACACTGCAATGATTCCCACTTATACGGTAGAAGTATCACCGACGGGAGAGTTCACTACGGAATTCGATATCAATGCCGAGGACAATAGCGGTGCAGACTATTTCAGTCTCGATGAGACCTATACTAATGGTAAGGACGTCAAGATAAGTACTGAGACCCTGAACCGTTCTCTTCTGCAGCTTTGCGGCTGGACGGAGGCTACAGTTCCTGATACACAACAGTTGTCCTTCCGCGTAAAGTCTGTTATCCGCGACGCATCTTTCCGCGAGTACTACCCCATTTATTCCAATGTCATCGTTATGACGGCTGTTCCCTACTATGTGGAGCTCAAGCCTGCCGATCCTGAGATTTGGTGGCTCATCGGTGCCGACATCGCTGACGGCTCTTGGGGCGGCGAGATTGGTAAGTGTGTCATCCCAATGCAGACCATTGAGGGTATAGAGTACGACAAGAAGACCGGTCAGGGCGAAATCCAGTGGATTGGCTATCTTGGCGGTAACGGCTTCAAGCTCCGCGGTGCCCTTGACGACGGTTGGGCTGCCCAAATTGGTCAGAACGACGGCGGTTATGTGAAGAACGATGGCGGTTCCGGCAATATTACTGTCAGCGAGCCTGGTCTCTACAAAATCACCCTGAACACCGCAGAACTTGCCAAGGTTGCTGACGGCGAGAACACCACAGCTTTGAAGATTGAGAAGTATGACGGCTCAGCTCCTGTATTCTCTGGCATGGCTATTTCCGGTTCGTTCAACGACTGGGGTGATACCGATATGACTCCTTGTTCTGCTAACTGGGAGAACCACGACTGGTACATCATCCACGACTTCGCTGCTGCCGACGAGGTGAAGATTAAGCAGGCCGGCTCTTGGGACTTCAACAAGGGTGGAGAATTCATCACCTACGGCGAAGGCTTGTATGTCTACGGTGTCGGTAACGGTGCTAACCTCGTGATGCCTGAGGCTGGTAAGTACATGATTATCTTCAATGATATCACGGGCTACATCCGATTCATCAAACAGTAATTTTAAGCGTAAACGATTATGACTAAGAAAATATTATCATTGATAGCATTTGTAGCGTCGGTAGCAGCTTGCACCGACGACTACAAAGACTGGTTGAGTCCTCAGGTTGTACCACAGCCCGAACAGGTTGCCTTTGCTGACGGAAGTGTCTCAACGGTAGGCGTTATCGACTTCAATAGCGTAACCGCTGAGCAGGTAAAGGTGTGCAACATCACTGCTCCGACATCAACTGATCCCAATTACGAACTTTCCGCCTACGATATCACACTGGGTGGCGAAGCTACCTACGGTATCACTCCCGACGGCGTGATGTCAGCTGCCGACTTGCAGGACTATGTTGCCAGCAAGTATGGCCGTCGTCCTGTTGAGCGCGCCGTTGAGGCTACTGTAAGCATGTGGCTCAGCAATGGCACTACCACTGTTAAGACGGCAACTTCCGACGTGTTCCATATTACAGTCATTCCGAAGGCTCCTATCATTGAGGCTGCCTACTACCTCACAGGTACCATCAATGGCTGGGACAACACCGACACGACGTATAAGCTGACCAACGACGGCAGTGACCCGTACGAGAACCCCGTCTTTAAGCTGCGCATCCCTGCTCCCGAGGACGGAAGCAACATCGAGTTCAAGATGACTCCTGAGAGCGGTATTGGCGGCGACTGGAGCGGCTGTCTGGCTGCTGCCGAAGAGGAGGGTAAGTTCAACTACGACAACAACGGCGGCAACATGGTCATCACGGCCGACCCCGACGCCCTGTTCTACGACCTCACCTTCAACATGCTTGACCAGACGTGGTCGGCTACACCCGTTGGCTTCAACGAGTTCATCTACGAGATTGGCAACGAAAGCGGTTGGAGCGAGCCTCATCCGCTCTATGGCAATGGTCTCGGACAGTATGAAGCCATCATCTGGCTGGACGGTGAGTTTAAATTCAAGCCCAACAAGGACAACTGGGACGGTGACTGGGAGAAAGCCTCTGGCGATGCTACCAGCGGCACGCTGACCACCGATGGCGGTCCTAACATCGATGCCGTTGCTGCCGGATTCTACTTGGTACAGGTTGACCTGAAGGAAATGACCTATAAGCTCACGGCTGTCAACTCCATCAGCATCATCGGTTCTGTCCGCGGTATGTGGGACACCGATATTGACATGACGTACAACGAGAACTTCAAGTGCTGGGAGGCTCGCGAGACGCTCAGTGCTGGCGAGTTCAAGTTCCGACTGAACCACGACTGGGGCATCAACTGGGGTGGTACAATGGACGTTCTCGAACACGACGGTGCTAACCTGCAGCTCGCTGCCGACGGAGCCTATATCATCCGTTTCTTCATCAACGGCGAGGGTCCTGCCCACTGCACTGTCAAGGAAGACAGCGGCTATCCCGACTTCTTCTATGAGATAGGTAATGAAGGCGGCTGGAGCACCAATCACCAGTTGGCAGGCAACGGCAGCGGACAGTATCAGGGTTACTACTGGTTGGACGGCGAGTTCAAGTTCAAGCCCAACAAGGACAACTGGGACAACGACCTGGAGTATATCAGCGGTACAACCATGAGCGGTACACTGACCGATGGCGGTGGTCCGAACTGTCCCGACCCGGGTGCAGGATTCTATCAGATCAACCTCGACGTTGCTGCCATGACCTACAACTTGCTGAAGATTGAAAGCATCAGCATGATTGGCGGCTTCAACGGCTGGGGTGAAGACCTGGAAATGGCCTACAACACCGCCGAGGGTTGTTGGGAGGTGACGACGGATGCCGTGTCTGGCGAATACAAGTTCCGTGCCAACCACGACTGGGCTATCAACTGGGGTGGCTCGGAAACAGACCTGACCCAGGACGGAAGCAACCTGAACATTGAGGCAGGAACCTACAAGTTCCAGCTCTATATCAGCTATGCAGGTAATAACCATGTGGTCATCACCAAGCAGTAATTTTAGAAAACAACGAATTTAACGAATTACACGAATGAAACCTATTTCTTTTAAGCATATCCTCGCAGCAGTGGCACTCCTTTTCGGAGTGTCCACAGCAGCGCAGGCACAGACGGTAGAGGATAACTATCCCTACTTCTTCATCACCGCACAGGGTGGTGCGCAGGGTACGTTCACAAACTATGACTTCAATAAGCTCATCACTCCGCAGGTGGCGCTGTCCTTCGGTCGTTACTTCAATTCCAAGGTCGGTGCACGACTCCACGTACAAGGCTGGCAGATCAAGAGCGCCATCCCTGGCGTTGGTAAGAACACCAAACTTTCTGACGACTACAAGTTCAACGCCATCACTGGCGACATCGACCTGCTGATGAACATGACCAACATCATCAATCCCCGCCGTACGTGCGACGTATTCGACTGGGTGATGCTGTTAGGTTTTGGTGTCAACTATGGTTGGGATTTCGATGAGTTCAACGAGCGGAATGACGCACTGACTATGAATCCCAATCCCGATCTCTGCGGCACCAAGCAGAGCTGTTACAATATGCGATTGGGCACACAGTTCAACTTCAATGTCAGCCGCCACGTCGCCATCGGCCTCGAAATCGACGGCAACATGAAGAACGACGAGTTCAACCTCAAGCGTAACTTCAACCCCGACTTCCAGCTGTCGGCTCTCCTTGGCCTAACCTTTAAGTTCGGCCAGAAGAAGAAGGCGGAGCCCGCTCCGGAGCCTGCGCCAGAGCCCGTTTACCAAGAGCCGGCACCTGCTCCTGTTGCCAAGGTAGAACAGAAGCCTGAGCCCAAACCCGAGCCCAAGCCTGTAGTGAAGGACGAGCCTCTGAAGGAAGTGTTCTTCTATAACATCCGTCTCAGCGATCCCGACCCAGACAGCATGCTGAACCGCATCGTCAACTGGTGCAACAAATATCCGCAGAAGGGTATCAGCATCAAGGGTTATGCCGACCGCGGCACTGGTAATCCTCGTATCAACAAGGGCTATGCCAAGGCTCGCGCAGAAAAGGTTGCCAAGGCCCTGCAGGAGAAAGGTGTTGCCGCCAGCCGTATGACGGTTGAATCGTTCGGCGATACCGTTCAGCCCTACGACGAAAATGACAAGAACCGCTGCGTCATTGTTGTCGGCGAATAAGCAAACACATCCGAATCTTTTATTAACCTTTCAGGGGACGTGTCAAAAGTTCATTTTGATACGTCCCCTTTCCATTGGGTGCAACTACAGAAATCCTTTTCTCGTAGCAGCCGAGTTTCGCACGCGCAATTGGTCTTAATCCTCTGCTGTCAGGTCCTCTATTTGGTCGATGATGTCCTGATACTGGCGCTGGGTCTTGAAGTGGAGGGAGAATCCCCAAATGGCTCCAATAACGCCACCGATGCATCCAGCCCAGAAGAGACCGTTGAAAAAGGCATTTGGATGAAGTAGATAAGACTCGTACATAAACCAGCCAAGAAAGACGATAGCCATAGGGATGCCAATGAGGAGCCAGTTAGCATCAAATTTCTTGGCAGAGGCCATACGGCGACGGACGTCCACGAGATTGTTGGTCATCATGTTCGAATCGCTCAGTTTTCTGCTGTTATAATAGGTGCCTCCGAAGCTAACCAACATGGTGATGCAGGTGAAAATCCAGAAAGGAATGGAGA
>JAEEGL012702818.1_pt1 | contig 37918 bp, 32 predicted proteins | sample 9134231 | NCBI WGS metagenome assembly JAEEGL01 (sample SAMN16246548, study PRJNA631951) | gut metagenome | biome: gut microbiome; feature: rumen; material: fiber-attached | host: Bos | place: Iran: Karaj | collected 2018-10
TATGCGGAGCAAGCCGGCGGTTCAGGTAATTGATGGCGAACGCTGTGAACTTACTGGTGACCATGGGGCTGGTATAGACCGGAATATCATGGGACTTCGCGACGGAAAGAAGCTCCGGCGGGGGAGTCAGGCTACGGCAGATAATGACGCAGGGTATCGGATAACTGAAGTATTTTTCCAGGATTTCTTTTCTGGCGGCAGGGGTCTGCCTGTCCAGGTAAGCCATTTCCGCCTTTCCGATCAGCTGTGGCCTTTCAAAGGCGAAAAACTCATAGAATCCGCAGAACTGCATTCCGGGACGGTTCAGGTCCGGAGTACGGATGTCCCATTCCTTTCTGGAGGAAGGACTAAGGCATTCCAGACGGAGAGAAGACTCGAAATCCGATGCTGAGATCAAAACAAAACCTCCCCGTTCAGATAGTGATCATTCATATATCGCGCCGGACCGTCCTGGTTGTTGCTTTCGCAGACGTCGTCGCACCAGGGCCTGATCTGTTCCCATCCGTTGGACACTGTCACCGCTTTTCCGGCGGTCTGCAGCATGGAAAGATCATTCAGGCTGTCTCCGAAGGCGATGATTTCTTCCGGGAGGATTCCCAGATGGTCCGCGGCGGTGACAAGGGCCTTTCCCTTGGTCGCGTTGACCGGATTGAACTCCAGGTAAAAAGGCTTGGAACAGGTGACGGAGGCCTTTCCATTGAAAATACCGCGGGCTTCCGTGTACATGGAAGCGATCTTCGCCTCCCGCGCAATCATCAGGATTTTGTTCCGGGGTTCCCGGATAAAGGCGCTAAGCTTGCCGGCACAGACGCCTGTCAGCCTCGCAGAGGCTGCATAGCGCCTGGCGTAAATGCCGTCACGGTTGAAGTAGAAGCATCCGCCCTCATAGACCTGCATATAGCAGCGGTGTTTTTCACCGAAACGCGCGATTTCAACGGCGGTTTCCGCGGAAAAGAGTTCACGGCTGATGGAATGGTGATCGCGTCCGTCCCAGATTTCAGCACCGTTGCAGGAGATATAGACCGATACGCACCCCAGCTGGTCCACATAGGGTTTCATGCTGAGCTGAGCCCGTCCGCTGGCGGCGATAACGAAGAAACCGGCTTCATGAAGCCTCCGGAAAACCCGGACCGTGAAATCCGAAATGGACAGGTCGTCACGGAGAAGCGTATCGTCCAGGTCAAAAACAACAGCTTTCAAAACGATGCTCCCGTCAGTCCCTGAAGTTTTCAGCAGCCGCCTTCTGCGCGGGAATACAGCTGACAAACCTTTCCATATAACGGTCAAAGCCTTTTTCGATTTCGGGGTCAGGTGAAACGGTCATCTGTTTCATGCCGCTGAATACGCGGTTCTGCAGATAGTCTTCCAGCGTTTCGTCGCTGCCGCGGCGGAGCATATAATCCGCCAGCAGGGCAATTCCCCAGGCGCCGCCTTCTCCGGCGGTTTCCATGACGGTGACAGGCGCATGTATGGCGGCGGCAAGATAATCCTGGCCGACGCCCTGTGTCTTGAACAGTCCGCCGTGACCGTAGACGCATTCAATGGCCACGTTTTCCCTGTTCATGATCTCCATGCCGTATTTCAGCGTTTCCATGCTGGCGTAGATCTGGGAACGCATGAAATTGGCCAGGTTCATGGACGCGTCGGGAAGACGGACAAACATCGGACGGCCTTCAGAGAGACCGGTGACCGGTTCGCCGGCCAGATAATTGAAATTGACGAGTCCGCCGCAGTCGGCGTCTCCCTCGAGGGATTTCCTGAAGAGTTTTGTGAAGACGTCACCGGCATCGGTGTTCACGCCGAGCAGGGAAGCGAACTCACGGAAGAGGGAAACCCAGGCATTGATATCGCTGGTGCAACTGTTGCAGTGGACCATGCCGACCTGTTTTCCGGAGGGTGTGGTAACAATGTCGATTTCAGGATAAACGCGGCTCAGCGGCTTCTCCAGAACGATCATGCTGAAAATGGAAGTGCCGGCGCTGACGTTGCCTGTTTTTTCGCGGACGCTGTTCGTTGCGGCCATGCCCGTACCGGCGTCGCCTTCGGGCGGACAGAGGGGGCATCCGGGTTCAAGATCACCTTCCGCGTCGAGCAGCAGGGCGCCTTCTGCCGTCAGCGTTCCGGCGTTTTCGCCGGCGCAGAGGACTTCCGGCAGGATATCAGTCAGCTTCCAGGAATAATTCCTGTCTGCGACAAGACGGTCGAAAGCGCTGACCATGGAGGCGTCATACGTGCAGGTGGCAGAATCCACGGGCATCATACCGCTGGCATCGCCGACGCCGAGTACCTTGCGGCCGGTGAGCAGGTAATGGATCCAGCCCGCCAGGGTGGTCAGGAAGGCAATGTCCTTCACATGGTCTTCGCCGTTCAGGATCGCCTGGTAGAGATGGCTGAGGCTCCAGCGCTGGGGCATGTTGAAGGAGAACAGCTTTGTCAGTTCGTCGGCGGCCTGCCCGGTGATGGTGTTGCGCCATGTACGGAAAGGAGTCAGCAGTTTCATGTCGGCGCTGAAGGGAAGGTAACCGTGCATCATCGCGCTGATACCGAGGCCGCCCAGCTTTTTCAGGGTGACGCCGTACCGGGACCGGACGTCCTTTTTCAGGTCCGCATAGCTGGAACGCAGGCCTTCCATAATGGCGTCCTCGCTGTATGTCCAGACGCCGTCAACATAATCGTTTTCCCATTCATGGCTTCCTGAGGCGATTACGCGGTGATCCGCATCGATCAGGACGCTCTTGATCCTCGTTGAACCGAATTCGATTCCCAGCACAGCCGTGCCGCCGCTGATCTGTTCAATACCCATAAACGCTTGTACCTCCTGCGATCTGCATCGTTTTTCATATATATAAAATCCTATCACATCCTATATTTTATGTAAAGATGAAGATTGTTTTCATGCTGACCGTATCTGACAGGCAATTCAGAAATTCTAATCTGTTTTTCATGATCTTTTCCTCCGCTTTTCAGAACACCGCTTCAGTGTTATGATATGATAACCCTGCCGGTTGAAACGGCGGGAAAGGAGACTTGCAGATGGAACCCTATACGATCGAGGATATCGAACTGCTCCGCAAAAAGAGCGGGCTCAGTTATCAGGAAGCCGTCAACCTGCTGGATTATCACAGCGGCAGCCTGGCCAGGGCGCTGATCGACCTGGAAAAGCACGGGAGACTGAAGGAAGAAGACAATAACGGGAAAGAAGGAACAAGAACAATGAGCGACAACACCAAAAGGAACGAAACCAAGGAAAAGGCGCTGGGCCTGCTTCAGAAACTGTACCGGAGCCGGGTGAAGATCCGGAAAGGCGACACGAACGTTTTCAACGTCTCGGTGCTCTTCTCCGCTCTGTGCCTGCTGCTTGCCCCGCACATGACCATTGCCGGCGTGATCGTGTCCATGATCCTCGGCTACCAGTTCTCCTTCACCGGAATGGATCCGGATTTCGCGTCGGACAGCCTTGAGAAAATGGTGAAGAGCGCGGCGCAGAACGCCAAATCCTCCGTTTCCAGCGTTGTGAACACAATCTCCACCGAGACAAAGGAGCTGCAGAAGAAAGCGGCCGTTTCCAGGGAGAACGCGAAACAGAGCGTCCCGGAAAAGAAGGAATCTGCCGCTCCGGCCTCCCCGGTGATCAAAGAGAGCAGCGACCCGGCCGAAAGCATCCGGAAGCAGGCGAAGGAACTGGAGGAAACCATGGATTCCTTCTTTGACAACAATCCTTCCGCCGGATTCAACAGCGCTTACTCCGCGGCCGCTTCCAGCGTGCCCACCATCCAGGTTCCCGTGCAGACGGAAACCCGTGACGGGGAAGTGACCACTGAGGACGACCAGGACGGATATTCCTCCGTAACCATCGGATAATCCGCCGGGTAACCCGGCAGAAAACGGTATTCCGCCGGAATATCGTTTTTGCCGTATATACAGTATATCTGAGAGGGATGAGTCCATGGCTGTGATTCTCATTGTTGAAGACGAAAAAAAGATCGCCCGGTTCCTGGAACTTGAACTGAGGCATGAAGGCTATGACGTGCTCACTGCCTATGACGGGAGAAGCGGCCTGGATACAGCGCTGCAGGAGGATCCGGACCTGCTCATTCTTGACCTGATGCTGCCCGAACTCAGCGGAATCGAGGTGTGCAGGCGTCTCCGCCATACCAGCGATATACCGATCATCATGCTGACCGCCAAGGACGACGTGTCAGACAAGGTGATGGGACTGGACATGGGCGCGGACGATTATGTGACAAAGCCTTTCGCGATCGAGGAACTCCTGGCCAGGATACGCGTCGCGCTGAAAAAGCGCCGTGCCCGCGACGCTGTAAGCGAAGCCAGGGAAGACCATATCCTGACGGTCGGATGCGTCAGCATCGACACAGCTTCCTGGCAGGTCCGCGTGAAAAATGAACCTGTATCCCTGACAAAGAAGGAATTTGACACGCTCAGGTACCTGATGGAACACCGCGGGACCGCGGTCACGCGGGACCAGCTGATGAACGAAGTCTGGGGATACGACTATATCGGGGATTCCAACATTGTGGACGTTTACATCCGCTATCTCAGGCATAAAATCGACGACCAGTTCGGAATCAAAACCATCCATACGATTCGCTCGGTAGGTTATCTGTTTGATTATGAAGAAGAAAAAGCATAAGCAAAAAAGACCGGTCAGACAGGCCGAGGGAAACACCCGGGACCTGGTGATCGCGAACAAAGTCAGCGGCAGTGTACACGGGGGCCTGAGCAGGATCCGTCTGTCCCTGACTTTCCGGATCGCGCTGCATTACTGTATCCAGCTGATCAGGAGCGTGATTCCGGCAGCGCTGATCCTGTCCGTCCTGCTCTGCGTCAGCGTCAGCTTTCCCGTATCAAGGGAACTGAAATCCATGGTTCCCTTGGAGACGGAAGACGGTGAGGAAACGATATCCCGGGGATACCTCACCCTGACTCAGTCAGACGTTCTTCTGCAGCAGGATTTTTTCCCTAGGATGGGACAGCAGTTCTCCGTGTTTTTCGGTCATCTGTTCAGCCGGGAGGAAGTCAGGTTTTATTATTCCGCCCCGTCGGACCGGAACTGGCTCGTAAGCCTGAATATCCACGACTTCCTGATTTTCTGGCTTTCGGTCATGGGCGGCCTGGTCCTTTGCGACCTGTTCCGCATGATCTATTTTTTCAGGCATGAACGCCGCCTGAACAAACGCGTGCTCGCGCCGATCCGGGATATCGCCTCCATGGCTGAAACGCTTTCCGAAAGCAATCTTTCCAACAGGATCAATATCGCCGGAACCAAGAACGAGCTGAAGGACCTGGCGGCCGTGATCAACCGGATGCTGGACCGGATAGAGCGCAGCTATAACAGCCAGAAACAGTTTGTGTCCGATGCGAGCCATGAACTCCGGACACCCATATCCGTCATCCGCGGATATACGGATATGCTGAAGCGCTGGGGAAAGGACGACCCGGAAATCCTGGATGAAGGCATCGCCGCCATCTCCCAGGAAACAGAAGGCATGAAGGATCTGGTGGAAAGCCTGCTGTTCCTGGCGCGGCATGACAAAAAGACGCTGATGATGGAAATCTCCTCCTTCGATCCCGCGGAACTGCTCCGCGAGGTACAGAAGGAAGAGACCATGGTCCATACGGAATACAGTTTTGAAGTGACGGAAGCGGACAGCCTGACGATTGAGGCGGACAGGAACATGCTCAAACAGGTCCTCAGGATCCTTTGCGACAACGCCGTGAAATATTCCCCGCAGGGCACTTCGGTTTTCCTGTCCTGCAGGAACGACGGAAACGGATACTGCAGCCTGTCCGTGAAAGACCAGGGACAGGGCATATCACAGGAAGATCTTCCGAAGATTTTCGACCGTTTCTACCGGAGCGATAAAGCCAGGAAATCCGATACCGGCGGTCACGGACTCGGCCTGAGCATCGCGAGGATCATTGTCGTGGCCCACAACGGAAAGATCAAAGTACGCTCCAAGCCCGGAGCGGGTACCGTCTTTTCAGTTCTCCTGCCTTCCGGGAAGAAAGCGGTCTGATTATTTGAGATATCTGTTGACAGGTTTGGGAGCGCGCAGTTTGTGCGCTCCTTTTCTTTTGCGGCGAAGCACCAGGAATACGATGAGGCCGATGATCAGCACCGGCGGCCCGAACAGAATCAGCGCCAGTTCAAAGCCGAAGGGAGGAAAGGGATTCGGATCCGCGTAGGTTTCCTGGATAATCTGCTCGAGGGTTTTGGGTACGTTCTCGCGCACGTCGACGCCGCGGGAAGCGGTCAGCTTATAGACGACGGGATCGCCTTTTTCGGGGAAGAAGGTCATGGTTCCCATCAGTTCCCCGGCAAGCACGGGAGCCTGGAAATCGCGGGAGTACTGGATGAGGACGATATCCTTCAGGTTGTCAGCCATCCTCCTCACATCGGATTTGGTCGTAACGATCTCCGTATTTCCATCCACGGGCTGGCAGATCAGCTGGATTTTTCCGCGGTTGGAATCGGAAGTGGAATAATTGCTCGTTTCGATGACGATGGGATTCATGTTGTACAGGTCCACGGGCGTCACGCTGACATACTGGCTGAAACCGTAGTTCATCAGCTTGATGGTATCAGCCCAGCGGGCTCTTTTTCCGGTGAACATCACGACGGAAACAAGCTCTACGCCTTCCTTTGAGGCTGAGCCGGCGAAACAGTATCCCGAATGGGAATGGGAACCGGTTTTGATGCCGTTCGCGTAAGGGAAGTAATACTTGTTCGGATTGTCCTCGGAGCCCTGCAGCATATATTCGGATTTTGTGGTGATCGTCCTGGCCCGCTGCATGTTGGAACGGGGGATTTTGTAGGTCACCGTACCGACGATTTCCCGGAAAGTCTGGTTTTTCATGGCTTCCCGGGCAATGATGGCGATATCCCTGGCCGTGGAATAATGATTGTCGTCATGGTAACCGTGGGCGTTGACAAAATGGGTGTTGTAGCATCCGAAAGCCAGCGCTGTTTCGTTCATCAGATCGACGAAACGGGGAATGTCGCCGGATACGGTTTCCGCGATGACATTGGCGCCGTCGTTGGCGGAAAGAAGCATGGTTCCGTAAAGAATATCGATAAAACGGACTTCCTCCCCGGCTTTCAGGTACATGGTGGAAGAGTCCGAAGGAACGTTGACGGCTGTTTCGGAAACGATGACCTTTTCATCCGGGTCATCCACGAACATGATTCCGAGAAGCACCGTCAGGATTTTCGTCATGGAGGCCGGATAGCGGATCGTATCGGCATCCTTTTCGAAAATCACTTCTCCCTTGTCCTGGGTCATAAGCACCGCGGAAAGGGCGTACAGCTGATCCGTGGACAGATTTTCCGGATGCTCCTCGTCATACTTGACGGCATCCGGGGAAAGGGTGGGCTCGGGAATCGGCTCGTTTGTGGGGCCCGTTTCCTTTTTCTTTGCGGCAAAGGCGGTGGAAGAAAAGGTAAACAGAATGACAAATACCAGCATAAGTGCTGTTATTCTTTTCATTCTTTCACCTCTTTTCCATATGTCCCGGAAATGATGCGGGACAGTTTATACAGCCGGCACGGGGGCCGGGATTTCAAAAGCGGGAACCAGAACGCTGCCGGTCAGCTGCAGCAGCAGGAACAGGATGCCGATCAGCGCCAGGTAAAGGGCAAACCAGGAAAGGGGCACCTTTACAATGATCCTGAGCATGAAACGGATCGAAAAATAACCGACGACCGCGGCCAGCAGGATGCCGACCAGCGAGGGAAGGAGTGCGACCTGCGTGAACCAGCCCATTTCCAGCGCGTCCTTGCCTTCCATCAGCAGGGAACCGACAATGGCCGGGGCGCTCATCATAAAGGAAAACTTCGCGGCTGTCGCGCGGCTCAGGCCGGAGGAAACTCCGCCGAGAATCGTTGAGCCGCTCCTGGATACGCCCGGGATCATTCCGATCCCCTGAAACAGTCCCATGACCAGCGCCTGCGGAATTCCGATCTTTCCGCTGCCGCCTCTCCCGCGAAGGGAGGACCTGTCGCAGAGCAGAAGAAAGAGGGCGGTGATCACAAAGGAAGAACCGAGGAACCATCCGCTGTCAAAAACGGAAAAACCGTTCACTTCCGGGAAAAGCATCTTTGCCGCCAGGTAGACGGCCAGCGTGGGCAGGGAACCGATCACCAGCAGCAGGAGCGTTTTGTTCCGGACCGGATGGAGGATCATATCGATCCATTCCCTGCGGAAAACGATCAGCACCGGGATCAGCGTACCGATATGAAGGAGGATGTCGAGCATCTTCATCGCGGGCGAATCCGTATTGATCCCGAAAAAGATACGGGCCAGCAGCAGATGGCCGCTGGACGAGACGGGGAGGAATTCGCCCAGTCCCTGAATGATACCCAGTAATGCACCCTGAAGGATCGACATACGCTGCCCTCCCGTAACCTGATTTGATTATTTTATCATATCACACCATGTTTGGAAAGCTTGACTGATTTTCCCGCTGCGGATATAATTTTCAGCTGTAAAACCAGCGGAATAATCCGTCAGGAGGAGTGCAGTCCATATATGAAACTCGGTGTTGTCGGTCTTCCGAACGTCGGAAAAAGCACATTGTTCAACGCGATCACAAACGCGGGAGCGCAGGCGGAAAACTATCCGTTCTGTACCATTGAGCCCAACACGGGCGTTGTTCTTGTCCCGGACAGGCGGCTGGACGTTCTGGCGGAGATGTATCATCCGAAGAAAGTGACGCCCACCACCGTTGAGTTCGTTGACATCGCTGGCCTCGTCAAGGGAGCCAGCCGCGGGGAGGGACTGGGCAACAAATTCCTGTCCCATATACGGGAAGTGGACGCCATCGTTCATGTGGTGCGCTGCTTCGATGACGACAACATCATCCATGTTGACGGATCCGTCGATCCGGCGCGGGATATCGAAACGATCAACCTGGAACTGATCTTTGCCGACATGGAAACCGTACAGAAGCGGAAGGACAAGGCGGAAAAAGGGTTCCGCGGCGGGGATAAAAAGGCCGGCGCCGAAGTGGAACTGGCTCAGAAACTGTATGCCCACCTGGAGAGCGGGAAACCGGCCCGCACGCTGGACTGTACGGAAGAGGAAAAGGAAATCCTGGCCCAGTGGTTCCTGCTGACCACAAAACCTGTCATTTACGCTGCCAATATTTCGGAAGACGACCTTGGACGAGACGAAAACGAAATCCCTTACGTGGAAGAGGTCAGGAAGACCGCGTCCGCCGAGGATGCCGGCGTTATCGTGATTTCGGCGGCTATCGAGCAGGATATCGCTTCCATGAGCCCGGAAGAAAAAAAGGAATTCCTGGAGGAACTCGGCATCGGCGAAAGCGGGCTGGACCGTCTGATTACCGCCAGCTACAGGCTGCTGGGCCTGATTTCGTTCCTTACCGCAGGTGAGGACGAATGCCGCGCCTGGACGATCGTGAAGGGGACAAAAGCCCCGCAGGCCGCCGGAAAGATCCACACGGATTTTGAAAAGGGATTTATCCGGGCGGAGATCGTTCCTTTTGAAACCCTCGCGGAACTCGGAAGCATGGCGGCCTGTAAGGAAAAGGGCCTGGTCCGGAGCGAAGGCAAGGATTATGTGATGAAGGACGGAGACGTGACTCTGTTCCGCTTTAATGTGTAAGGAAGGATCATCAAGATGTCAAGATTTCAGTATTTCCGGAAACGCCTGCTGAAAATGGACTGGAAGGCCATGTGGAAAACCACAGGGCTTCTGAAAAAGAGGAGCGGGAAAGGCCGTCTCTGGCTGATGACGGATATGCTCAGATGCGGTATCCGCTATAACGCAGGATATATGGATTACAAGATCGCCCAGATGTACAGGCTGAATGACGCCCAGAGAAAGACGGTCATCACGCGCGGCATCTCCAACGAAATCGTCCGCCGCATGAATCCGAAGGAATACTGGCATACCTTTGACGACAAATCGGAATTTAACGAATGTTTCAAAGAATGGATTCCCCGCAGGTGGATTCGTATCGACGACAATACCTCTCCGGATGATGTATATGCTCTGTGCCGCAGCTTCTCAGAACTGATCTGGAAACCTATCGAGGGATCCAGCGGCGCTGGTATCCGTAAGTATACATCCGAAGACTGGAAGGACGGGCCGGAGGCATTTCTGGGCACGCTTCGGAAAGACGGCATCGGAATCCTGGAGGAGATTGTCATCCAGCACCCGAAGATGGCTTCCCTTTGTCCGACGTCCGTTAACACCTGCCGTATTGCCACGCTGCTGGGAGACAAACAGCAGGGCATTGTATACGCTTTCCTTCGTATCGGCAACGGCAAGGTAATGGACAATGTGGACTGCGGCGGCATGGCGGCCAGGATTGATCTTGATACAGGCAGGCTGCTGACGGTCGGCGCCGACAAACAGGGCAATACTTTCATGAAACACCCGATTACGGATACGAGCATAATCGGTTTCCAGATCCCGTACTGGGAAGAAGCCAAGAAGATGTGCCTGGAAGCGGCGCAGAAGATTCCTCAGATGAGGTTCATCGCCTGGGACGTGGCGATCACGGATAAAGGGCCGACCTTTATCGAAGGAAACAGCTTCCCGTCCCATGCCGTTCCCCAGTTTGCGGCGCATTATCCGGACGGTATCGGCATTCTTCCCGAGTTTGAGAAGTTTATCGACATCTGAGGCAAAAGAATGCTTGCATTCGTTTTGTACTTATGATATTATGTCTTTTGTTATGCGGGCGGTCCTCTGTCCGGAAGCAAAGGTTTATCCGTTCGGATGAGCCACCGGGTCACGAACGTCTACGAGGGAAGGAGGCACAAACCATGAATGAGATCATCCGTTCCATCGAAGCGAAACAGATCCGCAGCGATCTGCCCCAGTTCAACGTCGGCGACACCGTACGCGTATGGGTCAAGGTTGTTGAAGGCAACCGCGAGCGTCTGCAGGCTTTCGAAGGCACTGTCATCGCCAAGCGCAACGGCGGCATTCGCGAAACCTTTACGGTTCGCCGGATGTCCTACGGTATCGGCGTCGAGCGTACTTTCCCGATCAATTCCCCCCGTGTGGATCACGTCGAAATGATCCGCCGCGGTAAGGTCCGCCGGGCGAAGCTCTATTACCTGCGTGAACGTCAGGGTAAGGCGGCCAAGATCAAGGAAGTCAAGCGCGTCTGATCAAGACCGGTAAAGACCACTGCATTGAGCAGCGGTCTTTTTTCATTCCGGTTCAGAACAACCGGAGAAGGATTCGATCGGAGAAATGTTGAAATAATATCAGATATATAAACGTTAAATGATCAGAAGGAGAAAGACGCCATGAGAGACAGAACGGAAGCCGCAGCCCGGGCAAAGGAACTGGTCAGCCGCATGACGACGGAGGAAAAAGCCTCCCAGCTCAGATATGACGCACCGGCGATCGAAAGGCTGGGGATCCCCGCGTACAACTGGTGGAACGAAGTCCTCCACGGCATCGCCCGCGCGGGAACAGCCACCGTTTTCCCCCAGGCCATCGGACTGGCTGCGATGTTCGACGAAGAGATGCAGGAAAGGATCGCAGGCGTCATTTCCGACGAAGCGCGCGCGAAATACAACGGACAGAGCAGCCACGGAGACCGGGATATTTACAAGGGCCTCACCGTATGGAGCCCCAATATCAACATCTTCAGGGACCCGAGATGGGGCCGGGGCCACGAAACCTACGGCGAAGACCCGTATCTCACCGGCAGGCTTGGCGTACGGTTTATCCGGGGCCTGCAGGGAAACGGAAAATACCTGAAGGTCGCCGCGTGCAGCAAACATTTTGCGGTGCATTCCGGGCCCGAATCCCTTCGTCATTCCTTCGACGCAAAAGCCTCGCCGAAAGACATGAACGAGACCTATCTTCCTGCTTTTGAGATCACCGTCCGGGAAGGCGAAGTTGAGTCCGTCATGGGCGCGTATAACCGTGTCAACGGGGAACCGGCCTGCGGAAGCAAAACGCTGCTGAAGGATACGCTCCGGGAGAAATGGGGATTCCGGGGACATGTCGTCAGCGACTGCTGGGCGGTCAGGGATTTCCATGAGAATCACAAGGTTACGGCGACAGCGGCCGAAAGCGCCGCCCTGGCGATCAGAAACGGCTGCGACCTGAACTGCGGCAACACCTATCTTCATCTCCTTGAAGCGCTGCAGGAAGGGCTGATTACGGAAGAAGAGATCACCACCGCCTGCGAGAGGCTCTTCACCACGCGTTTTATGCTTGGGCTTTTCTCGGAGGACTGTGAATACGACAGCATCCCGGTAACAGACAACGATACGGACGATCATGACGCGCTGGCGCTGGCAGCGGCTGAAAAGAGCATGGTTCTTCTGGAAAACGACGGGACGCTGCCCCTTGACGCGAAATCCGTTTCCACCATCGCGGTGATCGGTCCGAATGCGGACAGTATTCCGGCCCTTGAAGGAAACTATAACGGCACGAGCAGCCGTTACGTCACCTTCCTGGAAGGCTTCCGGGCATATGCAAAGGACCACGGGATCCGCGTCCTTTACAGCCAGGGATGCCATCTTTTCAAGGACAGGACTTCCGGCCTGGCACAGGCGGATGACCGGTTGGCCGAGGCTGCGATGTACGCGGAAGCCGCTGACGTCACCATCGCCTGCGTCGGCCTGGACGCGGGTCTTGAGGGAGAGGAAGGGGATACCGGTAACGAATATTTCAGCGGGGACAAAAAAGACCTGCTGATTCCGGAATCCCAGCGCCGGCTTCTTGCAGTGCTGCAAAAGAGCGCAAAAAAACTGGTGACCGTGATTGCCGCCGGATCCAGCCTGAACGTATCCGGCGGAAACGCCAAGGTGTTCGCCTGGTATCCCGGACAGGCCGGTGGCACCGCCCTTGCCAGACTGCTGTTCGGCGAAAGGAATTTCAGCGGCCACCTGCCGGTCACTTTCTACCGGGATGTGAACGATCTGCCCGATTTTGAGGATTACAGCATGAAGGACCGTACCTACAGGTACTTTACCGGAACACCGCTGTATCCTTTCGGATTCGGCCTGAGCTACACGGAATTCGCGGTTGCCGGCGCCTCTGAGAAAGACGGCGCTGTACAGGCTGAAATCGTCAACAGGGGCAGCCGGGCAGGAGATGCGCTGGTCCAGGTATACGTCGCGTGCGACAGTCCCTTTGCTCCGGTACGGCCGAGGCTCTGCGGTTTCGCGCACATTACGCTGGAGGCGGGTGAGAAGGGGAGCGTATCAGTACCCCTGGACCCTCTGACCGGCACAGTGATCAATGACGACGGTGAAAAAGTGAGTGCCGGACAATACACGCTTTACGTCGGTCTGAGCCAGCCGGATGAACTGAGCGTGAGCATGAGCGGCGCAGCACCGGTTATCCTCAGAAAATAAACCGGAGTCTGTTTTGTTCAGTGAATGAAAAACGTCTTTAAACAGGGTGAGATATGTTTAACGGTTTTACGGATGAAACGGTTCAGTATCTGCTGGATCTGAAATTTCACAACAATTCGGATTTCTTCCATGCCACCCATGACCGGTATGTGGAAATGGTTCAGACGCCCTTTTACGAACTGATTGAGGATCTGTCCCCCGATATGCGGAAGATCGATCCGCTGATGGAGACGCGTCCCTATAAATGCCTGTCCCGGATTCACCGGGATACCAGGTTTTCCCGGGATAAAAGCCCGTACCGGGACCATCACTGGTTCCTGTTCAGGAGAGCTGCGGAACCGCGGGAAAAGAGCCTGATGTACTATTTTGAGTTCGGGCCGGACCGGCTGAGCTGGGGGCTGGGAATCTGGGGCGAGAACCGGGAACTGATGGATCTGTTCCGGAAGCGTATGCGGGCCAATCCCGACGGTACGCTCGCTCTCATAGACGATATGGACCTGCCGGCCAGGAAACTGTTTCTCGGCGGGACCGCCTTCAAAAGGATGGAGATTCCTCCGGAAATCCCGCAAAGGCTCAGGCAATGGTACGCCGGCAGGGAAATCTATATCGGGAAATATGATCCGCCGTACCGCTGGGCGTTCTCGGAACGCCTGCTGAAGGAAGTACGCAGGGATTTCATCACTCTCGCGCCCCTGTACCGGCTGCTGAGGGGCTGTATGGACGAAACGGATGCCGCCGCGGCGGACGGTAAATGACGAAAGGAAAGTGATCGACCGATGAGATGGCGGTTCAGAAGAAAAGGCTGTCCCGGGCACGAACCCGGACCGGGAAGGCGCCGTATCCCTCTTTTCTGTGTCGTTCTGATGGCTTTGGGCCTGATGACCATGCTGTATTTCCTGATCGTGTACGCGCTGATTCCCGTACTGGCGCTGATGAGCTGAGGAGATGCATCATGAGACACATCGGCAAACACGAAAGAAGACCGGCGGGCAGGCGGATTCCCGGCAGGCGCGTGGGACTGTGGTTCCTGTCCATCGTTTCCAGGGCGCTTGTAATCGTCCTCGTGATTCTTTTTCTGCTGTACGGAAGGCCGCTGTACAGGCTTCTGTCCGGCGTGACCGGGCAGATCAGGACACAGAGCGCCATTCTTGAACAGAAACTGGAATCCAGTCAGAGGCTGGAAGTGACTTCCGTGGACGAGGAAGGAACCATGACCGCCGATACCTCCGTCATCATTCTCGGTACGGTGGGATCGACGACGATCCGTTACCGCTATACTGCCAGCATCGGCATAGATCTGAGCAAAGTGATCATGACCGCCGATACCGACCGTATCATTTTCGCCCTGCCGGAACCGGAGGTACTGAACGACGGCATTGAAGCCCTCGAGATCAACCGCCGCAATTTCTTTTCAAAGGCCATCGACAAGAGCGTTGAGGCGCTGCTGAACGAGCAGCGGCTGAATTGCAGGGATCAGTACCTGAAAGAAAAACAGCACTCCGACAGAATCTGGGAGGACGCCGTAAAGGCTTTCAACGAAACGATATGCAAATGGCTGGACCCATATGGGGAAAGGCAGTACGAATTTGAGTTTGTCAGACAGGACGATCCCGCGGCCGAAGAAACGGCCGCTTTTTTCATCAGGCGTTTCCTGTCCGCGAAAAAGCAGACCGGTTCTGTGTTCGCCTTGACTGATATGCTTTTTTTGAATAATATAATGAAGTAATTTTTTCTGACGATGAAGGGAACAGCATGAACGGTCAGCAAACAACCATCAACTGGTATCCCGGCCATATGGCCAAAACGAGACGCCTGCTGAAGGAACAGCTCAGGAGGATCGATCTCGTCATCGAAATCTGCGACGCGAGAATGCCTCTTTCCAGCCGGAACCCTGAACTGGACGATATCATCTACGGAAAACGTCATCTTCTTTTCATGAATAAATCCGATCTGGCGGATCCCGCGATGAACAGCGAATGGATCCGTTATTTCCGTGAAAAGGGAATCAGCGCCTGGCCGACTGACGCTTCGAAAATGCGCGGGAAGGAAACGATCGGCCTGATTGACCGGGCGACGAAGGAAATCGTCGACAAAGCACTGGAAAAAGGCGTACGAAAGACAGTGCGCGCCATGATTGTGGGCATCCCCAACGTGGGGAAAAGCACGCTGATCAACCGGCTTTACGGCCGGTCCATCACAAAAATCGGCGACCGTCCCGGCGTGACAAAGAGCAACCAGTGGGTCAGGGTTTCCCCGTATCTGGAGCTGCTGGATACGCCCGGTCTGCTCTGGCCAAAACTGGACGACCAGGTTTCAGCCCGGCGTCTCTGCTATATCGGATCCGTCAGCGACGAAGTGGTCGATCTCGGTGACCTGACCATTCACCTGCTTGAGGATCTTTGCGGGATTGTGCCTGAAAAAGTAAAGGAAAGATTCCGAGTGGAGGATCCCTCGCTGAAGGGTGTCGAACTGCTGGACGCCGTCTGTGCCGGCAGGGGATGGCTCCTGAAGGGTGCCCAGCCGGATTACGACCGTTGCTGCAGTGTGGTTCTTGATGAATTCCGGGCCGGAAAACTCGGCAGGATCACCTTTGAAAAACCGCCGGAAACCACGAACACGGAGAAGAAAGACAATGATTGACAGAATGCTGCGTTCCCGGGAACTGATGGAATACGACATGCAGTACAAAACCGGCGGTTTCATTGTGGCCGGTATGGATGAGGTCGGCCGGGGCCCTCTTGCCGGGAATGTGGTCACAGCCTGCGTAGTTATGCCTGATCAGCCTGTCATTCCCTGGATCGATGACAGCAAGAAGCTCAGCGAATCCCGGCGGGAAAAAGTATATGAGGAGATCATGGCGAACGCACTGTATATCGGTATCGGCGAAGTGTCTCCGGAAGAAATCGACCGGATCAACATTCTCGAGGCCACACGCAAAGCCATGCGTACCGCGGCTTCCGCGGTACCGGCGGATATCTTCCTGATCGACGCGGTCACCGGGCTCGGGCTGAACGGCAGGGAAGTACCGATCATCAAGGGTGACGCCACTTCCTATTCCATCGCCGCGGCCAGTATTGTCGCCAAGGTGGTTCGGGACCGGCAGATGATCGAACTCGACCGCCTGTATCCCGAATACGGCTTTGCGCGAAACAAGGGATACGGCACAAAGGAACACACCGACGCGCTCAGGCGGATCGGGCCATGTCCGGCTCACCGGCGCAGTTTCATCACTCACTTCATATGAAGAACACTTACCAGACCGGCCTGCAGGGAGAGCAGACCGCAGCCCGGTGGCTGGAGGAAAACCGGAGCATGCGGCTGCTGGAGTCCCGGTACAGGAACAAAGCCGGGGAAATCGACCTGATCATGCTTGACCGGGATACCGTCGTTTTTGTGGAAGTCAAAACCCGGCTGAGCGCGCAGGCCGGGACCGGACTGCTTGCCGTGGACCGCCGGAAGCAGCAGCGTATCACGCGGGCTGCCGTCCTTTACCTGATCGGCAAAGGCTGGCAGAACAAGGCCGCGAGGTTTGATATCGCCGAAGTGACAAACGACGGGGTACTGTATGTTCCCAACGCCTTCCAGCCCGGCGGAATGTTTTACCGTTAAAGAAAGGAACCGTAACTGATCCATGACTATTAAACGCATCACTGCCATTTCAGCGGCCGTCCTGATCCTTATCCTGTGCCCGCTGTACGCACTGGCCGCGGAGAACCTGCTCAGGAACGCCGATTTCTCTGAACTGGACAGTGACGGTCTGCCCACCGGCTGGTATACGGACGCCTATACCCGTGAAACCGGATACACCCGTTTTTCCGTTTCCGGCGGTGATGAACTTCATCCTTCCGCCGTATCGATCATGAACATCGGCGAAAATGACGCCCGTTTTGCTCAGAATGTGGACGTTGAGCCCGATTCCCTGTATATGCTGAGCGGCTATATCCGTGCCGACGGCGTTACAGGCGGTCACGGCGCAAACCTCAGCGTGGAAGGCGTATATGCCTTCAGTGAAAAAGTGTACGACACAAACGGGCAGTGGCAGCGGATTGAGTACTACGGAGAAACCGGTCCCGGCCAGCATTCACTGACCGTTTTTGCCCGCCTGGGCGGATACAGCGGCGTCAGTACCGGAACCGCTTATTTCGCCGATCTTTCCCTGACCAAAGTGGACAGCGTTCCCGGTGATGAAGCAGCTGACCTGTGGTTTATCGGATCCGATTACGAAGACGATTATGACGGGGAGTTTGACACGGAATCCGGAACGTTCCGCCCGCAGCTTCTGATCATCGGCATTCTGTATACGGCGGCTGCTCTGTATTTCCTGTTCCGCAGTTACCGGCGTCAGCCGCAGATCCGGGACGGCAAACGTGTCAGTCCGCTGTGGGCTGCCGCCGTACTGATGGCGGGCCTCGTCCTGAGGATGATTATCAGCTGGCTGACGGAAGGATATATGGTCGACGTAAACTGCTTCCTCAGCTGGGGGCACACCATGGCCAGTGTCGGTCCAGCCCGCTTTTACGAAGCGACTAATTTCTGCGATTATCCGCCTCTCTATACCTACGTGCTTGCGCTCTGTTCCGCTGTTAAGGACCTGCTCGGCGGCGGGGACGGCGTCGCGCGGATCGTGTTCCGTTTTATCCCGTCCGTCTGCGATCTGGCTGCGTGCCTGATCCTGTTCCGTATGCTGGAAAGGGAAGGGAATACAGACCGGCGCACTTCCTTCCTGTTCCTGGTATTTGCGGTTTTCAATCCGGCCGCAGTGATCAACAGTGCCGCCTGGGGACAGATGGACAGCGTGCTCTGCCTCCTGCTGCTCTGCGTCGCCCTGTCCGCCATCCGGAGCCGCTGGAAGGCCGCGCTGCCCTTGTATGTGCTTGCTGTACTGGTCAAACCCCAGGCCCTCATGCTCGGGCCGCTGGGCCTGGCTTATATCGTCCTGGAATGGATCAGGAACCGTGATTCCCGCAGGCCGATCCTGCAGGGTACCCTGATCAGCCTTCTGACCCTCGCCGCGGGAGTGATTCCCTTCAGCCTGCACCAGTCCTGGGACTGGCTGATTCAGCTGTATGCCAGGACCCTGGGTTCCTATCCCTACGCCACGGTCAACACCGCCAACTTCTGGTATCTGATGGGAGGAAACTGGAAAGCGGTCGACAATTCCGCGCATTTCATCGCTCCTGTGCTGCTGTGCATCTTCTGTGCCGCCTACGGCTCCCTTTGGTATATCCGGGCAGGGAAAATGCGGCTGCGCCTCATTGAAACCGTCATCAGCGGCGTATTCGCGGCGGGATTCCTTGCCTGCGCCCTGCTGAAGGCTTCCTGGGCCTGGAACGGCGGACTGGCAATGGCTTTCGCTTTCGTTATCGTACTCAGCCCCGCTGTCCGAAGCCGGGATATCCGCATGCTCCCCTGGCTGGGCGGGCTGCTCTATATCCTGCTCTATGTATTCGGGGTCAAGATGCATGAACGGTATATCTTCCCGGCACTGTTCCTGCTCGCGGCCGCCTTTGTCCTGCTCAGGGACAGGCGGATTCTGATCCTGCTGATCCTGTTCACGTTTACGGTCTTTATCAACGAAGGAATCGTTCTGGACAACAGTATCCGTCTCGGTTCCGAGTACGGGCACCTGAACGCAGACACGATCCGGATAGCGGACACGGTCAGCATCGTCAACATTGCGGCCGCGGTCCTGGCTGTCCTGCTCGGTTTCGAACTGCTCATGCCCCGCAAGAGGGACGTTTCGAAAATTCTTTCCGCAAAACGTTTTCCCAGGGTCTGGGACTGCGACAGAAAGCTGCACTGGACCCGGCTTGATTCCATTCTCCTGGCGTCCGTCACCGCCGTATACGCGCTGGTCAGCCTGCTGACCCTCGGCAGCGGCAAAGCCCCGCAGACCTGCTGGAGTTCCTCGGCCTCGTCTGAACAGGTCATTTTTGACCTGGGTGAAACGAAGGAAGAATTCGAGATCCTGTATTTCGCCCAGGTCAGCCGGAAGGATTTCTCATTCTCCGTCAGCAATGACGGGGTCAGCTGGAGCGAGGAAGAATGGGCTCAGATGGACCAGGGGCAGTGCTGGAAGTGGAAGTATGTTACCGTATCCTATGAAAACCAGGACGGGGAGAGGACATACTACAATTCCGACGAGGGAAACATCATCCGTTTCACGGGCCGTTACGTACGTCTGAGCGCCCGGCAGCTCGGCCTGAAGATTAACGAACTGCTGTTCCGCGATGAGGAAGGGAACGTGCTGCCTGCCGTTGTATCCGGACGGGCCGGTGACGAACCGGCGTCCGAACTGTATTCGGATCCGTCCCTCATGCTGGACGAACAGGACACGCTGGAAGGCCTTCCCGCCCTCTTCAGTGGAGAGGAGGAAGGCAAAGCACAGCCCAGCTGGTGGAACAGCACCTATTTCGACGAGATTTATCACGCGAGGACCGCCTATGAATTCCTTCGCGGAACAGCTCCTTATGAGACCACCCATCCTCCGCTCGGCAAAGTCCTGATGAGCTTCTTTGTGGCCGTCCTCGGCATGACACCCTTCGGCTGGCGCTTCGCGGGCGCGCTGGCGGGCATCCTGATGCTGCCGGGAATGTATCTGCTCGGCAAACAGCTGACAAAGAAAACGACCATCGCCCTGCTTTCCTGCATGCTGATGGCGCTGGACTGCATGCATCTGACACAGAGCCAGATCGCGACAATTGACAGTTTCCCCGTTCTGTTTATCATCTTCTCCTATTTCTTCATGCTGCGCTTCCTGCAGACAGATTTCACCAGGGAAAAGCTCAGCAGGGTCCTGGTCAGCCTCGGACTCAGCGGCCTGTTCATGGGTCTGTCCATCGCGAGCAAATGGATCGGGATCTATGCCGGTGCCGGACTGGCTGTTCTCTACTTCTGGCACTGCATCCGTATGGTCAGGAACCGTTCCCATGAACCTGTATCAGCGGATCGTGAAGAAACCGGCGAGGACTCCGCCGCTGAAAGAGATGCCGCCGTGAAGCAGGCAAAAAGCACCGCTTTCCTGCTTTGCGCGTGGTGCGTGCTCTTCTTTGTGATTGTTCCGCTCGCCATTTACCTGCTGAGCTATATTCCGTATCTCGCATACTGTTCCGGACGGATCCACTCGCTTTGGGACTATATCGCAGAAGTGTGGCGCAGCCAGGTGGGCATGTTTGATTATCACAGCACGCCGAACCTGGGCATGGATCATCCTTTCTACTCGCCCTGGTCGCAGTGGCCTGTCATCGGGAAACCCATGTATTATGCGTCAGAGCAGTATATTGCCGCAGAAAGTTCCCTCCATCACAGCATCTTCTGCTTCGGGAATCCCGTGATCTGGTTCGGCGGCCTTGCGGCGCTTCTGGCCGTTATTGTACGGATCCAGATTGAAGGCAGAAAACGGATTCTGGACATCGTTCACGCGAAGGAGCCGGAACCCGTGTCCTGTGATCCGCGTTACGCCTTTGTGCTGATCGGTCTGCTGGCGCAGTACCTGCCCTGGGTACTGGTTCCCAGAGGCACCTATATCTATCATTATTTTGCAAGCCTGCCCTTCCTGATGTCGGCAATCGCCCTGTGCTTTACCGCAAAAAGGGAAAAGACGCAGCGAATCCTCGGAATCGCCGCTGCGGCGTTTACGATCGCGGCTGTCGTGTTCTTCATTATTCTGTTCCCCTACGCCAGCGGAATGAGCGTTTCATCCTCCTGGCTGGATATCGGCAGCAAAATCCTCCGGATCTGGTACTGAGGAGGCTTTATGATGAAGGAGATCATGGCCAGGGTCCTCAGTTTCGGCGTCAGCGGTGTGAACGGTTATCCTGTGCGCGTCGAGACGTTCGGTATCAGCGGGATTCCCGGGATGGAGATTATCGGCCTGCCTGACGCCTCCGTCAGGGAAAGCAAGGACCGCGTCAACGCAGCTGTCATCAACAGCGGAAGGGCGATGGAACCCCTGCGCCTGACCGTCAATCTTGCCCCGGCGGACATGAAGAAAGAAGGACCTTCCTTCGATCTTCCGATCGCCGTGGGGATCATGATCGCCTCGGACCAGCTGCACCCGGTGCCGGACAGAAATCCGGAATCCGTTGCCTTTTTCGGTGAACTGAGCCTCGACGGAAGCATCCAGCCCGTGAACGGAGCCCTGCCCATGGTCATCAGTGCCAAGGAAAACGGGATCCGGGACGTGATTCTTCCCGAGAAGAACGCCAGGGAGGTTTCCTGTATAGAAGGCATGAGGATCCTTCCCGTATCCCACCTGAAGCAGGTCATCGCCTGGCTGGAAGGTCAGGAGGAAATCCGTTCCCAGGAACAGATCTCCTTTGACACCCTGAAAAAGGAAGCCGTAACGCTGACGGATATGGCGCAGATCAGGGGCCAGACAGCAGCCAGGCGCGCGCTGGAAGTCGCTGCCGCCGGGGGCCACAACATGCTGATGATCGGCGTCCCGGGCAGCGGGAAGACGATGCTGGCCCGGTGCCTGCCGGGAATCCTGCCGCAGATGAACTTTGAGGAATCCCTGGAGACTACCCGGATCCATTCCATCTGCGGGAAGCTTCCTCCGGGAAGCGGACTGATGGTCACCCGCCCCTTCTGCGCGCCACATCACAATGCTTCCGTCGCTTCACTGATCGGAGGCGGACAGGACGCGAAACCGGGAGAAGTCTCGCTTGCCCATAACGGGGTCCTGTTTCTGGACGAACTGCCGGAATTCAGCCGCAGCGCGCTGGAATCCCTCCGCCAGCCACTGGAGGACGGTGTGGTTTCCGTAGCCCGGGTCAGGAGGCAGGCCACCTATCAGTCCTCATTCATGCTTGTTGCCGCCATGAATCCCTGTCCCTGCGGATTCTTCGGCAGCAGCCGCAGAACCTGCCGCTGCACACCGCCTGAGATCCGGCGCTATCTGGACCGGGTTTCCGGTCCGCTGCTGGACCGCATCGATCTTCAGATCGAAGTAGATTCCGTTCCCGTCAGCGAGATTGCCGATTCCCGGCCGTCCGAATCTTCTGCCGCTGTGGCCGAAAGGGTCCGGAAAGCCCGGGCTGTCCAGCTGGACAGATATGCCGGTACCGGAAAGCACTGCAACGCGCAGCTGAGCAATAACGAGGTAAACCATTACTGCGCTCCCGGCCCTGAAGCTTCCAGGCTGCTGAACGCGGCCGTGGACAGCCTGCACCTGAGCATGCGTGCCTATCAGCGGATTCTCAAGGTTGCCAGGACCGTTGCGGACCTGGCAGGAGAGGAAACCGTGTCCGCTGCCCATGTGGCTGAAGCGGTTCAGTACCGTGAACTGGACCAGAAATACTGGAGATGAAATTACCGATGTCAGACACTTCCGGTTTTGTCTGTGAAGCGTGGCTCGCGTCCGCCGGCATGACCTCCGCGCAGCTGAGATCGCTGATCAGCGCCTTCGGCAGCGCTTCCTCCTGCTATGAGGCCTTACTCAGGAAGGATCCGGATATGGAAGCGCTGATCTCACCCCGTATCCGGCAGGTCCTCGAACAAAACGCTTCCGGTGAAAAGCTCAGGGTTTTCAGGCTGCTGATGGAGAAACACCGGATTTCCGTCATCCGCATGAACGATGCCCTGTATCCGGAAAGCCTGAAAAACCTGGACGATCCGCCGGCGTTCCTCTTCTTCCGGGGAAACCCGGAGTGCCTGAACAACAGGCTTGTATCCATGGTGGGCAGCAGAGCTGCCTCCTATACCGGGCAGAAAGCCGCCAGAAAGCTGGCGGAAGGCCTGAGCCGGCACGGCGTGACAGTCGTCAGCGGGCTGGCCAGCGGGATTGACGCCTGTGCCCACCTGGGATGCCTCGAGGGGGGAAGCCCTACCGTTGCGGTTACAGGCTGCGGACTGGACCGGGTTTATCCTGCGGACAACGCAGCCCTTCACGAACGGATTCTGGCTGAAAACGGCCTGATTCTGAGCGAATACGCTCCGGGAGAAAAGCCTGCCGGATGGCATTTCCCCGTCAGGAACCGGATTATCACGGGACTTTCCCGGGCACTGATTCTCGTTGAGGCGAAGATCCGGAGCGGGAGCATGACCTCCGTACGCCATGCCCTGGAACAGGGGAAAGACGTTTTTGTCTATCCGGGGGATCCGGATTCGGAGTATTTTGAAGGAAACCGGCAGCTGCTGCGGGAAGGCGGAATCTTCTTCACCGGAGCGGAAGATATCCTGGAGGACCTTCACTGGCTTGACAATCCTTCCGCCGTAAGGCAAAATAGCGATTGCTCAAAAGAAGTCACCGCTTCCTCCCCGGAAGAAGCAGCCGTCATTGTGGCACTGAAGCCCGGCGCACTGGGTTTCGAGCAGCTCCTCACGAAAACGGGGCTGGATCCGTCGGCCCTCATGAGCACGCTCACCATTATGCAGATCAAAGGACAGGCGGAAGCCCTGCCCGGCAAGATATACCAGCTCAGACATTAATCCACTCCGGAGGAATGATACCATGGCGACCACAAAACAGAAACTGATCATCGTCGAATCTCCCGCGAAGGCCAAGACCATCGGCAAGTATCTCGGAAAGGGATACAAGGTGGAGGCTTCCCAGGGGCACGTCTGCGACCTGCCGAAAAGCCAGCTCGGCGTGGACATCGATCATGATTTCGACCTCAAATACATCACCATCCGCGGAAGGGGAGACATCCTGAGCCGCATCCGCAAGGAAGCAAAGAACGCTTCCCAGGTCTATTTCGCAACAGACCCTGACCGCGAGGGAGAAGCCATAAGCTGGCATCTGTTTCATGTGCTGGGTGTGGACGAATCCACTCCCTGCCGGATCGAATTCAACGAAGTCACCAAGAAGGCCGTGCAGGCAGCCATCAAAAACCCCAGGAAGCTGGATATGGGACGGATCGACGCCCAGCAGGCCCGCCGTGCCCTGGACCGTCTGGTGGGTTACAAAATCAGCCCTCTGCTGTGGGTCAAGGTCAAGAAGGGCCTGTCCGCCGGACGCGTCCAGAGCGTGGCGACGCGGATGGTCGTGGACCGCGAAAGGGAAATCGACAACTTTATTCCCGAGGAGTACTGGGATATCAGCGCCGAATGCGCAGTAAAAAACGAAAAGAAGGCTTCTTCTTTTACAGCCAGGTTCGCCACGCTCGACGGAAAGAAAACGCCGGTCCGCAACAGTGAGGAGGCGGAGATGATCCGTCAGCTGATCGTTTCCGGCGATTTCTCCGTCACCGATATCAAAAAGAAAGACCGGAAACGCCAGCCTGCCCCGCCTTTCACCACTTCCAGCCTGCAGCAGGAAGCGGGAAGAAAACTGAGCTTTACAACCGCCAAGACCATGCAGGTCGTCCAGCAGCTGTATGAAGGCGTGGACCTGGAAGGGGAGGGTGCACAGGGCCTTGTGACATATATCCGTACGGACAGCGTCAGGATCAGCGACGAAGCCATGGCCGCGCTGAGGGATTTTATCCCTGAAAAATACGGAAAAGAATACCTTCCCGAGGAAAAGAACGAGTATAAGGGACGGAAAAACGCGCAGGACGCCCATGAAGCCATCCGCCCCACGGACGTGACGCGGACGCCTGAATCCATCAGGAGTTCCCTGAGCAGGGAGCAGTTCATGCTCTACCGGCTGATCTACAACCGCTATGTGGCCAGCCAGATGGCTCCTGCCGTGTACGAAACGCTTTCCGCGGAGATTACCGACAGGCGTGTGGGCCTGCGCTTTTACGGAGAGCACAAAGTGTTCGCCGGTTTCACCGCGCTGTATGAGGAAGGCACCGACGAGGCTGCGGAGAACGTGGAAATGACGCTTCCCGCCCTGAAGGAAGGCCAGAAGATCGCCGTTCAGAACATCAGCACGGACCAGCATTTTACCCAGCCGCCGAGCCGTTTCACGGAGGCGAGCCTCGTACGTACCCTGGAAGAAAACGGCATCGGCCGTCCTTCCACCTACGCGCCCACAATCACCACCATCATCGCCCGCGGATACGTCTCCAGGGAAAAGAAACGCCTGTTCCCGACAGAACTGGGCATTATGGTCACGGAAATGATGGAGAAATACTTCTCCCGGATCGTGGACACGGAGTTCACCGCCATCATGGAAGAGAAGCTGGACGAAGTGGAGGAAGGCAAACAGGACTGGAAACAGATCCTGCGTGAATTCTATCCCGAATTCGAATCCACGCTTTCCGTCGCGGAAAAGGAAATCGAAAAAGTCGAGGTCAAGGACGATATCAGCGATGTTCCCTGCGACAAATGCGGAACGCTGATGGTCTACAAGATGGGAAGATTCGGCCGTTTCCTGGCCTGTCCCAACTTCCCGGAATGCCGCAACACGATGCCGATCCTCAAATACATTGACGCGCCCTGCCCGCAGTGCGGAAAGCGCCTGCTGGAAAAGACGAGCCGGAAAAACCGCCGCTTCTACGGCTGTGAAGGCTACCCGGAATGCGATTTCGTCAGCTGGGATAAGCCCGTGGAAGAAAAATGCCCGAAGTGCGGCCATTATATGATCGAAAAGAAGAACAACAAGGGCGAGACGATCCATCTGTGCACCAACGAGAGCTGCCGCTACAAGACGGCGGCCGTGAAGACCGAGGATGACAGCAATGAGTGACCGCTTCGCCACGGTGGTCGGCGCCGGCCTGGCCGGATGTGAAGCCGCGTGGCAGCTGGCCGAACGGGGGGTCCGTGTACGTCTGGTGGAAATGAAACCGGGCAGGATGTCTCCCGCGCATCATTCCGATCAGCTTGCGGAGCTGGTCTGTTCCAACAGTTTCCGCGGGGACAGGCTGACAAACGCGGTCGGCCTCCTGAAGGAGGAAATGCGGCTTCTGAACTCCCTGATCATGCAGTGCGCGGACGAGACCCGCGTCCCGGCCGGCGGAGCCCTGGCTGTGGACAGGGATTCCTTCTCAACACACGTGACCCGTTACATCAATGATCATCCGCTGATCGATCTGTGCCGGGAAGAGGTCGTTTCCATTCCGGAGGGTCCTGTCATCATCGCGACGGGCCCGCTGACCAGTGATGCGCTGGCGGAAGCCATCCGCGCGATTCCAGGCCTGGATACCCTGAATTTCTATGACGCAGCCGCGCCCATCGTTTACCGCGAGTCCCTGGACGAATCGAAACTGTTCCGTCTGAGCCGCTATAACCGCGGTTCGGATTACCTGAACGCGCCGATGACGGAGCAGGAATACACAGCGTTCATCCGGGAACTGGTGGAAGCCGAAACCGCAGAGGTTCACGGGTTCGAGGAAAAACGTGTTTTCGAGGGCTGCATGCCCATCGAAAGCATGGCGAAACGCGGCTTTATGGTACCGGCTTTCGGCCCGATGAAACCAGTTGGCCTGGCGGATCCGAGAACGGGGAAGGAACCTTTTGCTGTCGTACAGCTTCGCCAGGATAACGCCTCGGATACCATGTACAATATTGTCGGCTTCCAGACCCGGCTGAAGTTTCCGGAGCAGAAGCGCGTTTTCGGTATGATTCCGGGACTGGAGAACGCTGAATTCGCCAGGTACGGCGTCATGCACCGCAACACCTTCCTGAAAAGCCCGGGATTCCTCAGCTCCGGCTTTGAAATGCTCAGCCGTCCGCAATGCTTCTTCGCCGGACAGATCTCAGGCGTCGAGGGATATGTGGAAAGCGCCGGAAGCGGCCTGGTGGCGGGCATGACGCTGGCAGCCGAACTGAACGGAACGGAAATCCCGTTATTTCCTTCCTTCACGGCCCTGGGCGCCATGGGGAAGCATGTATCCGTTCCCAACGCGGACTTTCAGCCGATGAACTGTTCCTTCGGGCTGATCGACCCGCTTCCGGTCAGGCCCGGTGAAAAACCTATCCGCAACAAACAGGACCGTTATGAGGCCGTCGCGCAAAGGGCGCTGGCTTTTATCCGGTCCATGAACCATCCGACAGGAGGAAACTGATATGTCCGGTCCCTTCCGAGGCACCACCATCTGCGCCGTCAGGAAAGACGGCGTGACCGCCATCGCCGGCGACGGCCAGGTTACGATGGGGGAGCATACGATATTCAAAACCACGGCCCGCAAGGTACGCCGCCTATACAACGGTGAAGTCGTGGTCGGCTTTGCCGGCAGTGTGGCGGACGCCTTTACGCTCTGTGAAAAGTTCGAGGAAAAGCTCCAGCAGTGCGGCGGCAACCTTGAAAAAGCCGCCGTCGCGCTGGCGCAGAACTGGCGCGGCGATCAGGCCATGCGACAGCTGGAATCCATGATGATCGCCGCCAATAAGGAACGCCTGCTCATCCTGAGCGGTACCGGAGAGGTCATCGATCCGGACGAGGGTATCGCCGCCATCGGCTCCGGCGGGAATTACGCGCTGGCAGCTGCCCGTGCCCTTGTGCAGAACACGGATCTCAGCGCCGCGGAAATCGCGGAAAAAGCGCTCCGCATCGCTGCAAGCATCTGCGTCTACACCAACGACAACATCACCGTTGAGACCCTATAAGGAACGGGGGAATCAATATGAACGAACAGCAGCTTACACCCAGACAGATCGTCCACGAACTGGACCGGTTCATCGTAGGCCAGGACGAAGCCAAGAAAGCCGTCGCCATCGCGCTGCGCAACCGTTACCGCCGCAGCAGGGTCGAGGGAGACCTGCGGGATGAGATCATTCCCAAGAACATCCTGATGATCGGCCCCACGGGCGTCGGCAAGACCGAGATCGCCCGCCGCCTCTCACGGCTGGTCGGCGCGCCCTTTATCAAAGTCGAAGCCACCAAGTTCACCGAAGTCGGATACGTCGGCCGCGACGTGGAAAGCATTATACGCGACCTGACCGAGAACGCGGTCCGCATGGTCCGCAGGGAGCATGAGGAAAGGGTCATGCCCAGGGCCCGCGTGCTGGCGGAAGAACGCCTGAGCGACCTGCTGGCACACGGCCCGAAGAAGAACACGGCCTCCAATCCGCTGGATTTTCTCCTCGGAAAACAGAAGGAACAGCAGGCTACTGCGGAAGAATCCACCGCCCTGGCCCGCCGTAAGGAAGACATCCGCCAGCAGCTGATGCGCGGCGAGATCGAGGATACGGAACTGGAGCTGGAAGTGGAGGAGGAAGCGCCGACCCTCGAAGTGGGCGGAAGCAGCATCAGTCTCGGCGATATGATGGGGAATATGATGCCCAAGCGCACGAGGATGCGCCATGTGAAAGTCCGGGAAGCCAGAAAAATCCTGACTGACCAGGAAGCCGCCCGGCTGATCGACAACGACGCGGTGCAGGAGGAGGCCGTACAGCGTACCGAACAGAACGGTATCGTTTTTATCGACGAGATCGACAAGATTGCCTCCTCTTCAGGTGCCCACGGCCCTGACGTCAGCAGGGAAGGCGTGCAGCGCGACATCCTGCCCATTGTGGAGGGATGCACTGTGAACACCAAGTACGGCGCTGTGAAGACGGATCACATGCTGTTCATCGCGGCGGGCGCGTTCCACGTGAGCAAGGTATCGGACCTGATTCCCGAGCTGCAGGGACGTTTCCCGGTTCATGTGAAGCTGAAGAGCCTGACGAAGGATGATTTCAGGCAGATCATGACCGTTCCGGAAAACGCGCTGACAAAGCAGTACCAGGCCCTGCTGGCGGTGGACAAGGTGATGGTGACCTTTGAGGACAGCGCTGTCTCCGCCATCGCGGAAGCGGCCTGCATCGCCAATGAAAACGCCGAGGATATCGGCGCGCGACGGCTGCACGCCATCTTTGAGCAGCTGCTGGAGGACGTGCTTTTCAACGCGGGAGACGAAAACATGCCGCCCTTCGAACTGAAGATCGACGAAAACTACGTCAACGAAAGGCTGAAGGGTGAAAACCGGCCGATCGATATCCGGAAATTCATACTGTGAACAGGATTGGAGCCGCCTGAAGCTATGCAGGCGGCCCTTTTCATGTTATAATCCAGTGAATACAACAGCGGGAGGGGCATAACATGATCAATACCATCGGAATGATCGGAACAGGCAACATGGGTTCCGCGATCCTGCGCGGGATTGTTGAGGCGGATTACGTCAAGGCCGGGCACATTGTCGCATACGACACGAGCAGCCGCCGCCTGAACGAGCTTGAAGAGGATATTCCCGGCGTCATCGTCGCCCGGGACTGCCTGGAAGTCGCGGAGAAGGCGGATCTGATCATTCTGGCCATCAAACCGATCTATGTGAAGGAAGTCATCGATGAGATCAAACCCGCCCTGGACAGGAAAGCCGTGCTGAGCATTGCCGCCGGCTGGACGGTCCACATGCTGGAAAGCGCCCTGGCCGGGACGACCGCCACCTATCTCCGGGTTATGCCCAATACGCCCGCGCTCGTCGGAGAGGGAATGACCGCGATCTGCGACAACACGACCTTCTCCAAGGAAGATTTCAGCTATGCCAAGGGAATCTTCGATTCCGTCGGAAAAACCAAGGTCCTGCCAGAAAGGCTGTTTGACGGCGTGGTCGCTGTCAGCGGCAGCAGTCCTGCCTATGTCTATATGATGATCGAAGCCATGGCCGACGCGGCTGTGAAAGAGGGGATTCCGCGGGTATACGCCTACGAAATGGCCGCGCAGAGTGTGCTGGGAAGCGCCCTGATGGTTCTTTCCTCCGGAACGCATCCCGCCGCGCTGAAGGACGCTGTCTGCTCTCCCGGCGGAACGACCATCGAAGCTGTGGAAGAGCTGGAACGGAAGGGTTTCCGTGCCGCGATCATGGACGCCATGGGCGCCTGCGCCCGTAAGAGCCGGGAGATGTCCGAAGATTAACGCGACGGGAGAAGACCTGAAATGGACAGAAAAACCGTAAATATCTATACGGACGGCGCCTGCAGCGGCAATCCGGGTCCCGGCGGCTGGGCCGCCATCCTGGAGTTCGGACCTCACCGCAAGGAAATGAGCGGGCATATGGCTTCCACCACCAACAACCGGATGGAACTGTTCGCCGCCATCAGCGGCCTCGGCGCCCTGAAGGAACCCTGCAACGTCAATCTGTATTCAGACAGCAATTATCTGGTCCAGGCCTTCAACGACCACTGGATCGACAACTGGAAGAAAAACGGCTGGAAGACCAGCGGAGGCGGGAAGGTGGAAAACCAGGATCTCTGGTTCATCCTGACCGTTCAGACAAAGAAGCACAACGTGACCTTTATCAAGGTCAAGGGCCATTCCGACCATCCCGAAAACAACCGCTGCGACGAGCTGGCCCGCGCCGCCATCGACGAATTCAGGCGGATCAACGGCGAACAGACAGACAGCAGTGAATCGCCGGCGGAAACACCGCAGGCCGGAGGCGCCCATGGAACTGTATGAAGGCAGGCCTGAGGACTGCTCCGGCAGGCTGCCCAGGGAAATACGCACCTATGACAGGCTGGACAGCCTCGGAATCCGTTACCGGCGGACAGATCATGAACGGGCGGACAACATGGCCGCCTGCAACGAGATTGACGCGGTGCTGGGCGTCATCATCTGCAAGAACCTGTTTCTCTGCAACCGGCAGAAGACCGCTTTCTACCTGCTGATGATGCCGGGCGACAAAAAGTTCAGGACGAAGGAACTGTCCTCCCAGATCAATTCGGCCCGGCTTTCCTTCGCCGATCCGGCGGATATGCTGAAATACCTCGATATAGAGCCCGGCGCTGTCAGCATCATGGGCCTGATGAACGACACGGAACACGCCGTGACCCTGCTGATCGACGAGGACGTGCTGCAGGGGGAGTATATCGGCTGCCATCCCTGTGTTTGCACTTCCAGCCTGAAGATCCGGACGGAGGACGTGATCGGAAAGTTCCTTCCGTCCACAGGCCATTCCTTCCGGACCGTACGCCTGAAAGGAGAGGACTGAAACGTCCATACTAAGTGAACGTGAATCTGATCACGTTCCTTTTTTATAGTCTTTATGAAGCAGGTGATTGACAGTTCCTTCTGCCGGTGATAAGATAGGGACAGAAATATAACTATTCGCTAAACCACAGTTTTACGAATAGTTGGACCTGTTTTCAGACCCTCAGGGGGAATACCGGTTCCGGGAGGCGTAAAACATGGCAGACCGCGGCAGCCAGTACCGTGACGAACTGAACGCAAAACGTATCCTTCAGATCCGGGAGATCACCCGCGGGCTCCCTCAGGCCTGCTCTGATTTCCTCCGGTCGATTGCTGTATCGACCAGTTCTCTCACGAGGCTCGCCTATGCCATCGATCTGAACACGTTTTTCACTTTCCTGCACGATGAACGCGTCAGTTTCTCCGAGAAGGATCTCCGGCTGATGAACGACGAAGACCTGGAAAAACTGTCCCGGAACGATATCATCGCCTACACCGAGTACCTGACCTATTACCTGAAGGCTTCCGACGATTCTTCGGTACCTAACAAAATATTTGTCAACCATGAACTGGCCATTAAGCGCAAACTGTGTACGGTCCGTTCCTTTTATGATTATCTTTTTAAAAACCAGCGGATTTCCTCCAACGTCACGGAACTCGTTCCCCTGCCGAAGATTCATGAGAAGCCCATTATCCGCCTGAACAAGGACGAGATGGTCCGGATGCTCGAACAGGCGCAGAGCGGCGATCAGCTGACCGGACACCAGCAGAAGTTCCAGAAGATCACCGCCCGGCGTGACTATGCGATCCTCTCCCTTTTCCTGGGCACCGGGATCCGTGTCAGCGAGTGCGTCGGCATGAATATCGGCGACGTGGACCTGGAAAACAACGCCTTCATAGTAACCCGGAAGGGCGGAAACCAGGTTGTTCTCTACTTCCCTCCCGAAGTGGCGGAAGCGCTGGCGGACTATATGGATGAACGGAACGGAATTGAAACCGTCCTCGGTCATGAGGACGCCCTGTTCCTGAGCCTCCAGCGCAGGCGTATCACCCAGCGGGCCGTGCAGAATCTCGTAAAAAAATACGCCGCCGTAGCGGCGCCCCTGAAGACGAAGATCAGTCCCCACAAGCTGCGTAGCACCTATGCCACCAACCTCTACAACGAGACCGGCGATATTTACCTGGTGGCGGACGTGCTGGGACACACTTCCGTCGATACCACCCGCAAGCATTACGCGGACATGACTGATGCCCGCCGCCGCATGGCCGCGGAACACGTCCATCTGCCCGGAGACCCGGATTTCAATCCTGACCGCTGATCAGCTCCCGGATCTTTTCCGCCAGTTTTCTCAGTTCCTGATTGGATACACCCTCCATTTTTGCTGTATACCGGTCCAGCGCCTCCACAGCTTCCCTGAGCTCCCTGAAGGCGGAATCCTTCTTTGCCCGGGCGCTCTGTCCGGCAGCCTTCCCGGCATTTTCCCTCTTTTTGTATACAGGATCCGTAATCCGGATCCATTCGCCGGAAATCAGGTCAAACTCGGCTCCGGAATAAGGCGCTGCCGCCTGTATATCGAAGGTTTCCCGCACCGTTTCGGCAAATCCTTCGCAGGATTCGCTGTCCCCATGGTTCACGAAAACGAACCCGGGTTTCTTTTTATAGGCTGAAAGCCAGTTCAGGAGGCCTTCACAGTCCGCGTGTCCGGAGATGCCCTCCAGCAGCGCGACGCGGGCTTTCACGTCGATCTCCTCACCGAAAATCTTCACGGTTTCCGCCCCGTCAAAGATGATCCTGCCCAGGGTGCCGTTTGCCTGGTAACCGGCGAAAAGGATCGTGTTCCTGTCGTCCCACAGGTTATGCTTCAGGTGATGCCGGATCCGTCCGCCTTCGCACATACCGCCGGAGGAGATGATGACCTTCGGCGTGTCGTCCGTATTCAGCGCCTTGGACTCCTCCGAGGACACGACGGTGTGGAGGCCGTCAAACCAGATCGGGTTCTGGCCGGAGGCCATGATCTCCCGGGTATTCTCATCGAGACAGGCCTGGCTGCACTGCAGGAAGACAGCGGTCGCCTCGTTCGCCAGCGGACTGTCCACATAGACCGGAAAGGATTCAAATTCCGGCAGCAGGTGGCGCTGTTTGATATCACGGAAGAAATAAAGCAGTTCCTGTGTCCTGCCCACAGCGAAGGAAGGAATGATCATCGTGCCTCCCCTGCTGAAGGTATCCCGCAGCAGTTCCGTCAGCACGGGGATCGGAGACTGTACCGTGTCGTGAAGACGGGTGCCGTAAGTGGATTCGATCATCAGGTAATCCGCGTCGTCAATGGGCTGCGGATCGTTGATGATCGGCTGGTTCAGGTTGCCCACGTCGCCGCTGAAGACCATTTTCCTGTCCTGGTCCCCGTCCTGCATGAAAAACTCGATGAAAGAGGAGCCCAGCAGGTGTCCGGCATCCGTGAAGCGGACGGCCAGGCCCTCGTCGATCATATAGGTTTTGCCGTATTCGCATGGCCGGAACAGGGCCATCACCGCGGCGGCGTCCTCCCGGGTGTAAAGCGGTTCCACCGCTTTTCCGCTGTGACGCAGGTTCTTTTTCGTTTCGTACGCGGCGTCTGTTTCCTGGATATGGGCGCTGTCGGCCAGCATGATTGAACAGAGGCTGGTCGTCTCCGGCGTGGCGTAAACGGCCCCTCGGAAGCCCTGTTTCAGGAGCAGCGGCAGCATGCCGGAATGATCGATATGCGCATGGGTCAGGAACACATATTCGATCATGGACGGGGCTACGGGAAGCTCTGCCTGCTCAAATTCGTTTTCTCCCTGCTCCATGCCGTAATCCACCAGGAAATAGCGCCCGTCCATCCATTCGACGAGCGTGCGGCTGCCCGTGACCTGGTGCGCCGCGCCGATGAAAGTGATCTTCATGATCCCAAGGCCCTTTCTAAGTTATGAAATTTGCAAAACGTCCGTGTGACCGATATAATAGAAACGCATCCGCGGAATGGTTACTGTTCCTCTTCCGCGATCTCTTTCCCGAGAACGATGCCGTCAATGCCGATGCCGAGGTAATCCGCGTCGCCGTTGACGCATTTCATGCAGTTGTCGCAGATCTTGTCCGGATCGAGATCGCAGCGGTCGCATTCCCCGCAGCCGATGCATTCACGGTCATACAGAACGCACTGTTTCCGTTCAGCCATCGTTCCGTACACCTCCCTTTGTTCAGATTATACAACGCCTTTGAAAGGACGGTCAAGCTTGAGCCCTGTGGAACTGAGGACTTTTACCGAAGAGGAATACCACGCGTTTTTCCGCCGCTATGAATCCGATCCGTTGATGGATCCTGTCCCTTTCGTATACAACCGGGAGCAGGTTTCCCGTTCCTATCTTTACAATCACGGCGGTTTCCGGGAGGATTACACGCATTTCGGAATCTTTGAGAACGGCATCCCCGTTGGATCCTTCCAGCTGAAAAGAATGGATCCGGAAAAGAAATCCTGTGAGTTCGGGATCATCCTGCAGAACGACGCGGTCAAAAACCGCGGTATCGGAACGGAGGCCATCCGCGCCGGTATGCGGCTGGCCCGGGACCTGTACGGCATGAAAACGATCATCGGCGATACCATGGGCCGGAACGTACGGATGATCCGTGTTTTTGAGAAGCTCGGTTTCCGGATGACGGAAAGGATTCCCGGAGCCTTTGAACTTCCGGACGGACGGAAGGAAGACAGACTGATCTTTATCAGGGAACTGACGGAGGAATGATTATGTACGCAAAAGCCATCCTGAAAGCCGGAAAGGAAAAACGGGTTTATTCCCTTCATCCCTGGGTGTTCAGAAGCGATATCGACCGCGTGGAAGGCGACTGCCTGCCCGGGGACACCGTGGATATCGTCAGCTCAAAGGGCCGTTTCCTGGCCCGGGCGTATTACAATCCAAACAGCCAGATCGCGCTTAGAATCATGACTTACCGGGATGAGCCGGTGGACCGGGATCTGATTTTCCGCCGGGTCCACGAGGCGGTGGAATACAGGCGGTCCTTCGCGGATCTGAAAAGCTGCCGCCTTATTTTCGCGGAGAGCGACCGTCTTCCCGCCCTCATCGTCGACGCCTTTGACGACGTCCTGGTCCTGCAGTGCCTCGCCCTCGGCATGGAACGTTTCAAACAGGACGCCGTGGACGCCCTGGTGGAGGAACTCCATCCCCGGGGCATCTGGGAACGGAACGACGTGCCCGTCCGCCGGCTGGAAGGCCTAAGCCTATGCACCGGACTGCTGTACGGCGAGGTGCCGGACAGGGTCATGATGACCGAGAACGGCGTCAGATTCTGGGTGGATGTCAAGGAAGGACAGAAGACCGGTTTCTTCCTGGACCAGAAGGAAAACCGGGCCGCCATCGCGCCTTTTGTAAAGGACAAACGGGTGCTGGACTGCTTCACGCACACCGGTTCCTTTGCCCTGCACGCAGGACGCTACGGCGCAAAGGAAGTCACCGGTGTGGACATCAGCGAATACGCCTGCCTTTTCGCCCAGGAAAACGCGAAACTGAACGGCCTGGAGGACCGGGTCCGCTTCGTGACGGCCAACGCCTTTGACCTGCTTTCCGAGCAGAGCCGCCAGGGAGAAAAATACGACGTGGTCATCCTGGATCCGCCGGCGTTCACAAAAACACGCAGCGCGGTTGAAAGCGCGCTGCGCGGCTATAAGGAGATCAATCTCCGGGCGATGAAGATGATCGTTCCCGGAGGGTATCTCATCACTTGCTCCTGCAGCCAGCATGTGCTGCCGGATATGTTCCGCGATATGGTCCTGGACGCCGCGAAGGACGCGAAGGTCCTTCTCAGGCAGGTGGAATTCCGCACCCAGGGCAGGGATCATCCGATCCTGCCTTCCGCCCGGGAAACGGAATACCTCAAATGCGGCATCTATCAGGTGTTCCCGGTATCCGAATCCTGACCGGTTTCCCCGTCAGGCGTCGTAGCCCAGGTTCCTCAGGTCGGAAACGTTGTTCCGCCAGTCCGGACGGATCTTGACCCAGAGTTTCAGGTTCACATGCGTATCCATCAGCCTTTCGATGTCCGCCCGCGCTTCCGTTCCGATGGTCTGCAGCATGGTTCCGTGTTTTCCGATAATGATTCCCTTATGCGCGTCCCGTTCACAGTAAATGGTGGCGTTGATCTCCGTAAGCTTTTCGCTGAGAGCCTCGATCTTCATGATCTCAACGCCGATCCCGTGCGGCACTTCGTCCCTCAGATGACGGAGTGCCTTTTCACGTATGATCTCAGCGCACAGGATCCTTTCCGGCTGGTCCGTGATCATATCGTCCGGGAAATACCGGGGTCCTTCCGGCAGGTGCTTCTCCAGGCAGGAGATAAGATCGTCCATGCCGCTGCCGGTCTTCGCGCTGACGGGAACAATTTCCTCGTATCCCGCTTCCGCGGCTTTTGCCGTAGCGGCCAGCACCTGTTCCGGCGAGACCAGGTCGATTTTGTTCAGGGCGATCACAGCCGGAACCTTCTTCCCTTTCATTTCCCCGGCGATCTTCAGGTCATTGTCGGTGATATGCGTCACGTCCAGAATGACCAGAACGGCATCCGTGCCCTCCATGGCGTCCCTGACAGCATGCATCATATACTCGCCCAGCTTCGTTCTCGGATCATGGATCCCGGGGGTATCCAGGAACACGATCTGGTACCCGGGCTGGGTCAGGACGCCCATAATCCGGCTGCGCGTGGTCTGCGGACGGCTGGACACAATGGCGATCTTTTCGCCGATCATCCGGTTCATCAGGGAGGACTTACCGACGTTGGGCCTGCCCACAATGGTGACAAATCCTGAATGGTACTGTTTTTCCTTCTGTTCCATGATGACTCTCCTGTAATCAGGAATTCATGCTGTCCGGGCCGAAGCCTTCAGGCAGCAGTTCCCGCAGATTCTTTTCCTCCACCCGGTCTCCCCAGGTGACCAGTACACGAAGGTCCGGGGCAAACTCGTTCAGTACCTGGCGGCATGCTCCGCAGGGCCAGGCCTTTGTTCCTGCGGCAATGGCCAGCACCTCAAAGGACCGGACCCCTTCGCTGACGGCTTTGAACATCGCGGTGCGCTCGGCACAGTTGGTCAGGCCGAAGGATGCGTTCTCGATGTTGCAGCCGGTGAACACCTGTCCGTCGCTGCTGCGCAGGGCCGCTCCCACGGGATATTTCGAATAGGGTGAATAGCTTTTCTTCATGGCCTCCCTGGCCAGTTCCAGAAGCTCCGCGTCCCCGGAACGGTCCGGTTCGCCGCGTGTTACGGAAGCAGCAGAAAGGATCTTCTCCTCCATGGCCCTCATCGTCTCCTTTTCGTCCTGTTCCATATGATCGTATCCCATCAGGTGGCAGATTCCGTGCACCAGCAGATAGACTGCCTCCCGCATTTCCGAATGCCCGTATTCCGAAGCCTGGGCTTTCGCGTGGGGCACGGAAATGAACAGGTCCCCCAGGAAGCAGGCTTCCGTCTCATCGTCGTATTCCTGCCTCAGCAGGTTTTCGCATTTCCCGGCCGTGGCTCCCGCCGGATAGGAAACACTCGGAAAGGACAGCACGTCCGTGGATCTTCCGATATTCCTGTACCGACTGTTGATCTCCGCGATCTCTTCGTCGTCGCAGAGACATACCGAGATGGCGCAGGGAACGCGGACGCCTTCACATTTCAGGCAGAGATCCGCGGCTTCCTGCATGCGGGACAGGATTTCCTGTTCCAGAGGGCAGCGGATGATCCAGTCAATCA
>JAEEGL012380472.1_pt1 | contig 37916 bp, 29 predicted proteins | sample 9134231 | NCBI WGS metagenome assembly JAEEGL01 (sample SAMN16246548, study PRJNA631951) | gut metagenome | biome: gut microbiome; feature: rumen; material: fiber-attached | host: Bos | place: Iran: Karaj | collected 2018-10
ATCAAGGTTGTTCGTGAGCTTACAGGTCTTGGACTTAAGGAAGCAAAGGATCTCGTTGATGGAGCTCCTAAGATGGTTAAGGAGAACGCAGCTAAGGCTGAGGCTGATGATATCAAGGCTAAGCTTGAGGCTGAGGGCGCAAAGGTTACTCTTAAGTAATTCTTTTGACGTTAATTTGAATTTAAACATCATGGATAGGGTGCAAAATTATTTGCATCCTATCCTTTTTTTTGTATAATTAGTTGTTGTAAATATGCATTAAATAATTGAGTATAGGGACTAGGATGAGTGAAGTGGACAAGAAGATTAAAATTGAGAAGCATCTTGATGTAACAGAGCTTGACGGTGAGAAAGTTATGATTGATTTCGATACCGGCAAGTATTTCATGATCAAGGGTTCAGGAAATGATATCTGGGACGCTATCAAGGATGGAATTACTATTGGAGAAATAGTTGATTCTCTTTTGAAAGAGTATGATGTTGATAGAAAGACTTGTGAGGATTCAGTTACAGAATTCATCAAGACTTTGGAAGGATATAAATTTATAACTTTGTATTGATTATAAAACCTGGGGACATGCCTTCGGAATTTTATGAAGAATTTTTCGTATTGAGTTATATTGTAAGATTTAAATGAAAGGAAATTTTTAATGTGAAGGGAATTATTTTAGCTGGCGGTTCAGGAACAAGATTATATCCGCTTACAAAGGCTATCAGTAAGCAGATTATGCCTATTTATGATAAACCAATGATCTACTATCCGCTTTCTACACTTATGCTTGCGGGTATCAGAGAGGTTTTGGTTATTTCTACACCAAGAGATCTTCCTGTTTTTAAAGAGCTTTTGGGAGATGGAAGTCAGCTTGGAATGAATATTGAATATGCTGTTCAGGAGGCACCTAATGGCCTTGCTGAGGCGTTTATCATTGGCGCTGATTTCATTGGAAGCGATGCGGTGGCATTGGTGCTTGGAGATAACATCTTTTATGGCCAGTCATTTTCAAAAGTGCTTCTTTCTGCTGCTGAACGTACAGAGAATGAGCCTGGTGCTACAATCTTTGGTTACTATGTCCGTGACCCAAGAGAGTATGGCGTTGTAGAATTTGATGAGAATGGCGTAGCTATTTCTATCGAAGAAAAGCCTGCCAACCCAAAGAGCAACTATGCTGTTCCGGGACTTTACTTCTACGACAATTCAGTAGTTGAGATAGCTAAGAGTATCAAGCCTTCAGCTCGTGGAGAACTGGAAATCACTGCAGTTAACAACGAGTACCTCAACAGAGGAAATCTTCATGTTGAGACTCTTGGAAGAGGTTTTGCATGGCTGGATACAGGAAACCATGATATGCTTCTTGCAGCTGCAGAATTTGTCAGCACTTTCCAGAAGAGACAGGGCATGTATGTTTCTTGTATAGAGGAGATTGCTTACAAGAGAGGCTTTATTGATAAGGAGCAGCTTCTTAAGCTTGCTGAGCCACTTATGAAGACAGATTATGGTAAGTATCTTGTGGATGTTTCAAATGGTCTGTGATATCTAAAATAATAATTGTAATTATAATGATGAACTGTCAATTTGGATAATAGTATTATCAGATTGACAGTTTTTTTATTGCTTTATGATGTCGCAACAGGCCCATTTTTCCTTGACATTATATATGATTCTTAATACAATGATAGGCGTATTTTTATGATATAAAGTAGGGAAAGTATATGAAAAAAGCAGAGCGCGATTTTATTGAATTGGCAAGACTTGCCATTAACGAAGGACATCCATCTGAAGGACAGTTTGAGGGAACTGACTGGAATGCCGTTTTTGAGCTTGCTTGCAAGAATGGATTAGCTGCAGTTACATATGACGTGGCTAAAGAATGCGGTGGATTACCGGAAGAAATAAGAAAGCCATGGGAGATACTCAGGTTTCAAGTTTTTATGAGGCAGACCTCTCATTTTAAAGCACTCTGCGAAGTAACAGCTGATCTGGAAGCAGCTGGTATTGATTATGCTGTTTTCAAGGGACAGGCTATTTCTGAGTGCTATCCTAAGCCTGCTTATAGAGTTTCTTCTGATTCTGATATTCTGGTTAGTGATGAAGACAGACCAAGAGCGTCTGAGGTAATTGAAAAAAGAGGCTACCACTATGAAGGTGGTAAAAAGGACAAGGAATTTACCTATATAAATGATAAAAATGGTCATGTTATTGAGCTTCATACTACTGTTTTTGAGGATTATGAGGGCGTCAAAATTGATAAGCTTAAAGAGGCTAATCTGGATGGAACTTTCCATAGAATTGATTTTCCTGTAAATGGCAAGACTATCAGAACCTTTGGCGTTGATCAGCATCTTGTATATCAGATGTATCATCTTATAAAACACTTTATGTTGGAAGGTGCCAATGTCAGATTCTTTACCGATATAACACTCTTTGTTAATAAAAATAATGACAAGCTTAATCCGGAATATCTGTGGGATTGGATGAGCAAGTGTGGATTTGAGTATTTTTGCGAGAATTATTTTTCTATCTGCGTGGATTACTTTGGCATGAATCCGGCTATTTTGGCAGGTAGAAAGGCCAGGGCAAGTAAGGAAGCTTTTGACGTGATGCTGGTTGACTGCATTTATGGCGGGGATGTGAATCATATCAGGGGAAAAGCATATCAGCTTATTTATGCATTTATGCCATATCTGGTTGGAGAGAAGACGTCAGTTCACTCAGGGAAAAAAGATGGATTTCGTAAGGCGTATTTCCCATTGCCAAGTGAACTTGGAGATTATTATGCATATGCAAGAAAATATCCTGTTCTACTCCCGGCAGCGTGGATTCATCGTGTTATCAGAAATCTGATTTTGAGTATGACCGGCCAAAAGAAAGGTACATATTCAGCTATGCAGAAACAGGAGATTGTGGAGGATAGATTGTCCCTGTTTAGCAGCGTTGGCCTTTTGGATGAGAAATAAGGGGGAAGTATGGGGTATAAGTATTATATTTATGGATTTAATGTAGAGTCCGAGTTTGAATTAGAAGAAGCTTACAAAAGGGATTTTGAGGGAGAAGCGGACGTAAATATTGTTAAAGGTGAGATGCCGGAACCAGTACAGAAAATGTTTGGTGAAAATTCGGAAGACAGTTACCGCTCAGTTTATAACTCGAAATCCGTTGCGTTTAGAATTGATGATATCGGAGAGTACTTGGTGACGGATAAGACTATTACTGTGAATCCGCTTGAGAACTCAACTTTTTCTGATGTTAAAACTTTTATTTTAGGACCTTCGTTTGGTTATCTTATGATACTGCGAGGGGATATTCTGCTTCACGGAGGTGCTGTTGCAAAAGACGGTAAAGGTGTGATTGTAACAGGAGAATCCGGGGCAGGAAAGTCTACAGTTTCTGATAAACTATTGTCTGATGGTTTTTTGTTTGTGGCAGATGATACCTGCGCTATTTCGTGTGATGGTAAGTTGCCGCATATCAATATGGGATATCCACAACAGAAATTATGCAGAGATGCAGCTATAAAAAAAGGCTATGATCTTTCTGAACTGATTTATATAAATGAGGCAAGAGATAAGTTTGCACGGCGCTTATCTGAGGGCTTTTTGCCTGAAGGAGCAGATTTTTACTTTTTGTTTGAATTGGTTCATGCTGAAGATGATAAATTAGCATTTAGGGAAATTACTGGTTCGGGTAAGTTGACTTTGCTAATGCGAAATATTTTTAGAGGAAAGAGCGGCTTTGAATACTGGGGAGTTGCGCCAGAATACATGAAAAAAAGTCTGGCAATAGTTTCAAAAATCAGAGTTTATCAGATTGCCCGTCCGGACAATATTGATACATTATCTGATATTGTGGGATTTATAGAAAAAGTGGTTGAGGAAGAGGGATAAATCATGTCAGCAATATATGGTGTTATTGATCTTAACGGGAACAGTATAAATGCTGAATTACCGGCTAAATTAGATAGTGGATATAAAAAATGTAAAATAGACAGATATGGCCGATTGAGTGATTCTAACGTTTTTATGGCCTGTGGAATTCAGTATTTTTATCCCAGAGCAGAGCGGGAACGTTTGCCTATATATGATGCTGATAAGGATATTTTTCTAACGGCGGATTGTATCATAGACAATAGAAAAAAACTAATAGAAGAGTTGGCTCTTGAAGCAAGTGTTCCTGATGGCGACATAATTTTCGAAGCGTATAAGAAATGGGGAAAGGAATGTGCTAGTCATCTTGAGGGACTTTATTCTTTTGTGATTTATGATAGGGCTCAAAATGAGATTTATGCAGCGACGGACCAGTTTTCACAGAGATGTTTGTTTTATCATGTAAGAGATGGTGTGTTTTATTTTTCTACACTATTTTTCCCGTTGGTTGAAAATATAGGATTATCATTTGAAGAAAATGAGAGATGGCTTGTGGATACTGTGTCTATTCGAAGCCCTCTTATCGTGACTGAGCCAAAAGAAACTGCAGTTAAGGAAGTATATAAGTTAGTAGCTGGTGAGTATATAACCGTTAGGAATTCAGCTGTAAAGGAAACAAGATATTTCGACCCCAAGAAGACTGAGAAAACTGATTGGACAATTACTCTGGAACAGAGTGAGAAGATGGTCAGGGAGACTGTTGCTAAGGCTCTTGAAGATATTCTTCAGGAGCAGGAAAATGTGGCAGCTCAGTTAAGCGCTGGCCTTGATTCCTCTACAGTGGCATGCAATGCGGCTATCATCCTCAATAAGCGAGGTGGAAAAGTTTACAGTTATACTTCCGTACCAATGAAGGAAGCAGGATTAAAAGACTCCAAATATGTAATTGTAGATGAAACTGAGGGAGTAAAGGAAATATGCAGAGCATATGATAATATTATTCCTACCTTTGTTGGTGCCGAAGACAGAAATTTTCTTTTGGAAACAGAGAATATAATTGATGCCTGGGAACTACCTTGTAAATCCCAGAATAACGCAATCTGGTTGGATGAAATTTACAAAATTGCAGCTGGTAATGGGCAGCGTGTTTTACTTAGCGGAGCCACGGGGAATACCACATTTTCGGCTGGAAGCTACACAGATATTATATACTATTACGCTGTACGATTTCGTTTTATTAGTGCATATAGGGTTTTATCTGTTTTTGATAGCCTTGGAATACCCAAAAAGCGTATAGTAAAAGGAATGGTCAAAGACATAATCAACTATTATAAGTGGTATTTTGATCCAGATATGAGGGACTGCTATAAGAATACTGTGACACAAAAGCAGGTCGGAGAGAAGTATCATCTTACTAAAAGATTTAACAAGACGATAAATCATTTTTTCCCGTTCTATAATATGAAGAGAATGCGAAGGGCATATTATCTTGTCAATTCATATTCACAAATGGGAGAATATGAAACTAAGGGAAGTCTTTTATATGGCATAATAACAAGAGATCCAACAAGGACAGTTTCTATGGTAAAAATGTGTTATAAAATGCCAATCTATTGCTATGCCAATAAAGATTTAGATCGTAGGCTTATCAGAGTGGGAATGAAAGGAATTGTTCCTGACAGTATTATTTCCAATGTGCTTCAAAGAGGTAGGCAGAGCGCGGATAATACTTACAAGGTAGGCCTGGCTTGGGATAGAGTCAGAGAAGATTGGGAAAAGATGGTGCTCCAACCATGTGTGCTTGAATATATTGATAGAGAAAAAGTGGAAAAACTCTTACAAGAATATGACCAGGGGATCGATGAAGCTAAGCCATTAGATGTTCTTCTTTTGTCAGATTTGTATTCGTTTGCTATGTATTTGAGCCGACTAAGAAAAATTGAGAAAATTGAGTAAATTGAGTAAATTAAAAAATGTAACAAAGATGATAGAAAACTTGTTGTTTTGTCGATGCACTATTATCCTAATAATTGTTAATTAATTACACAAAAGGAGGAAATAGTATGAAAACTTGGAACACACCTTCAGTTGAAGAAGTAAAGTTGTCTTCCACAGCATTCCATGAAGAGCTTGGTCAGGTGATTGACCAGTGGACAAATGATGGAACTGATCATTACTATGCTGAAGGATTCAGCAACTGATTATCAGCGCTGCTTGAATCAGAGCGCAACGTAAGTTGTGCAAATACTAAAAACTTAAAACTTAAATAAGGAGGATAGTTGTATGAGAGAATGGCTTAATGCTACAATCGAAGAAGTTGAGTTCTCAGAGACAAAGCACGGAGACAAGCCAGAACTTCCATTTGATGGAGCACTTTATTCAAACGGAAAACCATATGGTGCTGACAATAATGGCTCTAACTGATTATTAGGTTTTGCGGCAGATTTAGTATCTGCCGTTTTTTTTTATGCTTTTATTGTGAAAACTGACTAGTAAAGCTTGACAGCAATCCTCTTTTTGTAGAAAAAACTATTGCGCTCAACAACTTCCTTAATGAGATTCCATGGATGGAAGTGGAAAAGGAAGAATATGTATTTTTTTATGATGGAAAAGAAATCGGAGAATGCGATTTCCAGGTGGCAGATGGCAGGTGGAATATTTACCACACAGAAGTGGAGGCATTGCATCAAGGGAAAGGCGTGGCGAAACGATTGGTGTTTAAGGTTTTGGAAGCGGCAGAGCGAGAGTGTGTGGGAGTTGATGCGTCGTGCTCTTATGCCAGAAAGGTGATTGAGAATTAGTGCAGTAAGGGGAAACTAAATGATTACGATATTTGGAAAATGTGGAGAATTGTGGAAGATATATCAGACTGTGAAGAATTGTGAAGAATTGTGGAAGATATATTGAATTGTGGAGAATTGTGGAAAAATGTGAAAATATGTTGTATATTTTAAGAAGAGTCAATTGTTTTAATGGGGGATTGATATGAAGGATTTTAATGAATTGAACAATCCATATACGCTGCAGTTTAGCTATATTCCACCACAATTTATAGCGCGAACCCTTATTACTAATGAAATTATAAGTAACTATATACGAGATATTCCTACCTATAGAGGCATGTTTATAACTGGTGTCAGAGGGAGTGGGAAAACAGTGATCATGGGAGATATACGAAACAAGATTGCTGCGCTGGATGATTGGATTACTGTAGATCTGAACCCTGAGAGTAATTTGCTGGATTCGTTTGCAAGGAATCTCTATATTATCCCTGAAATAAAGGCACTTTTTGTAAAAGCTCATTTAGATTTTTCTGTTTTGGGAATAGGAGTATCTTTGGATAATGCAGAATTAGTGGCATCTAATGAAGAAGATGCTATAAAAATGATGCTTGAGGTGCTTAAAAAGGCGCGAAAAAAGGTATTGGTGACGATAGATGAGATTACTTACGGAAATGATGTAGCTAGATTTTCGCATGCGTTATCTTCATATGCTGGAGCAGATTTTGATATTTATGTTTTGATGACTGGCCTGAAGGAGAATATTAGAACTATTAAAAATCATAAATCGTTGACTTTTTTGTACAGAGCAAAGGTGAAGGAATTAGAAAGCTTAAATATTACAGCCATTTGTGCGGATTATCAGAATGTGTTAGCGGTTGACAGGGAAGTAGCAGAGGAGCTGGCCTTCTGCACCAAGGGGTATTCATTAGCATTTCAAGCATTAGGTTATCATTACTGGAATGCTTTATGTAATGCTAATAGTAAGAATGATGTAGATTTGCAAAGAGTTTATAATGAACTTGATATTACTCTTTCAGAACTTGCGTATGAAAAAATCTGGGAGGAACTGTCGGCAAGCGACAAAAAGGTCTTGAAGGCATTGAGTAAGATAATAAGAAAAGATGGAGTAAATCAGGTAAAGGTTGAAAGCATCAGAGAAATAAGTAAGATGACTTCAAATACATTTACGACATATAGGACCAGGCTTATCGAGAGTGGAATTATTGATGGAAAGCAACATGGTTACCTATCAATGAACCTACCACGTTTTGAATATTTCGTTGAAATGCAGTTGGATTAAATTATTTTAAAAGAATAACAAAAGTGTAAACAAAATATTCGGTGACACGTTAAAGCGAAAATAGATAAAGTAGATATCTGTTAAAAAGATACTTGATTTGCTGCAATGTATGTATTCTGGTATGAAATAAGAATATTTAAAGGTGGTGTTAGGACTGATGATTGAAATAAAAGAAAAAAATAATTGTTGCGGATGTGGTTCTTGCGCACAGGCATGTCCATTAAATTGTATAGAAATGAGAGAAGACAAGGAAGGGTTTTTGTATCCTGTTGTTGATAAGAAAAGGTGCGTTCAGTGCCATAAATGCGAGAAAGTATGTCCTATTATCAATAAGAGCCAGACTTCTGATAAAATAGTATCGTCTTATGCAGCATATTCTAACGATGAAAAACTTTTGGATGTTTCATCTTCTGGGGCTGTTTTTTCCGAGATTGCTTTACATATCCTGGAAAAAGGCGGAATGGTGTTTGGGGCTGCTTTTGATGAAAACATGATGGTAAACCATGTAGGTATAGATGATAAGGATAACTTATTCTTGTTGCAGGGAAGTAAGTATCTACAGAGTAGGATAGAGGATTCGTTTGTACAAGTTAAGAATTGTTTAAAAGAAGGAAAAATTGTGCTTTTTTCAGGTACTGCCTGTCAAATTGCCGGACTGAAGAGTTTTTTGGGTGAAAGATACGAGAATCTGATAACTGTCGACGTTCTTTGTCATGGGGTTCCATCTCCATTGCTTTGGAGAAAGTATCTGGCCGAGTTAGGTAGAAATAAAAAAACAAGAATAGCCTCCGTTTCTTTTAGAGATAAAGAGGAAGCATGGAATAACTATAACGTAGTCTTAGAGTTTGAAGATAGTAGTAGAATTAGTGAAAAGTTTTATAGAAATGTGTACATGAAGCTATTTTTGAAAAATATTAGCCTGAGACCATCATGTTATGATTGCCGGTTTAAGAATTTAGAGAGAGAATCAGATATTACAATTGGTGATTGTTGGGGAATTGAGAAAACATGCCCTGAAATGATGAACCCAAAGGGTGTGTCGGTAGTTATGATTCATTCAAAAACTGGTGAAGATATTTTTAATGGTATATCAGATAATTTGAGAATTAAAGAATATGATATAGATAAGTTGTTGCCACCATCTTCTGATTCGAGAAAATCAGTGCCATTGCATCGTAATAGAAAAAGATTTTTTAAAAAACTTCGCAGAACACGAAAAGTGTCAAAATTAGTGGATTTATTGAAACCACCTATCAGTGAGAGAGTAAAAAGAAAACTGGGATTGTGTAAATCTTCTAATTAACTGTGAATAAGAATACAACTAGTTTGAAGAAAGGTGTAATTCAAAGCGCTAAGATATAATTGGAGCGTTTGATTCAGAATAAGCATATGAAAATAGGAATCCTTACGTTGTACTACAAAAATTATAACTATGGAGGTATGCTTCAAGCGTATGCATTAGAAAAATGCATAGAAACCATGGGAGTTGAATGTGAACAGATATCTTTCGATCGAAAGGTTTCAATGCTTGTTAATAAAAAACCTCAGAAATATGAATATCCAAATAGGATAGTCTGGGCGGTTGCTGCCTTGAAAAAGTGGGTGAAAGATGCAGTGGTTCAGAAGGGATTTGGCGACAAAATAGAAAAAGCGATTCCTTATTTTGATGTTTTTATGAATCAGATACCACATTCTAGAGTCTATGACTCAGAAACGGTAAAGGAATGTATTTCTGATTATTCACGAATAATAGTTGGAAGTGATCAAGTGTGGAATCCCTTATTCGCAGGAAAAGAGTATCTATTACAATTTTTTAATGGGAAAAAAGCATCTTATGCAGCAAGTATAGGTGATTATACAAAGATAAATAGGGAAGAAATGGGAAAAGCATTGGAGTCTTTTGACCACATTTCTGTGAGAGAATTGACAGATGAGTCGTTTTTGAAGTCATTCATTCGTAAAGACGTAAATTGTGTTTTGGATCCAACACTATTATTGTCAGCGAATGAGTGGAGAAAAGTTGAAAAAGAACCAATTGCAAAGATTGAAAAGCCTTATATTTTTGTGTACTTAATAGGCGCTGAAGAAGATAATAAAAATATAGTGAAGGGAATCAGGAACAGTGGCTATAATCTGGTTTGTATTCCTAGACATTTTGAAGATACTAAAAGTACGAATATGTCGGTATATGATGCAGGCCCTGCGGAGTTTTTGCATCTCATTGATCATGCAGAATATGTTATAACAGACTCTTTCCATGCTAGTGTTTTTTCTATTATTTTTAATAAGGGTTTTTCTGTATTAAGAAGAAAAACTATGAACCAAAGATTAGAAGATCTTTTCGCTAGACTATCTGTTGAAAATGTATGGGCAAAAGATGAGAAAGATATATTATCCGCTATCAATAATGGAAGAGAGTATGAGCGGGTTAATAAGGCTCTTGAAATGGGAAGGGAGATTAGCAGACGGTATCTTGAGCAAATAATAGCAGATTAGTAGCTAATGTAAATATGATACTAATCTTACAAATAAATCGTTGTTATGATTAAAAGAAATTAGTCAATAGATTATAAAATGCGTGGATGATATAGATGTCTGCGCATTTTTTTACTTTAAGAAAAACATTGGTAGCCGTATGAAAATCTTTCGAAATACTCTTTCATTTTTATGCATAAGTGGTATTATATTATTGCAATGTATTCATTTGCTATCGACATAATTCTTGGGGAAAACAACTTGGGAAATTAGCAATGTTTTGTTGTTTCGGGGAGATATTATAAGGGATGGCATGGGTCGGAATATTCTTTATTCCATGTTGCATTTTGAATTCTTATTATATCCACCTACTTTTGGAAGGTATATTTTTAAGCGGTTTAATCAGTGTGAATCGTTTATTTTTTGTGCCCATTTTGCATAAATAATCAGGGGATTTATGCAGGATATGGTAGAAATAGACGTTTCAATATAACCCAAATTCATAAGGAGGAAATGATGAAAAAAGTGGGATTAAAAAAGAGAATAGCTATTGCTACTCTCGCATTTGCCGTTGCCTTTACGACAGTAATGGCAAGGCCACAGAGTGCGTCCGCTAAGATAAGCGGTTATACAGATGCACTTGATGGCGATGTGGTAAAAGTTGTAAAAGAAAAAAATTATTCGTTGGTTCCCGGAGTTACCGAGACTGATATCGTTTTAAACGATCAGACGGGTGATAATCAGGTCATGGCCTATATGACAACTATCGAGCAGAATGCTGATGTTAGTCTTAAGGCAACATATTCCGGATATTATGACCCTAAGAATTATGATAAGGAAACAAAGGAAAGTAAGTGGCAGGTAGGAGATTGGAGCCTTACAACTACAACTCATCAGGCGCAGGATTATGAGAAGTCAACAGGCGAAAAAATAATATTTGCTACTAATGGTGACTATTTCAACATGCAGACAGGTCAGCCAAGAGGTAGTCTGTATATTAATGGAAAATGTCTTAACCCTGAAAAAGACAAAGAAGAGCCTTTCTTTGCTGTTCTTAAAGATGGATCATACGTACTTAGAGAAGCTGGATCAGATAAGTCAGATGTTTTAGAGGCTGTAAGTGGTCCCTTCTTCATGATAAAGAATGGTGTAAAGACACCTGGTCTTGGTTCAGAGCTGTTCCCTGTAAACAGTGTAGGAATGAAAGAGGACGGAACTGTTGTATTCTTTATGGCAGATGGTCGTCAGTATCCTAGATCTGTAGGTATGACTATCAGTGAACAGGCTGATTTCCTGCTTGCTCAGGGTGTTGTTAATGCGATTTACATGGATGGTGGCGGATCTGCTACTGTAGTAACAAGAAGAGAAGGAGAAAAGACTTACTCAATCAGAAACAATCCTTCCGATGGTTCTGAGAGAAATATCTCTTCAGGATTTTTACTTGTTGCTAATTCCATTAGTGATGGTGAGTTTGATCATGCTGTAATCAGCGCAAATGGTGATCTGTTCACACCTGGTTCTAACGTTATATTTACTGCCAAGGGCGTTGACAGTGCCGGTGGAGAGGCTAACCTTCCTGAGAGCGGCCTTAAGTGGGCTTTGGATAAAAAATCTGATAAAAAGGGCGACATTGATGAAAATACCGGTGTATTTACATCAAATGGCAAGACTGGTGATGTAACAGCAGAGCTTTATTATGAGGATAAGAAGGTTGCTGAGTACACTGTTAAGATTGCTGAGCCTGATGAGCTTTACTTCAATTCTGCTTCCGCAACACTTGACTTTGGCGAGCGAAGCAATCTTGATCTTATAGTTCGTTCAGAGAACGCTGATATTGTTTATAAAGATGGTGATTTTGAGTGGACAATAGAGCCTCTTAATCCAGAGGATGAAGGAAACGACCTGGGACACATGGAAGGCAATACCTTTGTTGCAGGAACTGCAAGTACATCCATGCATGCTAAAATCACTGTTAATTATGCTCGCAAAGACGGCAAGAACCTTTCTGCAAGTATTGTTGCTGAGATTGGTAAGATGCCTGTTGTAGCATTTAATTTTGAACCTAATGATAATGGACCTCTTAAGGGAGCTCATTTCCACTGGGGCAAGAGCAACTATGTAGATGCTGGGGTAACTCCTGGATATTATGGAGATTACGATGAGCTTACTGTTCCAGTTGCAAATACTTATAGTATTAACGAGACAAGGTATGCAACATTAAAAGCACCTTTCAGATTTACCGGAAACTATGATACTACAGTTCCGGCTGCTGAAATTTTCCATGAGAATGGATATGCATTTTATTTGTGGCCAAATAATTCTATAACACACTTCTGTGCTGGCAGTGTTACAACTACATCACAAGAAAATGGTGGACAGGTTAGATTTGGCGACTATGCAATGGAGCTTAACTACGATTATGCTTCATACGATGGCTCTTCTAATTCAAACTATTATATTAGAAACTGTGCAGGTGCTTATGAGGTAGAAGGTCAGCCTACTGAACTTGGTGTTTGGGTATATGCAGATGCCAAGACCTATAATCTTGCCGGATATTCTTTACATGCTGACATAGCAGTATTTGGCGGAACATCATATTCTACAAAGAATCTTTCTCTTGTACATGATGATGTTGACGAAAATGGCAATTTGGTTAAAAATTCTGCTATTAACTGGGTTGGATGGAAATATTGCTATGCGGATTTAACTGGCCTCGCAAGTTACTATAGTCCAGAGCATCCGTATATGATCAGAAATGGTGAAGGACTTGTTTGGCTTAGCTTCCAGCCAGCAGCAGGTGGTGGACGCTATTCAGGAACTTTCTATTTTGACAACTACCGTTTCGTTTATGGAACTAACTTGGATGATCTTGATAACCCATACTTCAAGACCCTGACAGTAAATGATCAGTCAATTTATAAAAAAGAAGATGTTGTAGTTGATACTAACAGCGTTGAAATTACAGCTACATTTGCCGATGCAACAGGAAAGAATGCAACAGGAATTGATGCAACAAGGACCTCATTCCGCATTGATGGAAATGAAATTTCTTGTGATGGCGATGAAAATACTGCTACAACAAGACTCGAGCTTGCTAATGGACTTCATAGCGTAGATGTTACTGTATATGATAAGTTTGGAAATAACAGTAGTATTACTTCTTATGTTACTGTTGGTGAGCCTAGCACTACAGAGATTGCAACTCTTGCGGGAGCTGATACAGTAGTCCTTGGTAGTGATTATGAGCTTTCACTTAATACACAGGGAAGCATTTCATCAGTTGATATGACAGTTCTGCAGCTTAATTCAGATTTTGGTGAGCCTGTAGTAACTGCTGCTGATGGATGGGATGTAGAAGCTGTTTACTCATCTACAGGATTTAAGAAAGCTAAGATGGAAATCAAGGCTAACTGGGTAGGAGAAGGAGCAGCACCTGCTGATGCAAAGGTTGCATCCTTGGCATTTAATGTTCCAACAAGCCTTGATCCTGAAATCGACTTCTTTACATATCAGGTTACAAAGGTTACTTGTGTAACCGTTGATGGAAGAACAGTTACATCTGCTCAGCAGAAGGTTACAATTGGTCTTAGTGCATACTATACAGTTAATGCAGCTGTAGCTGTTTCAGGATTTGACACTCTTCTTACAGTTGTGAATCCTTCAAATGAACCAGAAGAGGGCGTAGAAGTATTTGTAAATGGAAGTTCCATTGGACATACAGATGCAAATGGTGAAATTACAACATCAGTAACAAGAGACATTGCTGCTGGTGGAAGCTTCAAGGTAATGGCTAAAAAGGGAGACCTTATTTCCTTTGAGACAACTATTTCTGTCATGAAGTCTTCTGCAAATAGTGAAGGTAAGCCAGAAGGTCTTATGAACACTGCTAGCAAAAATGGTAGTTCAGAGCAGACAATTACCTGGTTTGCATCATCAGCTGCAACTGAAAACGCAGCAGTTGTTGAATATTCACTAAACAGTGACTTAAGTGACGCTACCACAGTATCAGGCGAGAGCACACTTCAGGCATTTGCAACAAGTAAAGATGCAGCTTATATTAATACTGTTAAGTTAAGCGGCCTTGAAAGTGGAAGAACCTACTATTATCGTGCCGGTGACGGAAATAACTGGTCAGACGTTACTACATTTAAGACAATTGCAGAGAACGAGCCTGTTTCCTTCTTCGTAGTAGGTGATACTCAGATGCATGGAAACAGAAACACAGATGCTGAAGAGATTGAGCTCCTTAAGAACCTTGGAGTTCAGGTAGCTGGTTCAGACTTTGGTATTCAGACTGGTGACTATGTAGATAATGGTGGTAACTACAACATGTGGGAAGAGATGGATGCTACTTTCAACGAGGCATTTGATGGTGCAGACGTTATTCACACAATGGGTAACCATGAGTATTACGGAGATGCAGATGGTGTTGCTGCAAGAGCAATCTTCGGACACACAGATGCTGAAAAGGATTATTACTCTGTAGAGTATGGCAATGTATATGTTGCTGTTATCAACTACAGTGCAAGCCTCAAGGAAGCATGTGAATGGCTTATTGAAGATGCTAACGCAAGCTCAGCACAGTGGAAGTTCCTTTCAGTTCATCAACCTGCATACTATACAAATGTAAATGGTGGTAGCCAGAGATTCCATGCTTCTATCCCTGCAGCAGCTGAGGCAGCTGGAATTGACGCTGTATTCTCAGGACACGACCACTCATATGCAAGAACCCTTCCTATGGTAGGCGGTCAGATAAATGAGGAAGATGGCGTTGTATACTTCATCTGTGGCGACCTTGGTGAGAAGAGCCGTAACATCAACTATGCTGCAACTAACGATCCTAACTTCAACTTTGCATGCGTTGACCAGAGTTATGATGCAGTAACAATTAAGGTAACAGCAGGTGCTGATGACCTTACATTTACTACAGTTGACAGTCAGGGCAACATTATTGATACCTACAAGAAGGAAAGTCCTTGCGCTGAAGGCCATACATGGGAGACATACGATAGAGCAACAGGACTTATGTCTTGCAGCAAGTGCGGTGCAACAGCAGATGCAAGAGAAGAACTTTATAGTGGATGGCTGAATGATTCTGAGACAGGTAAAAAAGTATACCTTGCAAGTGGTAAGCTTACTAAGGGATTCATAAGAATTGAGAATAAAGCATACCTCTTTGACGATAAAGGCCTTCTTAACTACGATGGTTTCTATGTGGCTAGCTATTCACATATTTATTATGCTGAGAATGGATGTTGTTTGTCGGGATTACAGTATATTAATGACAAGTATTATTATTTCGATCCTAATTCGCAAACCTTGGTAGAAGGTAAAGTCTTGGTAACAGTTGACAACTCTAATGGATTGCTTGATGAAGACACTGAGATGGATTTTGTAAAGACTGTTGAAATCAAGAATGATTCTAAGGGAGTATTGCGTTGCTATATTGAGGGCGAAAGGATTTGCGCCGGCTTTATAGAGGTGGATGGAGATTACTATTATATTGTTAATGGCGGAAGAGTATCAATTGGTCAAACTTATGTAAGCATAACTAATAATATGGTTAATAAGGGCTATTATTTCTTTGGTGAAGATGGAAAGCTTGATTTGACTACGATTAAAGAAGGCATAATAGAAGAAGATGGCCATTTATATTATTATCATCTTGATAGGAAGGTTTACGCTGGGCTTATTGAAATTGATGGCTCATATTATTATGTTAATACGAGCGGTACTGTTGTAACGGGTAGATATTACGTAAGAAAGACAAATGGATTGATGCCTTCGGATTACTACCAGTTCGGCCAAGATGGTAAAATGATTCTTCATGAAACTAAGAATGGCATAGTAGAAGAAGATGGAGTAATGTATTATTACGTAAATGATAAGAAGACGTACGCAGGTCTTATCAAGATTGATGACTCATATTATTACGTAAATGGTAAATGTGTTGTTGTGACTGGTAAGTATTTCGTTTCAAGAACCAATGGATTAATGCCACAAGGCTATTATGAATTTGATGAAAAAGGAAGGATGATTATTCCAGAGGTTAAGAACGGCATAGTAGAAGAAAATGGAGTGATGTACTACTATGTTAATGATAAGAAGACGTACGCAGGTCTTATCAAGATTGATGACTCATACTATTACGTAAATAGTAGGTGTGTTGTTGTGACTGGTAAGTATTGCGTTTCAAAAACCAATGGATTAATGCCACAAGGCTATTATGAATTTGATGAAGAAGGAAGGATGATTATTCCAGAGGTTAAGAACGGTATAGTAGAAGAAAATGGAGTAATGTACTACTATGTTAATGATGTAAAGACATATGCAGGTCTTATTATGATCGATGACTCATATTATTACGTAAATGGTAGATGTGTTGTTGTGACTGGTAAGTATTTCGTTTCAAGAACCAATGGATTAATGCCACAAGGCTATTATGAATTTGATGAAAAAGGAAGGATGATTATTGATAGTACAGACGACCAAGAAAACGAAGTTATAACGGATAATGATGAAAGTGCTACGGATAATGATCCTGAGATCGTAATCGATGATGAAGAAGAAATAGACGAAGGTAATGTTGATAATACTGAACAGGACGAGTTGAAAACAGATGAAGGCATTGAAGATTGCGATGAAGAAGTAGTTATAGTTGAGAACTAAACTACCGAGAAGAGGCTGTAAAGAATAATCTTTACAGCCTCTCTTTTTGCTGGGAATGAGGACCTGTATAAGAATAACTACATATGAACTATAGTGTAAGACTAAATTCGCATGTGGAATATATTTTTTTACAGCATCATTTTAGAATCTGGGATAAAAATTGACATGTGCATACTTTATTAGATATATTATTATCTGCAAAAATATAAAATGGTCAGGAGGAATGATTTATGATTAGCAGAAGAACAAGGTTAATGATAAAGCTAAAAATACTTTCAATTATAGGTAAGAGTCATGCAAAAGCGGATGCGTGCAGGAAATCTGGATTGTTTGGAGCGTATGGTTCAGGTGGTTATTGGCATCCTGATTGGATTCCTTCATTTACTGATCATGTTATAATTGGCAACAATGTCACAGTTGCAGCAGATGTTAGAATATATGAACACGATTGCATTCATAGAATGTGGAATGAGGATCCAGCTTATTGTGGGAAAAGAATTAAAATGAAATTGGATTATGTCCGTATAGGAGATAATACTGTCTTGGGTGCAAGAAGCATAATTTTATGTGGTGTGACTATAGGAAAAAATGCGTTGGTTGCAAGTGGAAGTATTGTTACAAGGGATGTTCCGGATTATGCGATTGTAGCAGGTAGTCCAGCCAAGGTGATTGGAGATACAAGGAAACTCTTTGAACGTCGCTTGTATGAGAGTGACAAAAATATAGCGGACTATTCATATGATTTGTTTTTTAATAAATGATCGGTAGAAAGCGGAAAGAAATCGCTCAACTTTAGAAAAAATTGCTAAAAAGGATGAAATATAGTATACTCTTGCGGATAGGTGTTGCATAAAAAATTGCTACTTCGTTGGATTGATTAAACATCTGAAGAAGTAGTTTTTTTTTGAAGAATTGATAGGCGAACTAAGGTGGATAAATGAAAATAGAGAGAACTAAGAATGCATCAAGAAATATGATTTCAGGAATGTTGCTTAAAATATATCAGACGGTAATGCCATTTATTATGCGTACTGTTATGATTTATGTTATGGGCGCAGAGTATCTGGGATTAAACAGTTTATTTACATCTGTTTTACATGTTTTAAATATGGCTGAGCTAGGCGTGGGGTCAGCAATGACTTATTCGATGTATGAGCCTATATCAAAAGATGATACAAAAAAAATTGATGCATTGATGAAGCTATATAGAACGTATTATAGGATAATAGGCGGAGTGGTCTTTGCTATAGGCATGATGCTGATACCTTTTTTGCCAAAATTGATCAAAGGAAATGTTCCAAGCGATGTAAACATTTATGTTTTATATCTACTAAATCTTTTGGCAACAGTTTTATCATACTGGCTATTTGCATATAGAAATAGTATTTTGAATGCTCACCAAAGAGGAGATATATCTAGTAAGGTTTATATTTTAACGGATACTATAAAGTATGTATTACAGCTTTTTGCAATAGTGTTATTACATAATTACTATTATTTTGTTATAGCTATTTTGCTTGTGCAGATAATGCATAATGTAATATGTGCAATTATATCTTGCAAGATGTATCCAATGTATAAGCCGGAAGGAAAGCTTGAATCTAGTGAAAAAGCTGCGATAAACAAAAGAATTCGTGATTTATTCACGTCAAAATTGGGAATGGTTATTGTTAATTCGGCTGATAATATTGTAATATCAGCTTTTTTGGGACTTCAAATGTTGGCTATATATCAAAATTATTATTATCTAATCTCTGCAATTATTGGTATTATGTCAATAATTTATACATCGTGTCTGGCTGGAGTTGGAAATAGCCTTATTACTGAAACAACTGGGAAGAATTTTCGTGATTTTAAAAGGCTTACTTTTATAATATGTTGGATTGCAGGTTTTTGTACGGTATGTTTCCTTTGCTTATTTCAACCTTTTATGGAGTTATGGATGGGAAAGGATTTAATGTTAGAATACTCGGCAGTCATAACATTTGCGATTTATTTTTTGATTTATGAAATTAATACATTGTTTAACATGTTTAAGGATGCTGCAGGTATATGGCATTCGGATAGGTTTAGACCATTAGTAACAGCACTTTCAAATTTGGTTATGAATTTATTGCTAGTTAATGTGTGGGGAATATATGGTGTATTGTTGTCAACAGTATTTTCAACCTTATTTGTAGGTATGCCTTGGCTATTAAACAATTTGTTTACTACAGTGTTTGACAAGTCTCTGCTGAAAGAGTATTTACTTCAATTGATAAAATACGTTGTTACTATTGCTTTTGGGGCATTTTTTACAGGATTATTATGTAAATTTACAGTTGGTATGGATTTAGTTCCTCAGATTGTAGTCAATTTGGGACTATGTATTATTATTCCTAATATAATTTTTGGATTATTGTTTTGCAGAACGGATGAATTTAAGTATTGTTTATCATTAGTGGAAAAGATTCTTTTGAAGAAAACAAAGAAAATATGATGAAAATTGTAAAAAGCGCGAAGCGATGATTTAAATTGTTCCAAAAGATATATGGTCAAAATATAAAATAGTTTATTTGCTAGAAAGGTTGTTGTAACAGAAATGAATATTTCCTTTATTATTCCTGTATATAATACGAATAATATTTATTTGAAACGATGTGTGGATTCAATTATTTCTATAAGAAATTGTAATCCAGAAATAATTATTATTGATGATGGTTCCACAAATGAGGATACAATAAAATACGAAGAAGAACTTGTTGATGAAAAAAAAATCAAATTGTTGAGACAGAGTAATCAGGGACCAGCGGCTGCAAGGAATAAAGGTATTGATAATGCATCTAATGATTATATTGTTTTTGTTGATTCAGATGATTATCTTTTAAGTGAGAATTTTGATTGCGTTCTTTCGAAAATTGACGATATTGGTGATTTTGATATACTGTTTTTTTCTAATTCGGAGAAAAGTGTATCAAAAAAAATGATAATAGATAACAATATGAAGTCATTGATTCAGCAAAGTAAAGATAATCAACTGTTTTTATGCTTTGGTATAGTATGGGGGAAAATATATAACAAAAAATATATTGGAAATGTAAGGTTTAATGAAAAATTAAAATATTGCGAAGATGTTCTGTTTAACGGAAATCTACGTAGAGAAAACAGCCATTTTGTTGGGATAGGTATTCAAGCGATTATTCATGAAAATAATGCTGAATCACTGTGCCATAAATATAATCCTAAGGCAGACGAGATGTTTGCTGAAGCAATTATTGAATTAGAAAAAATGCCTTTAGAAGATTATAGCAATCTTTATCGTGAATGTATTTTTGAATATTATTTCAAACACATTTTGCCATTAAAAGTATTTAATTCAAATAATAAAAAGAGTATTGTTCTTAAAAATCGAGAGGCGTGTGAAATCTTATTTAAAGAGCCTTTTTTGCATGTTTTCAGGCAGATTGACTATAAAAAATTGACTTTAAAAAGAAAAGTAGTTTATAGATTGGCGCAAATGAAATTGATTTGTATTGGGTATTACTTAATGTGAATACTCGTATGGTTTTTTAGGAGAGTTTTATAAGTATATGTTTATTAAAATTCGAACAGATTTTAAATCATTACTAAAGTTTTTTGTATATTTGTGTATTGCCGAAGATGCCCATTTTTTATTTCTATTAAATTTATCTAGTGGTGAATATCGAAAAATTAGACAGCTTTTGTTTATAATTGGTATTCTTTTTCTTTTGTTTTTGAGAACTAAAAAATCGAAATATGAGGATTTAGCCAGAAGATATTTATTTGTGAGAGTATACAATATTTACTTGATTATAGTTTTTTGTGCAGTGGCTATTTTTTCCATGCTCACTTATCATGAGTCCTTGTGGAATGTGTTTTCTGAAGGATTTTCGTATTTTTATTTGTTTTTAGTGCCAATAGTTATATGCTTTTTTCAAGAAAATGACATTGATCCCGATAGATTTTTTCATTTTTTGGCAGTTATAGGAATGGTGGATGCTTTTATAATCGTTTTTTCAGCCATTAGCGTTGATGTTGGTATTCCTCCGCTTTTTCAGGGAATAATATATCATTTTAAGGATGGACATACCAGAATTACCTATCAAATGATAAGTTTGTATTCGTTAGTTTATTATTTTGATAGATTTATTAAAACCGTAGCAACAAAGCAACGTAAAAAGGGTATTTTATATTTCTTTATGCTATTTATAGCATTTGGGGGAATGGTTTATTATGATAATACTCGAATTACGCTCATAGCTATGGTTGTGGCTTTTGCAATTATGATCATTACTTATTCTGGGGATAATAATACTAAAATCATTTTTATGGGTGTGCTGCTTATAATTATAGTTCTAATGCTGTGTACTAACAGCATAAATAGTTTATTTGATTCATTTTCTTTAGATTCAGATAAAGGAACATCAACTTTGGCAAGAATGAATGCGATTGAACACTATAGGAGCTTTTTTGTTGAAAAACCATTTTGGGGTATGGGCGTAGTAAGTCCTATAAATGAAGAGTTGTCGCTAATAGTATATGGACCAACTGGAACATCAGCATTTGTAGATTTAGGTATTCTTGGAGGAGTATATCGATTTGGACTGATTGGTGTATTTATTTTCATAGCTCCTTTAATTAGATTAGTATATGTTTTGGTCGAGCTAATAAGACAAAAAAGTCATTATTCAAGTCTGATTGTTGGGGCTGTAGTATATCTTTTGATTTCACAGATTTCACTTAATTTTTTAGATTCACCACGTGCAGTTTTTTCGGCTGTTTTTGGGGGAATGATAGAATATATATATTATTTAGAAAAGAAAAAACAATAGAATCAGATGACAAATTAAGTTTTTGAACGAGGATTAGTAATAATGCATGTATTATATTTTTATTTTTTAGGCTTAGACAAAAATAAGAAAGCGTGAAAGTTATGGAAAATAAAAGCAAGGTAAAAATGGGGTTTTTGTACTATAGTGATCCGGAGGATACGACCCTTTGGAGCGGGACTGTTTCTAGATTGTTTAGTACGCTATCTGAGTCAGAGTCTTTTGAACTTGTGAAGATAATAGTAAAACCTCATTTTTTGAGTAAATCTATATATAAACTTGTAAGATGCTTTTCTTTAAAGAAAAACCAGTTATCCTTTTTGTTGAGTTTCCTTGATGCCTCCAAAGCAAATCGTTTGATAGAGCAGTCAGGATGTGATTGGATTTTTGCTCCAGCGTGCAGCAAGCTTGTGTATTCTGGAAGGAAAGCTTTGAAAAAAAAGAAGCTAATATATTTGAGTGATGCTACATATCATATGATGCTGGGATATTACTATAATCATTCTAGGCATGATCAGATAATTGGTAATGCTTGGGAAAAAAATGCTCATAGCATATCAAAAGCGGTCTTATTACCGGCCAGGTGGGCGTTGAATGATGCTTTAGATTTCTATATGACTCCTAAAGAAAAAGTTAGAATTGTTAAATTTGGTCCAAATTTTGATGATTATGGCTATAAATATACTAAAGCGAACAAAAAACAATATAATCTTTTGCTAGTAGGGGTGGATTATTATAGGAAAGGGATGGATGTTGCTATTGAAACTGTTAAATTGCTGAATGAAAATTTAACAATCAAATTTGCGCTGAGTATAGTTGGTGTAGAAAAACCATCAACTGTTGAAATTCCAGATTATGTTACTTTTTATGGAAAATTGAGAAAGAGTAATGAGTTGGAACTAAAAAAAATGGTTGAATGTTATTTAGAGCATGACATTTTTATTTTGCCGACAAAGGCGGAATGTGTTGGAATGGTTTTTGCAGAAGCGGCAATGTTTGGCTTGCCAGTATTCACTTATGCTACCGGAGGAACTCCAGATTATGTTGAGGATGGCATTAGTGGAAGGTGTCTTAGTGTAGAAGCATCCGCTGAGGATTATTGCAAAGCTATTATTGATTCAATCGAGAGTGGTACACTAGAGAAGTTTTCTGTAAATGCGAGAACGAAATATGAAAAAGAACTAAATTGGAAATCATGGCTTGAGCAGATTGAACGAATTGTTAATGATGATATAATTCTTGAAGAATAACAAAAAATGTTAGGGGGAAAAATGATTACAGTATTTACTCCAACTTATAATAGAGGACCTTTACTTAATAAATTATATGAGTCATTAGAACAGCAGGAATATAAGGATTTTGAATGGATAATAGTTGATGATGGTTCAATTGATGAAACAGAGATAGTTGTTCAGGGGATAAAAGAAAAAGCTTCTTTTCCTATTATTTACAAAAAGAAAAAGAATGAAGGAAAACATATTGCTATAAATGACGGTGCAAAATTAGCATCAGGCGAATGGTTTTTTATAGTTGATTCAGATGACTATTTATCAAAAGATGCACTTAAAACAGTAAACAGATACTGTAGTGAGATTGAGTCAGATGCTGCATTTGCTGGCGTTGCAGGACTACGTGGGAGTAAGGATGGCGAAATATGGTCTCAATATTTAAGTGACAAAACTAGTAGAAAAATGGGAACGCCAGACTATTTTAATAAACAATATGTAGATGCTGATTTTGTGGAGTATAAATATATTCTAAGGGCTGAAGGGGATCGGGCTGAAGTTGTCAGGACAGATTTGTTAAGACAGAATCCTTTTCCGAAATTTAATAATGAAAGATTTTTGGTTGAAAGTTTCTTGTGGATTAAGATTGCTTTGGCGGGATACAAATTTCGATGGTTTAACGAAATAGTATATATTACGGAGTATCGTGATGATGGACTTACTAAGAATATTAGGCAGGTATATATAAATAATCCTATTGGGGCCTACCATGTTTCCAATCTTCAGCTGATGTGTAAGAATTTACCGATGGATTTAAGAATTAGGGGCGTATATCGCTATTATAGATATGGGCGTATGGCACATGTGAAAATAATAGATTTGTGGAAGAAATGTAATGATAAATTGTTCTCACCTATAGGAGTGGCACTTGCACTCATTAAGAGATGAATGTTTTAATTGAAAAAGAGCATATTTACAGGATAGTAAAAGGAATTGATTGGAAATGTATAAAATTGGACTCGTTGTTTTGAATTATAATTCATCGGATGATACACTAAAATGTGTTAGTCAATTATTATCATTTGAAAGAGATTATCATATTATTATCGTTGATAATAATTCCCCTGATGGGTCAGCAGAAATAATAAGTAAAGAGTTTTCTGGTGTGGAGCATGTTGATGTTATTTGTAATAAAAATAATTTAGGTTATAGTGCAGGTAATAATTTGGGTATTAAGTATGCTATATCAAATTATGATGTTGATATAGTTGGAGTTTTGAACCCTGATGTCATAATTCCCAATAAGGATGTTATAGAAAAAATAGCAGATGTGCTGATGAGTGATAGTGGCTATGCTATAGCTGGTGGGGTTGCAATTACTGCAGAAAGAGAGTATAAGATTTCAAACAGTTGTTGGAATATACCAACGGCTAAGGAGATAGTATGGAATCACTTTCTATTAAATAAAGGGAAAAAGCCATTAGAAAAATTAAAGATGTGCGCAAACAATGTTGCACTTACTGAATGTATAGCAGGATGTTTCTTTATGGCTAAAGCATCTGTAATTGATGAACTGGGATATTTGGATGAAAATGTCTTTTTATATAATGAGGAGAATATATTAGGGATAAAGTGTAGGAATAAAGGATATAAAGAAGTTATTGTGTTGGATCAATTTTATATTCACAATCATATTTGGAAAAACGATAGAAAAAAATCATTAAAAGCCAAATTGAAAACAGTTGATTTGGGATATGAATCTAGGAAGTATTTATGCGAAAAATATTACGATAAAAAACTATTACCACTATTAAGGATGGTACAAGTAGCTAATAGATTGGTTATTTCAATAGGGGCATTAAAGCATTTAATGAAGTAAGGGGATCGGAGTTTGGTGAAAAAAAAGTTGGAATGGGGAGTGTTGTTGGAATGAAGAAAGTAAGAATAGTTACAATTATTAGTTATAATATGGGGAATCGCCTTCAAAATTTGGCATTGACAAGAATTTTACAAAACTTAGGCTGTGAAGTAAAGACGATACCATCACGCAAAAACTATAAAAGACGTAAAATGGTAAAAATGTTGATTAAACCAATTCTTGGAAAGGCGAATAATTGGGAAAAGTTTGAGAGAAAAATTTCTTATGATCGAAAACTTGCGAATAATATAAATGTTGATAAGATAGATTACTTTATTGCTGGAAGTGATCAGATTTGGAATCCTTTGTTTCCGTTTAATACTAGTAGAGAGTACTTGGAATTTGCAAGACCAGAACAAAGGATAGCTTATGCTGCAAGCATTGGGCTTGATTCGTTTCCACAGGATAAACAGGAGGAATTCAGAAGAGAAATCAAGAAATTCAAGGCTATATCCGTGAGAGAACAAAGTGCTGTTGATATAGTAAAAGAAGTAGCTAATAGGGATGCAGAGCTAGTTGTGGATCCTGTAATGTTACTATCTACTGACGAATGGAATAATGAAATCGGAAATGATAATCATCTTATTGATAAGAAGTATTCTGTTGTTTATTATTTGGGTAATGGTAATAAAGAGTTGATTAATGAAATTATTAGTAAGGTATCCGAAAAAGGATTAGCTATTGTAGATATTATGGATATCAATGGCAAGAAAAGTGGATTTGTCGGACCGTTCGAGTTTATTAGACTTATTCGAGATTCTGAATTTGTTATTACAGATTCTTTTCATGCTACTGTTTTTTCAATTATGTATCATAAACCATTTGTGACATTGAGGGGAACAGAAAGCAAGGCAGATATGAACACAAGGCTAAAAAGTATATTAAAAATGTTTGGATTTGAGAATAGATATATCAGTTCGAAGGATGATATAGATGTAGTAGATTCTAAGTGCGATTTTTCCAAGGTTGATAGTATACTTGCTTTAGAACGTAAAAAAGCGATTTCGTTTTTGAGTACTGCACTTGAATGTAAATGATTATAAGACATTTAACTGGATGGATTGATCAATGATAGAATTAAAGAAAGAAGAATGTTGTGGTTGCGGGGGGTGTATTCAAGCTTGCCCGTACAAATGCATACATATGGAAATGGATGAGGAAGGGTTTGAATATCCGTATGTAGATAAGAGTATATGTGTCAATTGCCATGCTTGTGAAAAAAAGTGCCCATCTTTAAACGCAACTTTGTCCAATAAATCGGAAAAGAAGTGCTTTATTTTAAAAAATAATAGTGAAGAGAGAATGAATAGTTCCTCTGGCGGGATATTTGTTCTTTTGGCAAAGAATATTATTCGAGCTGGAGGAATTGTTGTTGGCGCTGCATTTGATACAGAGTGGAGGGTTGTACAAAAAATCTGTGATAGTGAGAGCAGTTTGTCTGAGTTACTAAGTAGTAAATATCTTCAAAGTAAATATGTAGGTATTTATTCTACTGTGCTAGATAATCTTAGAAATGGAAGAAAAGTACTTTATGTTGGTACATCTTGTCAGGTGTCGGGACTAAAGAATTTTTTGGGAAAAGAATATGAGAATTTGTATACAGTTGACATACTTTGTCATGGAGTGCCGTCACCAGGAGTTTGGAAAAGATATCTAGATGAATTAGAGCAGACTTATGGAAGTAAAATAAGAGATATTTCGTTCAGAGATAAGATAACCGGGTGGCGTAATTATTCATTTACTGTTAATTTTTTGGATGGGAAAAGGCACTCTGAGCTTCATGGTGATAACTTGTTTATGAAGCTTTTTTTGGGCAATGTGATTTTGAGACCATCTTGTCATGAGTGTAGATATAAAGGAATAGATAGAGCATCTGATATGACAATTGGTGATGCCTGGGGAATTGAAAGTGTTTGTAAAGAAATAGATGATGATAAGGGGGCATCTGTTGTTGTAATACACAATCAGAAGGGGTATCAGCTGTATAATGAGATTTTGGAAAATGTTACGAGAAAAGAAGTTGAATTAAATGATATTTTACCGACTTCAAGTGACTCTAGAAAACCCGTTACAATGGCCATGGGAAGGGCACTGGCATTTTGGTATTATAAACGAGGGATGAGTATAAACAAAATGTGTTTAAGTTTGGACAGAAGTATTAAATATAAAGTTCTTCGTAGAATAATACACAATTGAGGCTCATCTGTTTTAGGGATGAGTTTATTAAAGGAAGAAAAAGAGAGTATGAAGATTTTGTATTTTCTTAAGATTATCTGCATTTGACTACTGTATGCTATATCTAATGTATAAATATGGCAATATGAAAAAATCTAGTAGGGTGAAAGGATTTAAGCTTTGATAATAATTTCTGACTGTGTAAAAGACAATCTTGATGAGGGGTGCATAAAGGTTGCATCAACATTGTCCAAAAGGCTTGTTGCGGCAGGAGCGAAACTGATAGCGGTGAATTGTGATTGTAGTTATTCGACAGTAAGTATCAGCGAAGACAAGGCTTACATGGGCAAAACACTGTACCAACAGCTAAAAAAGTATGACGGAGATATTTTATATATACCTGAGGCATCTAATACTTTGGGAACGGCGATTCGATTGCTTAATTTATCAGTAAGAACAAGAAAAAAGATAAATGTCCTGTTTGTAATGAGATGGGACATGAATTTTGTTACTAAATATCTTATAAAGAAGAGTGGATGTAATATTTGGACACTTAGTAGTTTGTCGTATGAGTTCTTTAATGAACAGATTTCTGGAGCTAGCATTGACAATATTTTAACTGGAGTTGATTCTAGCAGATTCATTCCAGTAGATGAAGAGCGTAAGAAAAAGCTTAGGGAGAAATATGGATTTCCGCTTGATAAACAGATAGTACTTCATGTTGGACATCTTAAGCATAGCAGGAATATTGATGCATTTCTTGGAATCTCGGATAAATATCATTCTGTACTGGTATTTAGTTCTGTGACAGAGCAGGATCAGGAATTAAAAAATGAACTGCTTTTAAGGAAAAATATTACTATAATTGAGGATTACTGCCCTAAGATAGAGGAATTGTATCAAGCGGCTGATATATACGTATTTCCTGTAATCAAAGAGAATAATTGTATTGATGTCCCTTTGTCAGTACTTGAAGCTGCTTCTTGTAATATGAGAATTGTGGCATCTGCTTATAATGAGATAAACTCTTTTGAGAAAAAAAGAGGACTCTTGGTCATTGACGAGTTTGATAACGATAAAATAGAGGAGTATATTGATGCTTGCTGCGCTGTTTCTCAGATTGAAACAAGAGAAATAGCAGAAAAGTATGATTGGAACAATGCAGTTAGTTTCATTATGGACAGTATTAGGTAAGAATACAGCAAAGGAGAGGACATGAAAAAAGTTTTACATTTGCTGGTTGCAGGTGGAACAGGTGGAATAGAAACGCTTGCCAGAGAATATTGCAACAGGAGTAGCCACTTAAATTATTATATGTTTTTATATAAGGGCGGAGAGATTGCAGATGATATTGAAAAATTATGTGGAAGGGCAGTTGTTCTAAATAAAAAAAGTCGGCAGTTTTTTCAGATATACAGGGACATAAAAAAATTCGTTAAAGATAATGATATTTCAATAGTTGTTTCACATCACGGTTCTTATCAGTTATGGCTTTATCTTTACCTTTTAAAAAAGGATATAAATGAAATAAAGACAGTTTTGTATGCGCATTCTTACTACGCAGATCTGTTAACTGAGGGGGGAAGGGGCTTTATATCAAGGCTAGCATTTAATAAAGCATACCCGACTTTAGATAAGATGATTGCAATTTCACATGCCGTTAAGGATGGAGTGGTGGATTTGGGAATCAAAAATCCTGAGAAAATTGAAGTGATTTATAACGGTGTTGACACTAAGAGGTTTCACTATGAGAAGCATTATAATGAAGTGCCTTTAATTTGTTATGTTGGTAGACTGGAGTATGTTAAAGGTGTTCATAAGCTTATTGAAGCATTAGCCAAGGTGGATAGTCCATATAAATGCCTGATTGTAGGAGAAGGATCACAGAAAGAATTTCTTCAGGGACGTGTAGATGAACTGTCACTTAGTGGAAAGATAGATCTTTGTGGAAGAAGATCTGATGTCAATGATATTCTTAAGCATGCTGATATCTTTGTGCATCCTGCAATCTGGAATGAGGGCTTTGGTATTTCATTAGTGGAAGCCATGGCTTCAGGTGTGCTGTGTATGACCTACGATCGTGGTGCAATGAGAGAAATAATTGATGATTCGGAGAATGGGTTTATAGTAGTACCAAATACAATTGATGCCCTTGCAGAAAAACTCATTTATGTGTTAAATGAGATGTCTATAGAAGATATCCTTAATATGAAGAACAGAGCTGTAGTCAAGGCGGCTAAATTTGATATTAGTAATTATGTAAGAAGTTTTGATGATTTATTAGAAAACTTATGATAAGATGCTTGAAATTATTATAAAACTTAAATGAAAAAGCCACCTAGCCAGGAACTGGATATCTGTTGGATCGCGAGCTGCACATTTATTGTTGACATTGAGCGTGTGAATTATTTTCTGTAAATTAAGATCTTCTATGATAAGTTAATGTGAGGCTGAGGGATGTATTTGAATCATCTCTCAGCCTCTTGAATATAATAGCTACCTCTAAACGTAAGCGTCAAACCAGACGCTTGCGTTCTCTTGTGATATTGTACTTCTTAATTCCGTGAACCTTGAACAAAAAGAGTGTGCGCATTTATTTGACAATATTATTTTTGCCGTTGTTTAAAGTTCGAGTATTATTTCCTTCTAAATAAAGATTTGAGCTATCCTTCCACAATCTAATTTTACAATTGTCAAAAGTGTTATCAGTAATTTTGGCTGAGCCTGAACAGTGAGCTATTAGTGCAAATTCATTTAAGTTATCGTCAGTACGATTCAGAGTATTATGGTGAAATTCGAGGTCGTTACACTCATGTCTAAAGTCCACTGCAGTAAAATCTTTATTTGCATATCCACAATTTGTTATAGTGTTCAAATATATTTCTGTATTATTACAATTATCTATATATAATCCCTGTTGACGAGTATTGCTTATACTATTATTCGTGATAGTCACTTTACTGCATGAGTTTAAACTGATACCTGTAGATGTTGATAGATGTTTTGTGTTGTTCATATCTATAGTGTTGCCAGAGATCAATACATCATCAGCATTTTTTATGTTTATTCCTGAGGCGAGATCATATATTTGATTTTCTGTGATTTTCAATGTGTGAATCGTAGTTGTAGATTTTGCACAATATACCCCTACGCCATATGTTTTGTTTTTCATTATGTTTTTGTGAATGGTTATGTTTGAATATACCCCTGTTCCAAATAATGATACTGGCTCTGAATTGGAGTGACCATCAAAAAATGAATTACTTACTGTTAAAGTATCAATATTTCCAGAACCCATTGTAATCACACCGCAATCTACATCTATAAAGTTGCAAGTGTCGACTGAAATATTAGAGCACTCATTTACTACTCGTATAGCAGTATTAATATTATCAATAAAATTACATCTATCTACATGAACATCATATGAACTCCAAATATCGAATAAATGAATTCCGTCTTCCGTAGAATTCCCAGCGACCTTTATGTTATACTCACTATTTCCATTGAAAACTAAATCAGATACAAAAACGTTATGAACATCCCTTACCGATAACAAGTTACCACCTGCTTTGAATCCTGCTGATGCTATGAAAATTGAGCTATCACCGTCACCATAGATTGTGATATCCGAAGGAATATGGACAGTTGACGCCAGGAGATATTTTCCGGAGGGAATATATAAAGAACTGCCTTTGCAATCTTTAAGAGCCCTATTAATTGCAGGGCTATCATCAGTAACGCCATCACCAACGGCACCATAATCCATGACTGATTTTTGGTTTGGTGTTAATGCGGTAAGACTCTTAGAAGCTTCTGGAACAGCACCAAAGGTAGGCGTTTCAGATTCTTCTGGAGCTAATTCCTCACTGCCGTTATTTTCTATAGGTTCTTCTGGTTCTGTAGCTTCAGTATCAGGATTTGAAGATTCAACATTATCATCAACAATTATTCCATCATCAGATATTTCTTCATTTTCGGGAGACTCATCTTTTGTTTCTTCAACTGTTTCTTCAACAGGTTCTTCTTCATATTCTGCACCTACCTCATCATCTGCGGGCATGTCACGTGTGACTACGGGGTTAGGATTGTCAATTAATAATCCAATAACAACAATCTTTTTTTTGTGTTTAAATAATGAACCCCACTGGATCGCTTTTCCTTCGGGAACCATGGACCAATAATCAGCTTCCTGCGTAATCAGTGGTGAAACTTTGGTAGGGGAATTGTATACATCACCATTGTAAATGACATAGCCATCTCCAACGTATTCACATGCGCTAGGCACGACGCTGGTAAAAAATGCCTTGAATCCACTTGGGTTATACAGATAAAAACTGGCAGAAACTGCATTGCCACCAGACAATGGAGTATCATCATCTATAATGGTTGTATACTTTGGAACAAAAACATTGACTGCAAACACTACAATACAAGCAATAAGAGCTAAAACTGAAAAAATGGCTATAATTTTTCTATGCTTATTTTCCATAATTAATGTCCTTTCCTAGAAGATGTTTTGGGAATGATTAGGATATTTTGTGTATTAAAATATCATTTGCCAAAATGTTTAAAATGTTTGAAATATGCATATCTTATAAGTATAATACAAAAGTTAGTTTGTTCAATCAATTAAATAAATATGAAGTAATGTGAAAAAAAAATGCATCTATTTAGCAGAAAAACTGAAGAGGAGTTTTGTGCGCGTTAGTGCAAATATACAAAAACAGATGAACTTTGTTGAGAAGGATTTTTGAAAAATGTCAGTGTACTTTTTTGTTATTTGGTGATATAATTTGCCGGATTATGTAAGACAATAGATGTATTTACGGTTATGTATGGAAGGGAAAAATATGTACAGAAACGAATTGGAAATTGATGTATTGAGATGTATGAAAGCATTATATAAGAGGAAATGGCTGATTTTATTGGTGACAATTCTCTTTTTAATAGTTGGAGTGGCGTTGACTCTTGATGTAGGAGTAAATAGATATTCTGCAAAGGCTACTGTTTATGCGGCTTCAAATGGATCCTATTCAGAATCAGCAAATGCGGTAAATGCCATGAATGCTTATCTTAATGTGGCTAATTCTTATAAGGTATGTCAGAGAGCTGCCCTTCTTATGGGAAGAAGTGATGTGGATGCATCAATGATTCAGAGGGCTATTAATGTGAGTTCTTCTGCCAACACTGGAAAGAATGCTACTACTAACTTTATGAACAGTTCAGCAACTATCCTTATTTTTAATGCAACCACAACGGATTCTCAACTTTCTATGGAAATTGCAGATGCCATGGCGCAGTCCTATGCAATTGAGATGAAGAACATTTTGAATAGTGATTCTGTCAGAGTACTTGATAACGCATACACATCTTGGATGTCATATAATGCCAAGAGAAATGCTTGGGAAACTAGAGCTAAGTATGCGCTTGTTGGGCTTGCATTATCATGTTTTGTAATTCTTGCGGGGGAATTATTTGATAGAAGAGTTCGCACTATTCGTGAAGCTACTATTAGAGATAACCTCCCTATAATTGGAATTATCCCTGATAGCAAAGATTGATGATAGTTAATAACAGAATAATTAGTTTATAGGAGTTGATAAATTGAAAAAATTAGAGATTTATAAAAATAAAAACTATGTAATAAATGATGCATTTGATCAGGCTGTTATGAATCTTCATATCTTGAAAAAGCAGAATGGATATAGTAGCTTTGTTGTTTGTGGCAGTGAAACAGGCGATGGAACTACTTCAGTGGCTATCAATCTTGCTGCTGCTCTTGCTGAGTCAGGGTGGAAAACCATACTTGTCGATGGCGATATGAGAAAGAAAAATCGCTATAAGAGACTTAATGAAAATGTTAACGAAGGCTTATCTGATTATCTTATGAACAGAGTAAGTCTTAATAATGCTATTTGCGAGACTACAACGGAGAATTTTTATTATTTACCTTGCGGAGAGCGTTTGGATAATCCTGTTCGTATTCTTTGTTCAAATAGGATGGGTGAAGCTAATAGTGAGCTTTGTCAAATGTTTGATTATGTTATTTATGATATGCCTGCTGTAAATGCAGCTATGGATGCAGAGGTGGTAGCTGTTAATGTGGATGCTACTATTCTGGTTTCAGCAGTAGGCGAAACAACTAAAAAAGGTCTTGTTTCAGCTGCTAATGCACTTAAGAAGGTAAATGCTAACCTTATTGGAACTATTATTAACAAAGTTGATATGGAACAGTACATAGCTTGTCATGAGGATTATGATTATTTCCAGAAGGAAAGGTATATTAAAAAAAATCCAAAGAACAATGCAAAGAACAAACATAATAACAGCAATAAGGAGACAAGATGAAGAAGATAAGATGGATTATTCAGGCATGTATTTTTTTGCTTGTGGTTTTTGTAAGTGTTGAATCAAATATAGTTGTTTCTGATGCAGCTGAGGCAGAAAGTGCTGTGATTGTAGTAGACAATTATAGTCTTGGAAACAAGGTACTTGAAGCAGGTAAGGAAGTTGAAATAGTATTTACGCTTAAGAATACTAGTTATTCCGCCTCTGCCAGCAGCATAATTCTGACTATGTCCAATAGTTCGGGAATGCTTAATCCTAAATATGGAAGTGGTAATCAGATTTATGTTGGTAATATTGAACCAGCTGGGACTAAGGATGTATCTGTTTTAGTTGCAGTTAATTCCAAGTTTAATGCTGATTTTGCTGATATCACATGTAAACTTGATTATGTGAGCCTGGGTTTGCAGAAGACTAATTCAGTTACAGTTGTAATTCCGTCATCAGGTGGTAGCGCTATTTCTGTAAATAGTATTAATGTTAGTGCACGAGCAACAATAAATAGTAAATCTCTTGTGAGTATAAATTATATAAATAACAGTGGAAAAGATATCTCTGGGGCAGAACTTGTTATTGATGGTAATGTCACAGACGAATGTAAGAATATGACTTTAGGAACAATTTCTGCTGGCAAAAATTATTCAAAAGATTTGTATGTTGTGTTTACTGAGAGTGGTGTTCAACAGGCAAGTATCAAGATGGTATATCCGTCTGAAAATGGTGATATTAAAGAAATTGATCTTGGAACATACAGTGTCAATGTTGCAGTTGCTGCTGAAAATACAAATACATCCAACATAATCGACCCTATAGTGATTTGGGCAGGTCGTGGTGTTGCGTTTTTAGCACTTCTTGCTGCGGTTTTGACTCTTATTATTTATATTAAAAAGAAATAATCATAATACAGAAAAGAGATAGGAAGATGAGAACATACTTGGTTACTGGTGGAGCAGGTTTTATTGGCTCTAATTACATTCATTACATGTTTAAGAAGTACGATAACGAGATTCGTATCATCAACGTGGACAAGCTTACTTATGCAGGTAATCTTGAAAACCTCAAGGATATCGAGAATAGAGATAACTACACTTTTGTAAAGGCTGATATCTGTGATAAAGAGGCTATTCAGAAGATTTTTGCTGAGAATGATATAGACAGAGTAGTTCATTTTGCAGCTGAGTCTCATGTTGATCGTTCTATCAGAAATCCTGAGGTTTTTGTTCAGACTAATGTTCTTGGTACTGCAGTAATGCTTAACTGTGCTAAGGCGGCTTGGGAGCTTCCTGACGGTTCATTTAAGGAGGGCAAGAAGTTCCTTCACGTTTCTACAGATGAAGTTTATGGTTCTCTTCCTGATGATGATAACGCCTTCTTCTATGAGACAACTCCTTATGATCCACACTCACCATATTCAGCATCTAAGGCTTCATCAGACATGCTGGTAAAGGCTTATATGGATACATACAAGTTCCCTGCGAATATTACGAACTGTTCCAATAACTATGGCCCATATCAGTTCCCTGAAAAGCTTATTCCGCTTATCATCAATAATGCGCTTCAGGGCAAGGATCTTCCTGTATATGGCGATGGTAAGAACGTTCGTGACTGGCTTTATGTTGAGGATCACGCTAAGGGAATCGACATGGTTCAGGAACAGGGAAGACTCTTTGAGACCTACAATATCGGTGGCCACAATGAGAAGCAGAACATCCAGATTATTCATATTATCATCGATACACTTCAGGAAATGCTTCCTGATGGTGACCCAAGAAAAGAACTTGTGTCTGAGAAGCTTATCAAGTATGTAACAGACAGAAAGGGTCACGACAGAAGATATGCCATCGCACCTGACAAGATCAAGGCTGAGATCGGTTGGTATCCTGAGACATGCTTTGAAGAGGGAATTAAGAAGACTATTGCCTGGTTCTTTGAGCATGAGGATTGGATGAAGAATGTTACTTCAGGTGATTACCAGAAGTATTATGCAGAGATGTACAAATAATAAATCATACAGAAGGCAGATGGTGTTGGGACTATGAAAAAGATTTTAGTTACAGGCTGTAATGGTCAGCTTGGCCGCGCAATTCAGAAGGAATATGGCAACGAGGTTGAGTTCATCTTAACTGATGTTGTTGAGGGAGAGAACGTTTCTCCTCTTAATATAATGGACCTTGATGAGGTGCTTGCTCTTGTGGAGAGCAAAAAGCCTGATGTTATCATCAACTGTGCTGCTGCTACAAATGTAGATGGCTGTGAGAAGGATTGGGATTTTGCATACAAGCTTAATGCTATTGGCCCACGTAACCTTGCTATTGCTTCCAAAAAGGTTGGGGCAAAGCTTGTACATGTTAGTACTGATTATGTTTTCCCTGGAAATGCTACAGCTCCTATTACAGAGTTCGATCAGCCTGCTCCTATAAGTGCTTATGGTAAGACCAAGTATGAAGGAGAAAAGTTCGTTCAGCAGTTTGGCGATAAGTGGTTCATTGTTCGTACAGCTTGGCTTTACGGTGATGGTAAGAACTTTGTAAAGACAATGCTTAAATTGGCTGAGACTCATGATGAGCTTTCTGTAGTATGCGATCAGCTTGGCTCTCCAACTTCAGCTGTAGAGCTTGCCAGAATGATTCATCACATCGAGCCAACTGAGAATTATGGTATTTTCCATGGAACATGTGAAGGTGATACTAACTGGGCTGATTTTACTGAGGAAATATTCAGACTTAAGGGCATCAACGTAAAGGTAAATCATGTTACTAGTGAAGAATACAAGAAGATGAATCCTGCAAGTGCGGACAGACCACACTACAGCATTCTTGATAATTACATGCTTCGTCTTACATCAGACTATAAGATGGCTGATTGGAAGGACGCATTGAGAGAATATTTAGGCAATTGATGGTATAGTTCTTTCTCCTTTCCGCTGATAAAGATGGAAAGCTCTACGTTACAGCTTCTCTTAATCAGGACAATCCGATTAGCGAGGGCACAGGCAGAACACCTATCCTTGCGTTGGACGTTTGGGAGCATGCTTATTATCTTAAGTACAAGAATCTCAGAGCTGACTATGTTAAAGAGTATTGGGAGATTCTTGACTGGAACAAGGTTGCCGAGCTGTACGCGAAAGTGACTGGGTAATGGAAACTTTTTTGCAGTCGTTGACAAGTATAAAACAAACATGCGGGGGATTTTTTGAAGCGAATCTTTAAAACAACCCACAATTATATAATTAAATAGAAAAGAAATATGTCAGGCATTTTTGAATTGAAAAAGATGCTTGACATATTTTTACGTTTGTAATAAAATGTAAGGTGCACGATTGTGGTGTGGTGGGCCTTTTTGCGCGCATTTTTAGCGAGCCCGGAAAATGGCTCTATTACTGCAAATAATAAAATTTAGAACGGGGTGAATGTCAATGGAAAAAAACAGATTACATCCTACCGGCTCTGGTAAGAACATTCGTATGAGCTTCCAGCGTCAGAAGGAAGTCCTGGAGATGCCGAACCTGATTGAAGTACAGAAGAATTCATATCAGTGGTTTCTTGACGAAGGCTTGAAAGAAGTCTTTGACGATATCTCTCCAATTGAGGACTACAGTGGCAAGCTCAGTCTGGAATTTGTTGATTTCAAGCTTTGCGAGGATGAGATTGACAAGAACAAGAACACGATTGAGAAATGTAAGGAGAGAGATGCAACTTTTGCTGCACCTTTAAAGGTTAAGGTTCGTCTTCATAATAAGGAGAAGGACGAGATTACTGAGCATGAGATTTTCATGGGTGACCTTCCTCTTATGACAGCCACAGGTACCTTTGTTATCAACGGCGCAGAAAGAGTTATCGTCAGCCAGTTAGTTCGTTCACCCGGTATTTATTATGATATTACATACGATAAGATCGGTAAGGAGCTTATGGCCTGCACTGTTATCCCTAACAGAGGAGCTTGGCTTGAGTATGAGACTGATCCTAACGATGTATTCTATGCAAGAGTAGATAGAACCAGAAAGGTTCCTGTAACTGTACTTATCAGAGCTCTTGGCATAGGATCTAATGAAGAGATTCTTGAACTCTTTGGTGATGAGCCCAAGATTCAGGGAAGCTTTTCTAAGGATTCATCTACAGATTACCAGAGTGGTCTTCTTGAACTTTACAGAAAGATCCGTCCTGGCGAACCACTTAGCGTTGAGAGCGCAGAGAGCCTTATCAATGCTATGTTCTTCGATCCAAGAAGATATGATCTTGCTAAGGTCGGCAGATACAAATTTAATAAGAAATTACACTTTAAGAACCGTATTAATGGACATGTTCTTGCTGAGGATGTTGTTGATGAGACAAC
>JAEEGL014998793.1_pt1 | contig 37914 bp, 23 predicted proteins | sample 9134231 | NCBI WGS metagenome assembly JAEEGL01 (sample SAMN16246548, study PRJNA631951) | gut metagenome | biome: gut microbiome; feature: rumen; material: fiber-attached | host: Bos | place: Iran: Karaj | collected 2018-10
CTGTTTAGGACAGTATTGAATACCAGACAGATTCTACTGGTCGGACGAACAGCGAAGAGCGATGGATCACCGCGGCAAGGCCTGCATAGTCGCGGCTGCCGCCGGAAGCGGAAAGACCGCGGTGCTGGTGGAGCGCATAACCCGGCTGCTCATGGGCATCAGCGGGAATGAAGACGGCAGCGTCGCCAGGACGGAACCGGTAAAAGCCGACGAAATGGTGATAACGACTTTCACGAACGCCGCAGCCGCCGAAATAAAGGCAAGGATAGAAGCCTCGCTGGAAAAGCTGGCGGAAGACCCGGCAGCAACGGACGCCGACAGGGCGCTCATAGCGGATCAGCAGCTCCGGCTGCGGGACGCGCACATCAGTACCACACACGCGCTGTGCGCGGAGCTTCTGCGCCGGTACAGCAATACCGCCGGACTGCGCCCGGATTTCAAGGTGCTGGACGCTTCGCAGACCGACCTGTTCAGGGCGCAGGCTATGAAAGCCGTCATGGAGAAGTTCTGTGAAGCCCCGGAGGACGCGGAGAAGCGCGAGCTGCTCTACGGCTGGTATGCCGGCGAGAACGACGACAGCATCGAGGCTATGATAGATTACCTGTACCGGTTCTCCCGGAAGACTCCGGACCCGGAGGCCTTCTTCGGCAGGTGGCTGGGCTGGTATAAGAATCCGGCAAGCTACAACGGCAGGATACGGAAGCTCTACAACGAGCGGGTGCGGAAAGAGCTGGCAGATGTGCTGGATAATATCCGCGCCGGAATAAAAGCCCTCGTTCCGCTGACGAAACAGGCTCCCGCCGCGCCCGCAAAGGGTAAGGCTCTTGCCGCGAACCCCATGGAACCCGTGGGCGAAGTCTGGGAAAGGCTGCTGGCGGATTATGACGCGGCTGTGTACGGAGCGCCGGATTTCCGGGAAAAGCTGAAAGCCGCCAATGCGGCTTTTGCGGCCGCCGCAAAGACCCCGGACGCCTCGGGAAAGAAGAAGATCATCGACCTGAATACGACTTCAAAGCAGGTACCCGCAGATGAGATGAAAGCCCTCATCTCACAGCTGAAAGCCGACTGCAAGGCGCTCGCGAAGAGCACCGCGGAGCTGCGGCCTTTCGACGAGGATATGAAGGCCTGCGCACCTGTGCTGGAAGCCCTGCTGGAGCTTGAAAAGCGCTTCGCGGACGACTATTCGGCACGGAAGGCGGAGCTGGGAGGGCTTGACTTCGACGATCTGGAGCATACGATGCTCGATATCCTGCGGGAAAAGCCCGGCCCCGATGCCGACCCGGACGCGGAAAGCGTTCAGAGCGCTGTCGCGAAAGAGATCGCGGATACCATAAAGGTCATAATAGTCGATGAGTTCCAGGACAGCAACGAGGTGCAGTACGAGCTGTACCGCCTTATATCCCGGAACAAGGAGAACCTGTTCTTTGTGGGAGACCTGAAGCAGTCCATATACCGTTTCCGCGGCGCAGACCCGCTGGTTTTCCGCAGGCTGTCCGAGGACGACCCGGACTTTGAGGCAATACCGCTGAACAGGAACTTCCGCAGCCGCGAGGCTGTCATAAACACCGCGAATACGATATTCGGAGCCTGCATGACCAAGGAGCTCGGCGACGTGGACTACAACGACGGCTGCAAGCTGGTCTTCGGCGCGAGCTATACTCCCGATACCCCGGAAAACAGGACCGAATTCATCGAGATATACGGTCAGAACGACACCGAAGCCCGTCAGGCCGAAGCGAGATACGTTGCGGACCGTATAAAGAAGATGACGGCGGAAGGCTTCAAGGTGTCCGACGGAGAGGGCGGACTGCGCCCCTGCCGCTACGGGGATTTTGCGATCATAATGCGCAGCTATACCAACTACGCACGCATATACACCAACGCGCTGGACGAAGCCGGCATACCCGGCGAAGCCAAGGACGACGAGGAATACACGGACCTTGAGGAGGTGCGGTATCTTCTCGCTCTGCTGAGAGTCATCGACGACCCCTACCGCGACGAGGACCTTGCCGCCGTCCTGATGCGCGAACCATACAGGCTGAGCGCGGACGAACTTGCGGAAATAAAGCTCACCGACCGTTACAGCCTGCTGGACGGGCTGAAAGTCAGGGCGAAGCTCGGCGGCACTTACGCCGCGATCCTCGGGAAGCTCCGCGAAACGTACCGTGACAGGCCTCTGCCCGACGGAAGCGAACTTGCCGGAATCCTGTCACGGCCTCCATACAGCCTCGGCAGCGAAGATCTGAACGAGCTGGCACTCTACGGCAGGGGCAAGCACAAGTACCTCTGGACGGGACTGAAAGCTTACGCCGAAAAAAACGAAAAGGCGGCGGCTGTACTGCGCGAGATCGAGGACTACCGCGCCTTTGCGGCGGAGAACTCCCCTGCCCGGCTTATCCGGAGGATCTGCGACGAAAGCATGATACTCCCGTCTTTCGAGGCGGAAAAGAGCGGCCGCAAGAAACTCGCTAACCTGCGGCTCATGCCGCACTATGCCGAGGATTTCCCCGGCGGCGAGAGCGCGAGCCTTTACGATTTCCTGCGGTATCTCGAGACCCTGCGCCGCCGCAGGATAAAGCTCGTCAGGGCAGAAGGCGACAGCCGCGCCGCCGACGCTGTGCGGATAATGACCGTTCACGGCTCAAAAGGCCTCGAATTTCCGATATGCTTCATGGTGAACCTGCCGTCCCAGCCGGGAGTAAGGCGCGACAACCCGAACATTATCTGCGACACGGCCTACGGTATCGGAATGACGGTGAGAGACGGAGATCACCTGCTGAAAATCGAAAACTTCCTGGACAGAACGATTTCCGAGGAATACAGGCGGCTTGAGCTCAGCGAGTCCATGAGACTCCTGTATGTGGCGGTGACCCGCGCAAGGGAAAAGCTGATAATCACAGTGCCGAACCCGCCGAAAAACATAAATGACAGCCACTGGGGCTGGATAAGAACAAGCTGCGAAAACGCCGGAGACGACGCGCCCATAACCTTCACGGCATACAATGCGGAGGATATAGAAGCGGAGATCTCCGCAGATGACAATGCCGCCGCGGCTGACGACACAGCCCCGGCGGCGGACACGATAGATATTGACCCGGATTACGCGTACCGGGATTCGGCGCGGCTCCCGGCAAAGTTCACCGCCACGCAGATAGGCGTGAAGAACGTTAAGGCCAACGACCGCCCCGACGATACGGCATTCCGTGTGCTGCGCGTTCCCTCGTTCCTTAAAGCCGGCGAAAGCTCAAAGCTCACCGGAAAGAAGCGCGGCGACGCTTACCACAAGGCAATGGAGCTGCTGGACTTCACGACTCCGCCCGACAGGGCAGCCGAAGCCCTCGGCCGCCTGTACGCCAACGGCGCTCTCACACAGGCCGAGCGCGAATCGATCAATGACGAGGACATCGTTTATTTCCTTGAAAGCGGTCTGTGCAGGCGCATGAATGCCTGCGGCGCGGACAACATCTACAAGGAGCATCCGCTGTTCTACGAGCCCGACGACGAGGAACTGCGGCTGATCTGCGCGCAGTACGGCATCGAAGCGTGGAACGACAGCGAAAAACCGTTCATTCAGGGCATCACAGACCTGTTCTTCGTGGAGAACGGCGAAATAGTGCTGGTGGACTATAAGACAAACGTAAACACCACGCCGGAGGCTCTTGCCGAGGAATACCGCGGCCAGCTGGCGATATACGCCCATGCCCTCACGGAATCAATGGGAATGCGGGTAAAAGAGAAGATACTCTACTCCTTCTGGCTCGAAAGCGAGGGCCGCAAAAACGGCGGATCCGGCAGAGGAACGATCGTCATTCAATGATGACCACCGCGTTCTCCTCGTCCTCACCGGCGCGCTCCAGCGGAGCGAACTTCGTGATGCCGACGGAGAGCTTACCCTCATCGGAGGTCATCGATACGGGAGTGTTGTCCTCACCGAAGACCACGGTGCAGCCGCCGGGGCCCGTGTTCCCGGAGACCGCGGAGGTGCTGTACCCGCTGCTGACGACGGAACCGCTGCCGGCAGCAGCCTCATAGGCATCGACTATCGCCCGCGCCATGCTGACGGTGTCGCTGCCGATATCCGCGGCGCTCTCCATATCGTACATTTTCAGCTTCGTTTCGCCGTCCCTGACCGTAATGACCAGTCCCTCCACCGGGTACGGCGACGTTATGCAGAATTCCCATATCCCGCGTTCAAGGCGGCGTATCTGCGCGGTGCAGTTCCTGCCCTCATAGCTGATATCGGCCTCGGCGCTGAACGATATGTCCATATCCGGCGGCTGCGGAGCATTCCCCGCTGCCTGACAGGCGGACAGAGCAAGTATCATCGGAACAATAAAAACAAGACGCTTCACGGTTTACCTTCCTTTCCTTCAGGGAAGAAAAAACCGTGAAGCGTTTTCTGTTCAGCGTTTCATCAGCTCCGGCAGTATTCCGGGCAGATCGCGCGGCAGGAGCCCCGCCTTTCCGAGCCTCAGTGCCAGCGTGTCCGCTGCCAGCCCGTGCAGATATGCTCCCAGTGCCGCGGCGTGCAGAGGCTTGACACCCTGCGCGGCCAGTGAGGCTATGATGCCTGCCAGCACGTCACCGCTGCCGCCCTTGGCGAGACCCGCGTTGCCCGTGGTGTTGACAAAGACTTCGCCCGCCGGAGAGGCTATGACGGTATTGACGCCTTTCAGCACGGTTATGCAGCCGTACTCCTCAGCGAACTTCTTTGCGGCACCGAACCTGTCGCTCTGTATCTCCGCCACCGGCCGCCCCGTCATACGGGAAAATTCGGCAGGGTGCGGCGTGACGATCACGGTCTTTTTGCTTTCCTTCAATATATTTATATTCGGAGCAATCGAATTAAGACCGTCCGCGTCAATAATTACAGGACAATCGGCGCGTTTTATGACATTTTCTGTCATTTCTGCGGTGCTTCTGTTGTTTCCGAGGCCGCAGCCCACCAGCACGGCGGTGAATTTCGTCCTTACCAGCTCGTCCGATACGAGGCTTACCGCCTTTTCGTTTATAAAGCCGTCAAAGTCCTGCTCCAGCGGCAGATATACCGCCTCGGGTATCGCGGAAGCCACGGCGTTTATAACGCGCGCAGGCGTCGCCAGCGTGCAGAGCCCCACTCCCGTGCGCAGCGCCCCGTCAGTGGAGAGCATCGCCGCTCCGGTATAGAACGCGCTGCCGCTGATGTTCAGCAGCCTGCCGTAATCGCCCTTGTGGGATACCGCTTTTCTCTGGGGCAGCATACCGAGCAGCGCGTTATCGGACAGCACCGCTTCAAAGCCCTCATACATGGTGCGGGGTATGCCTATGTCGGTGAGTATTATCTGCCCGCAGCTCTCATAAGCCGGGTGAGAATAGAGCCCGCGCTTCATTGCCGCGAGGACTATGGTAAAATCGGGGCGGAACGCGTTCTCCGCGATCTCGCCTGTGTCGCTGTTTATGCCGCTGGGAACGTCTACGGAGATGCGCACTCCGGAGCAGTTCTCGTTAGTGTAGGCAAAGAGCTCCGACACCGTCTGGTCAAGCTCTCCGTGAAAGCCCGTGCCGAACACGCAGTCGATGACCGCGTCACAGTTGGCTATGGCGTACTGCACCGTTTCCTTGCGGTGAACGTAGAGCGTGGACTTTATGGCGCGCTCATACACCGAGTAGCACTCGCGGGCGCACTCGGACTTCGGCAGATCCTGCACGAACACAAGTATGGCATTCGCTCTCGCCGTGGTCAGCAGGTCGGTGATGACGATGCCGTCGCCGCCGTTGTTGCCGCGCCCGGCAAGTATGACCACGTCCTTGCCCTCCACATTGCCGAGTATCTTCGAGATACGCGAAAAACACGCCTCACCCGCGTTCCGCATCAGCTTCATATAGGAGATGCCCGCGCTGTCGGCGTTTGCTTCCGCTGTTCTCATCTGCTCGTTCGTGACAGTAAACCGCATAATATATTACCGCCTCTGAGACGGGCGGGGATATGCTCCCCGCCCTGTCTGCCTTTCATCTGACTTTCTTGTCTGTACGGATCACAGACTGCGCCTGAATTCCAGTATAATGCTCTCGGCACCATCCGGGATCTTACCGTCGTCCGTGAGCTCGGTCTGTGTTACGACCAGCGTATCATCGGTGGCGTTGTAGGCACCGGTCTCCATGAGGTTGTCGCCGGCGTTCTCAACGTAGTAAGCGTCATCGAAGGCAGAGATCACAAGTACCTGCGTACCCTCGGCATTCGAGAGCAATATGTCATACTCCGAGATCGTCATGTAGGAAGTGATATCCTCGACCTTCCGATTGCTCTTCTTCGCGATATCCTCCATTGTTGTGCCGTTGACGCTGTAAAGCACCCAGTCGCCCATATAACCGACGGTGAAGGGGGATTCTGTTCTGATGAATGTGCTTTCCGTATCATTGTCTGTCTGATCAATGACCTTGATCTGATCGGTCTCGGCGCTGTAAAGAAGATCGCCCAGATCCTCCATTTCACTGCTGATCGCGTCAAAACCGCCTGCCTTGGGATTGATGAAGCTGTAGCTTAAGGAACCGTCAACAGTCATTATACCGTTCGAGCTTACCGCGAACGTTATTTCCTCGCTTCCCACCATACCTGTCCATCTGCCCACGATATCGGATATTTCGGGATTTTCCTTGACCTCACCGAAGGGCATATCACCGATGCCTCCTGCCGTGACATTGCCGCCGCGGTCAAGGATATAGTAGGTGTACTTGTCGCCGTCGATAAGGCAGAGTACCAGAGTGCCGTCATGCTCGGCCCAGATGCTTCCGATGAGGTCGCTTTCTTCTTCGGCGGCCATAAGGCTCGGGTAAACATCGTATTCGCCTTCAAAGTAGATGCTCTTGTTGAAGTAGAATGTCCTGAACACATCACCGTCGGCGGTAAGGCTGATATTACCGGGTTCGCTGCTGTCGTCGATGATCGCTGTCATATTGACTTCGGAAGGAACAAGGTCTTCCACCAGGAATTCGCCGTACTGGTCAACTACCGGCCATGTACCGGACATGCTGCCGTCAGCGACAGGCGCGTCTGTGCTGCCGTCGCCCCACTTCAGCTCGGACTTTGTGGCCTCGCAGTAGCTTCCCACATGGACGGTCCTGCTGCCTTCGTCAAGGGTGTAGCCGGCTGTGGGAACATAATCGTTCTCTTCCAGCGCATACCAGCCGAAGAAGCTGCCGTTGGAGAAGTCCTCCGCTGTGGGCAGGCCGCCCTTGCCCTGTTCAAGGTATGTTCCGGCAGGAAGTACCAGCGTACCTACGAATTTGCCGTTGTAGAAATATACGCCCGCTTCAAGATCCGACTGGTCGGAAGCGGAGATGAATGTGCCGGCCATATCCGCGAAGCCTTCCGCAAAGCCGCGGAAACCTCTTTCGTTCTCGTCGGTCACCGCGGTCCACTTGCCGTTGCCGTCGGAGGCTATGATGAATATGAGCTTGCCGTTCAGCTCGTTGGAAGAATATGTGAGCTTGCCGCTGCTGCCGAGTTTTCTGCTTGCCGCAGACGCTATGTCCGCCGCGATGCCGTTGAGTTCCTCAACGGACTTCTGTTTTGCGGGAAGCTCCGTTGTATAGGACTCACCCTGCATAAGACGGGGATAGGAGCTGCAGATGAAATCTCCGACCTCATTGCCGTATATCGCATCCTCGTCGTCCCACGGGAACACGCCGTCAATATAGCAGAATATGTCGGGGGTCTTGAGGGGCAGATCGTAGTAATCGTCCGTAAGAGCGACGAAAACGCCGGCTATACCGTCGGAAACTCTGCTGTCGAAACGTACTTCCGCGTAAACGGAATCAAAGCTGCTGTCGGTATAGGTGATGCCGGAAACTCCCGCATCATCCAGAACATTGAGGACACCGTCATCATAATACAGTCTGATGACGCCGCTGTCGCAGCCGTTCTTAACTGCATTCTTCACGGTATCTGCGAGGCCGTCAGAGATCATCGACGCGCAGGTGTCCGCGTAGAAGTCCGAGCTGTATTCGTCATAAGCTGCATAATGGCTCTTCTTTGCGGCTGCACCGGGATCAACGGGCTCGGGGCCGGGGCCGCCGATCTGACCGATCAGATTCTCAACGCCGAGGCGTGTAATTGTATTCTGCGCCCATCCGGTGATGTCTTCGAAGAACTGGTTCTTGTCTGCTTCGCTTTCAAGATCGATATCCCTGGACTTGTCGGGAGCCGTGAATGTATCTCCGGTCTTTACATTATCCAGGCTGAATTTTACAGAGCCGATCTCACCGGCACTGATGCTGAACCGGGAGTCAAGCTTATCGCCGTTCACTTCCGTGCTGAAAGCTATCTCGATCTTCTTCAGCTCGTTTATGAACTTGTCGCTGTCCATGCCGTTCGTGATGCCGCTGTCTTCGAGCATCATGTCACCGGCGAAGCTGTTGCTCATATTATCGTTGTATATATCGGGCAGTTCCGGGCCGCTGCCGGACGACTTCTTCAGCGAATCGAAGAATTTGTCGGGGTCTGCGAGGGTTATGCTGTAACTGCCGACGGATATATCCCTGCCGAGCCACTGTGCCTTGCCAACGTTGCTGTAATTCACCTTTACGGCCAGTTCCATGTCATTCGCATCCATCTTCGCGGAGATCAGCATTGTGCCGTTCTTTCCGTCGTCCTTGGTACTGTTGAATATGGAAACGCGTGCGTTCTTGCCGTTCTTGTCGGTGTAGACGAACTCGGTGTTCGCAGCTTTTGTGCCGATAACTTTCACGTCGATGCGGTCAGCTGCCGAATCGGGAGCCAGTGTATAACCGGAAGCGAGAACGTTGTTATGTACGTCCACGAGATGATGCAGAGTGATGCTCGTTCTCATCTTAATATCGGCGTTGAATATCTTCTTGTAGTCTTCCTCGGCTACATCGAACTTATCCTTCGCGTAGCTTATCAGATAAGCGTCGTTCTGCATGAACGAGAAGATCTTCTTCAGCACATCGTCAAGCTGCTCCGAAGTCAGCGTAATGGAGACTTCCGTACCCTTGGCTTCCTGACGGAAATCGCCCTCTCCGAGAGAGTAGGTGACATTATCGGTGTACCTGATGTCCGCTGTATTATAGGAATCGAAGAGTATCTTCACGACTTCGGTGCGGATACGCTCGGCTTCCTTCTCGTCGAAGGTAAGGTCTGCCGGCTTTTCTTCTTCTTCCTTTATCTCTTCCTCGCTGATGCCGAGAGCCTTTTCGATATCGCTCTTCTGCACGCGCAGAGTGCGTTCGGATATGCCCGGGATCGCCAGTATGATATCGCCGGACTCCTCCGCGTAGACTTCGACAGTCGCCAGTGCGCCGTCCTTGTCCGCAATAGTGAACGCTAATCTGTCGGTAGCTCCGTTGGACATTGAGGAGCCGAATTTCAGCTCATTTATCTTCTTGAGTATATCGCTTACCGCGCCTGTGTTCAGCTCGGAAAGCAGACTGCCCGGCTCTATCGAAGCGCCGAATGTGGTCGTGACGGTGCTGTTCTCCGGAACCGCGGAGAAGATCTCCTTGATAAACTCTCTGTAATCGCCGCCCTTGAAAAGGTTCGCGGTCATATTCTTTAACAGAGGATTTACCGAGGATACGGGGGAATCACCGTAGCTGCCGGAATCTTCCGAACTGTCGGAGCTGACGGACTTGGATGACACCATGGCCGCCATACCGGAATCCGCAGCCATGGACATAACGGTGTTCATCGCCTTGTTGTTTTCCGATTCGTTTCCGGCGGGTTTCAGAGCCGCCTTGGTTATCATGCCGGCATAGCCTGCGTCGCCCATCATGGCTCTGGTTATCTTATCGTGGAATCCGAAGTATCCGACACCCACGCCGCCCGCAACTACCGCCGCGGCAGTTACGCCCGCGATAAGGCCGGCCTTGCCCTTCTTTTTCTTCACGGGAGCTGCCGGAGCCTCTCCGGGCATGGGCAGGGGATTTTCGGGGAACGACTGGGCGGGCATGGGAGCCGCCGTCTGATTATTAAAAGGCTGTGCTTCTTCCTGAACCGGGGCAGCGACCTGCTCATATACGGGCTGTGCAACTTCCTGAACCGGGGCAGCGACCTGCTCATATACGGACTGTGCCGCTTCCTGAACCGGAGCAGCCACCTGCTCATATACAGGCTGTGCCGCTTCATGAACCGGGGCAGCGACCTGCTCATATACAGGCTGTGTCGCTTCCTGAACCGGAGCAGCGACCTGCTCATATACGGGCTGTGCAGCTTCCTGAACGGGAGCAGCGACCTGCTCATATACGGGCTGTGCCGCTTCCTGAACCGGGGCAGTGACCTGCTCATATACGGGCTGTGCAACTTCCTGAACCGGGGCAGCTACCTGCTCATATACGGGCTGTGCAACTTCCTGAACCGGGGCAGCGACCTGCTCATATACGGGCTGTACTGCTTCCTGAACCGGGGCAGCGACCTGCTCATATACAGGCTGTACTGCTTCCTGAACCGGAGCCGCCACCTGCTCATATACGGGCTGTACCGCTTCCTGAACCGGAGCCGCCACCTGCTCATATACGGGCTGTGCCGCTTCCTGAACCGGGGCAGCGACCTGCTCGGTCACTTGCTGTATGGTCTCCTGCGCGGGGGCGGGAGCTGCGAGTCTGGAACCGCAGTTGGGACAGAATAAAGCTCCGTCTTCAGCTTTGGTGCCGCAATTTCCACAGAACATAATAATTTCCTTTCTCCGTTACCGGTCATAGATCGGTGATTAACAAATTACCACATTACAGTATAGCATCAAAACGCCGAAAAGTCAAGCTATAGCGGCTCGTTTCATCATATTGCACGGTTTTCATGGCAGATATTGTCAAAATGCTTTTTATCCAAAACAAAAAAATCTGTTTTTTGTACAAAAAGCCTATGTTAAAAGTTGAAAAAAAGTGCTATAATAAATAATAACAGAAGTATAAACAATGCTGCCCGTAGAATGGAGGAATCAAAAATGAATGCGGCGAACTTTTCGGTGAATGATTATGTGGTGTACAAAGGGGTAGGCGTTTGCCGCGTTGAGGCGGTAGAGAACAAGACGTTCGACGGGCGCAGCTATGAGGATTACCTGAAGCTGGTGCCGCTGGGAGCAGCGTCGTCTTCCTATTTCGTCCCTGTCGGGTGCGCGGACGCAAGGCTCCGCAAGCCGATGACGGCGGAGGAGGTAAACGCGGCTATCGACAGCTCGTCCGACACGGAGATAAGCCTGACCGCGAACACAAGAATACGCCGTTCGGAGATCGACACTATACTTAAAGAGGGCGACTGCACGCATATCATCTCACTGATAAAATCCATATACACCCACACGCAGAACTGCCGCAGCACCGGCAAGAAGGTGCTGGTATCCGACGAGAACGCGCTCCGGGCGGCAGAGAATATGATATATCCGGAATTTTCGTTCGTGCTGGGCATAGACGAAAGAGAAGTCGCGGGGTATATCGGTGAACGGTTAAGCAGATAAAAACGGACTGCTCCTTTATCACAAAGGAGCAGTTCTTTTTTATAGAAGGCATAGCGCTCTCAATCACACCTGTCGAAGGCAGAGCGGAAGATATTCTCCAGCAGAACGGCAGGCAGGGACAGCCCCGTCCAGAGCGCGCAGAACCGCGGAGAGACCTGCCCCATGAGATTGCAGGGCAGATTGCTGTAATCCCAGACCCGAAGCCCCAGCCAGACATTGAGTATCATTCCGCAGGCAAATTCCGCCAGCGTGATGAAAAGCCCGCCGAGAAGCACCTGCGCCCACAGCGGAGGCGTGCGCCTGTAAAAGCTGTCGAAGCCGCCTATCCACACAAGGCACAGTCCTCCCAGTACGAACATTGACGGGTGAGTGTGGCCGCGGTAGGCTGTCTCCATGAGCCCGTATATAAATCCTCCCGCAAGGAATATCACAAACACGCGGAACAGCTCCGCGCCGAAACTGTCTCTGCTCACCTGCCCACCTCCAATGCTCCACGACCCATATTGTGGGCATTATTCAGGTAAAATATTCATATATTTTACGGACAGGAGGTGCGGAAATGAAAATAAAGCACATCATATCCGGCGTACTTGCCGCGGCTGCCGCGCTGATGTTTCCCTGCGGAGCCTCGGGTTCCGGCAGGACCGTTACTGCGGACATCTGCTCCGCGAAAGCCGCGGTGCTGGTGGAAAGCTCCACGGGGAAGGCGCTCTGCGGCTTCAACGAGAATCTGCGGCTGCCGATAGCGTCGGTGACGAAGATAATGACCCTGCTCATAGCGGCGGAAAGAATAGACGACAACAAGCTGAGCTTCACCGATACGGCAGTATGCTCCCCCCACGCCAGCAGCATGGACGGCTCTGTGATATGGCTGGAAACCGGCGAAGAGATGTCCGTGGGCGACCTTATAAAATCCGTGGTCATAGCGTCGGCCAACGATGCCTGTGTGATGCTGGCGGAGCACATCGCAGGCAGCGAGGAGAAGTTCGTTGCGGAGATGAACGCCCATGCGGAAAAGCTGGGAATGACGGATACCCACTTTGTCAACTGTGTGGGATACGACGACAAGGAGCATTACAGCAGCGCCCGCGACGTAGCCGTCATGGCTGCGGAGCTGCGGAAGTACAACTATTTCGACGATTTCCTGATGACCCGCCTTGACAGCGTCCGCACCGGAACAAAACGCGAGACGCAGCTCCTAAACACCAACAAGCTCATAACCTCGTACAGCGGCATCACGGGGCTCAAAACCGGAACCACCGACGGCGCGGGCTGCTGCTTCGCGGCAACGGCAAAGCGCGGCAACATGGAGCTGACCGCGGTAGTGCTGGGCTGCGCTTCGGACGAGGACAGATTCACCGCAGCGAAGAACCTGCTCGATCTGGGGTTCGGGAACTACGAACGCGTAACTCCGCGCCCCGATGTGGCGGAGCTCACCGAGATACCCGTTGAGGGCGGCGTTAAGAGCGGCGCAGACACCCGCTTCTCGGAGATACCGGAAATGATACTCGAAAAAGGCAGCGGCTCCCGGATAAAGTACCATTACAGCCGCACAGCCTCAATTGCCGCCCCGGTGAAAAAGGGGCAGGTGCTGGGCTACGTCACCATGACAGTGGACGATGAGGTCATCGGCACCGGAAAGATAGTTGCCGCCGAAGCCGTCGACAGGCTGGACTTCGGGAAATGCCTCGGCTACATACTCGAAGCGTTCTTCGGGATATAGTGGTCGAGTTAGAAGAGAGTCGCTTGCGCTCGAGTGGGCAGAGAGTCGCTTGCGCTTGAGTGTTTGAGAGTCGCTTGCGCTTGAGTGCCTCCGGCGGCCAACCCCTTTAAAAAGGTGTTGGATCCCTAAACAAATCGCTTCGCCTTGCAGATTCGTCCATAAGTACGCCTTTTCAAAGTAAAGGAACTGCAAACATAAAATAACTGCCCCTTTCCGGAGCAGTTATTTCATTCAGGTATATAAGACTTACAAAAGGCGCATTACCGTTCTCCGCTGCAAGGCGAAGCGTTTTAAGTTTAGGCCAAGCCCTTTTCAAAGGGCGTCATACTCGTTTGTCTTACTTGATATCTACTTTCTGTATCTTCCAGATCTCCTTCGCGTAATCCGCGATAGTTCTGTCAGAGCTGAACTTGCCTGCGCAGGCCATATTCATCCAGCACTTCTTGGTGAACGCAAACCTGTCGGTGTAGTCCTTGTTGAGCTTCAGCTTCGCCTTGACGTAGCTGTCCAGATCGCCGATGAGATGATAATTGTCGGCTCTGTGCCAGTGTGCGCCGTCCATCAGCGAGAAGTACAGCTCGCGGAAGTCGCCGCTGCCGCCGTCGCTTACGGTGCCGTCGATCAGACTGCGGATAACTCTGCCGATCTTCGGATCCTTCTCCACCGCAAATCTCGGGTCGTAGATCTTCATTATGCTCTCGAGTTCCTCGACTGTGGCGCCGAAGATGTAGTTGTTCTCCTTGCCCGCTTCCTGCACTATCTCAACATTCGCGCCGTCCAGCGTGCCGAGTGTGACGGTGCCGTTGAGCATGAGCTTCATATTGCCCGTGCCGCTGGCCTCGGTGCCGGCAGTGGATATCTGCTCGGAAACATCAGCCGCCGTAACGAGCTTCTCGGCGTAGGAAACGCGGTAGTTCTGCACGAATACGACTTTCAGCAGGTCGCGGGTGTCGGGATCCTCGTTCACTATGCGTCCGATCTCGTTGATATACTTGATTATAGCCTTTGCGCGGCGGTAGCCGGGTGCGGACTTCGCGCCGAAGATGAATGTCATCGGGTAGAAGTTCTTTATCGAACCGTCCTTGATGCCGTAGTAGATGTAGAGTATGCCGAAGGCGTTGAGAAGCTGGCGCTTGTATTCATGCAGGCGCTTGATCTGTATATCGAAGATGCTGTCGGGATTGATCTCGATGCCCTCATGCTCCTTGATATAAGCGGCAAGCTGTACCTTCTTCTCATGCTTGATATCCATGAAGCGCTGAAGCTCGTGCTTGTCGTCCGCGAACCATTTGAGCTTCTGGAGCTGTTCGAGGTCGGTCATCCACTCGGTGCCCTTGTTGAGTTCGTTTATCAGCGCGGAGAGCTCCTTGTTGCAGAGCGCGAGCCAGCGGCGCGGTGTGATGCCGTTGGTCTTGTTCTGGAACTTCTTCGGATAGAGCGCGTACCATTCCTTGAGAGCGTCGTTTTTCAGTATCTCGGTGTGTATCTCCGCGACACCGTTGACGTAGGTGGAGCAGTAGATAGCCATTCTCGCCATGTGGATAAGGTCGCCGGCAACTATCTTCATGGGGTCGATCTCATTCTTGAACTTGCCGGCTTTGTAAAGCTCGCCGATGAACGCTTCGTTTATCTGGAGGATTATCTCGTAGATGCGCGGAACGACTTCCTTGATGATGTCGGCGCTCCACTTTTCGAGAGCTTCCGCCATAATGGTGTGGTTGGTGTAGTTGAAGGTCTTCTTCGCGATCTCAAGAGCGTCGAAGAAATCGAAGCCCTCTTCGTCCACAAGAACTCTTATAAGCTCGGGAACCGCGATAACAGGGTGTGTATCGTTGAGCTGTATCGTGATCTTTTCGTAGAACTTCTTCATATCGCCGCCGTTCTTCTTGTACTTGCGGACGATATCGCGGACGGAAGCCGCGGAGAAGAAGTATTCCTGCTTCAGGCGGAGTATCTTGCCCTCGCGGGTATCGTCGTTCGGGTAGAGAACGCGGGAGATATCCTCGGCCATTCTCTGCTCGCGGCAGGCTTCGTCATACTTCTGCGCGTTGAACAGGTCGAAGTCGAACTCCTTCAGGGGCTCGGACTGCCACAGGCGCAGAGTGCTGATATGGTCGGTGCCGTAAGCCACTACCGGCATATCGTAAGGCACGGCGCGCACGGTCTGGTCGCCGTATTCGATGAGAACTGCATCGGCGTTGCAGCGCTTGCTCCACGGGTCGCCGTACTTTGTCCAGTCGTCGGCTTCCTCGCACTGGAAACCGTCCTTTATAGTCTGCTTGAAAAGACCGTACTTGTAGCGTATTCCGTAGCCGTCCAGAGGCAGGTCGAGCGTAGCCGCGCTGTCGAGGAAGCAGGCGGCAAGTCTTCCGAGGCCGCCGTTTCCGAGAGCCGCGTCCTCGATCTCTTCAAGGTCGGCAAGCTCAACGCCGGCTTCTTTGAGAGCGGCGGCTACTTCCTCCTCGATGCCGAGGCACATCAGGTTATTAAATACAGCCCTGCCCACGAGGAACTCCATTGAGAAATAGCAGGCGCGGCGGGTCTCAAGATGCGCCTTTCTGCTCTTTGCCCAGTTTCCGGATATCGAGCGCATGACAACGGAAGATACCGCGTAATGTATCTGCTGCGGAGTCGCCTCCGACGCCTCAACACCGTATTCCTCTGCGATAATGTCTTTGAACTGCTTTAAAAATTCTTCTTTATTGAACACCATATTCCGGGTTTCCTTTCATAACAAGTTTCATACATTATACCACAAATCCGACAAAAAAGCAAGAGTTTTTTCTCAGGAATTGGTAATTTTTGCTATTGCCTTTCTTATCGGTATCGCCATATACTGCGCAGCGACTATGCTGAGCACGTCCTTTATCGCAAAGGGCAGTACCACCACGGTAAACGACTGTATGAGGTCGATGCCCATAAGCAGCGCGTACTGAACGGCTCCGCAGATGTAGCAGAGCGCAAGTCCGCCCACGGACACCGCCATGCGCAGCGGCAGATTCTTCATTGCCATGCCGCAGAGGAAAGCCATAGGCAGAAAGCCGTATATGAAGCCGCCCGCAGGTCCGGTTATCGATTCAAAGCCTCCGCGCATACCCGCAAATACCGGCAGTCCCACAGCACCGAGCAGCACATAGACAGCCGTTGACACGGTTCCCCTGAAAGAGCCGAATACCGCGGCGCACAAAGCCACTCCGAATGTCTGGAGCGTTATCGGCACTCCGAAGGGCAGCGGTACCACCACCTGCGCCGACACCGCTATTATAGCCGCGCCAAGTGCGCACATCACTATCGTCAGCGTCTTTGAGTCTGTTTTTCTTGTCTCCATTATTGTTCTCCTTTTCCCATTATTATATTTACCTCGCCGGAGCCGAGCCGAAGCTCTTCCCCGCGCGGAGTTATCACTATAAGATTCGCGCTGTCGTCTATGCCGGCGACTCTTGCGGTGTACCTCACGCCGCCGCGCTCATACTCTATGGTCTTCCCCGTCAGTATCGAACGCCTGCGGTAGCCGGACAGGTACCCCTTGTCCGGGAGCCTGTCATAATAGGCGAAGAAGCGCTCCAGCACTGCCGCCGCCAGCTTCGGGCGCAGCTCCGCGCTGCCGCCTATCGTACCCGCCTTTGCTTTCAGCTCCTCCGGGAACCCCACGTCCGCAACGTTTATGCCTATGCCCATCACAGCGTATTTCATGGTGCCGTCCGTATTCACCGAAGCCTCGGTCAGTATCCCGACGGCCTTTCTGCCGTTGATATAGATGTCGTTGACCCATTTGATGCCCGCCTGCTGTCCTGTCAGCGCCTCGACAGCCTCGGCAGCGGCAGAAGCCGCACATACCGTTATTGCCGCCGCATCCGCGGCAGCCAGCTTCGGCCGCAGCAGCACGCTCATATACAGTCCGCCGTCCCGGGGCGAATAGAAGCTCCTGCCAAGCCTGCCACGTCCCGCGGTCTGCTCCCCCGCCGCAATCACCGTACCCTCGGGAGCCCCCGCTTCGGCAAGCGCCCTTATGTCGGAATTCGTGGAGCCCGTGACTTCCAAGGTGCGTATATCCAGTCTCCCGGCAAGCTCCGGCGGCAGTTCCGCCCATACTTCTCCGGGCGTAAACATACTCATTTCTTTTTCTTCCTGCTCTTTCTGTCCTGTTTTTTCTTTTCCTTATATGCTCTGACGAAGTCCGTGTACACCGCCGAACGGTCGTTCTCATCGGGGAGCCCGCCGTAGACAGCTCTTTCATACTCGTTCACGAAAGCGCCGATATCAGTACCGAACAGCTCCGCGCATTTTCCGGCGGTCTCCGTCGGAGTCATGGTATTGACGCGTTCCGACATATAGGCGTTCGTCATTCTGTTTATCTTTCCGTATATCAGCGATGCCTGCGCAGCGCCCCGGGACTTCGCGACTCTGCCGGTAAAGCGTTTTTCCTTTATTATCGGCCGCAGTATCAGTATCAGTATGCCGACCGCTATGACTGCCGCTGCCGCAAGTCCGACTATCATGAAAGTCGGGTCCACATATCCGCCGTCGGTCACGGAGCTGGTGGGGTTGAAATTCGTCCAGCCGTAGCCGTCTGTCCACACCTGCACAAAGGAATGGGAATCGGCGGTGGTGACATACCACATTCCGGCTTCCGATCCGCGCTGTACCCAGAAACCCTCGCAGTAGCGGGCTGTGAGCCCCAGCTCGCGGCACATCATGGTCATTGCCGTGGCGTATGCCGCACAGGCTCCGCGCTTCGTGCCGAGTATAAAGACATCGGGGTACTCGCTGTATGAAGTGAAATCCTTGTCGTAGATATAATCGCCCTTGAGGAAGAACCGCTCTATCGCGGCTGCCTTCTCATAGTCGGTATCGCAGTCCGCCGTTATCTGTTCCGCAAGTGCCTTTACCCGCAGCTCCGCGCCCGCGGAGGAATAAGCCTCCGATAGCATGGTCCCGTAGAAATCCCTGCCGTAGTATTTTTCGGCCTGCATTTTCGCCGCCAGATAGGTCCATGCGGCATCGCTGCCGTCGGATATACTGTACGCGAACTCGTCCGTAAACAGACTCATGAAGTCTTTTTCCGGCGCAAACTCCGCCCAGCGGACGCGGTAGGCTCTTACACTGTCCGTGTCACCGGCGCTTATGAAGTATTCGTCGTTCTCGGTGCGGTAGACTTTCGCGTCGGACTGATAAGCCTCTATGTCCGTCATATTCTGCGGAGTATATATCGCACGGACTGTTCCGGCAGCGGGAGCTATGATGCAGTCGGAACCGAGGACTTCCGCGCCGTCATAGCCTGCCGCCTCATAGAGCCGCGTCGGATCCTCAAAGCCGGTGTAGCTGCTCCAGTTGCTGTGGCCGGTCTGCTCGTCCACCGACATATATTTCCATACCTTTTCGCTGCCGTCGTAGTAGTTGAAGCTCTGCCGCTTGAGCAGTCCCGGATTGTCTCCGCGGATATAGAAGACTATGGTGGACTCGTCTCCCGACGTCGAGTCCGCGGAGCTGTCATTGAAGGCGTTGAAATCCGCGGCAGCCTGCGCCGCGCTGATAGTCACGCCCGTGACGAACTCGTCGAACATCTCTCTGTACGGCGCGAATTCGAGCTTGGGGGCAAAGGCGGCTATTATGGTCACAGTAAGCACGAACGCTCCCACAGCCATGCGCCTGCCGCCCGAGCCTGCCACAGCCGCAGTACCGCCTTCCGGCGCTCCGTTGTTTCTGGTCATAAGCAGGAAGAACAGCGTCATCAGCACTATCGGGAATATTACGGGTATGGCCGTGAACGTCTTGGCAAACAGACAGAACGAACACATACATATCAGGAATACGAACACCCCGCGGTATCTTATGCGGGTGAAGTAGTAAAGGCACGGCACAAGCACCTCACCGAGGAGCATCAGGACAGCCGCCGTTCTCTCGGGATTCATCGAGTCTCCGGGTTCCATGAACCACTGGGTGAAGCTGCCGAAGGAATCTATCCTGCTTGTGCCGCCCACAAGACACACGATCAGGTATACCATGACCGCCAGTGTCGTGAGCCAGCCCTTTCCTATACCGCGGAAACATTCAAGAAACCCGAATGTCGCGGCTGAAAAAACGAACGAGAAGAACACGAAGAACAGGACTGCCGTTCCCGACGAATGGACATATATGTATGTTATCGCGCTCATTACCGCCGTACTCAGCAGCACCGGCACGAGGTTGTTCATCAGGAGCCCGCGTATCAGCGGGAGCATTCCCTTCCGGTTCTCATTTTTCAAAGCGTATATCTTCCTCATCACGGGTTATAAGCCATATATTCTCACCGCGGACAGCGCATACGGGGGCTGCCGCAGCGCGGTCGTCACGGCCTGCCACCGCCGCGGATATAATACCGTCGCAGCGCGCGGTGAATATGACGGCGTGACCCTCCACCGACTGCGGCAGTCTTCCTCCCGCGTCGTCCGTAAATTCGTAGTCGGTCAGGCGGTAGCGGATATCCGATACGTCCGCGGGCGTCAGCGAGTGTATCACTTCCCAGCCGCCGCCGAAACGCACCGCCAGCTTCGCGGGGAGCTCGGTCTTCGCGAACTGCATCATCAGCGCCAGCATTCCCTCAACTGCGAGCTGCTCCTCGGCGCGGGCTTCAAGCAGCACCGGGTTCGGGGAAGTCGCCTTGTCGAGTATGAAGGTCTGCTCCGCGCCCGAGGCTCCCTCAAGCCTGCGGACGTAAAGCTCGCCGCGTTTCGCGGATATCTTCCAGTTTATCAGTTTCAGGCTGTCGCCCGGTTCGTATTTGCGGTGCTCATAGCCGGGCATACCGTTCAGCGCGTAGACGGACGTTGTGGTTTCCTCGCTCTCGTCGAAGGCCGCCGCATCGGTAAGGCTCCGGGCAAGGCCTTCACGCCTGTCCACTTCGGGGATATCGGGATAGACCTTGACGGTCTCCATTGTTTTCGGCAGGTCTACCCGGAAGCTCACAAGCCCGAGGTAATCCGTGACAGTGACCGCGCTTATGCCGACTCTGCCCCTGCCGAAGAAATCCGCCCTGTATGTCGTGCTGAAAGAGGCACTGCCGCTTCCGGAAACGCAGGTGCGTATCCTGCTCTCCGAGCGGGCAGTGAAATGGTAGCTCGAATACAGCTCCGCGTCTATGAATGACGACGGGAGCACTCCGGATTTGTTCAGCACAAGGCTCACTGTGACTTCTTCGCCCCTGTTGAGCACGTCCGCGCTTATCTCTATCGCTGCGGTGAGCGCGGTCTTGGTATAGATGCATATCGCAACGGATATCACGGCGGCGGCGGCAAGCGCTATGATAAGATAGCTCCCGCCCGCGCCCTCAAGGAACAGGGTATAAAGCACAGCCACGCCTATCAGCACGATGTAGGCGAAAATCGACTTGAAATGTATCATAGTTAAGTATTATTCGGCGGGGACAGGCGTTTTTGCCAGGATGTCCGCCATTGCGGCTTCGGAGCTGCCGAACTGGGACTTGCCCTTCGGCGAGAGCATGAGTCTGTGGGCGAGAACTTCCACCGCCATTGTCTTTACGTCTTCCGGCACCGCGAAATCCCTGCCGCATATCAGTGCGAAGGCCTTTGCCGCGGACCACAGGGCTATGCTGCCGCGGGGGCTTGCTCCCAGCAGGGTGTATTCGCTCTCGCGGGTCGCCGTTACTATGGCGAGTATGTAGCGCTTGACGCTTTCCGTCACGCGCACGGCCTCCGCCTGTCTGCGAAGCTCCGCGATGTCGCTGAGGTCCATTACCGGCGCGAGCTTCACGGCCTTTCCGAAGCCGCCGCCCAGCAGCTTTATCTCGTCCTCCGGCGCGGGGTAGCCTATGGAGACTTTCAGCATGAATCTGTCCATCTGCGCTTCGGGCAGATGATAGGTGCCGTAGGTCTCCACGGGGTTCTGGGTCGCCAGAGCCATGAACGGCACGGGCAGCTTGTGCGTCACGCCGTCGGCGCTTATCTGGAGCTCTTCCATTACCTCAAGGAGCGCGGACTGCGCTTTCGGGGAGGCGCGGTTTATCTCGTCCGCCAGCAGGAAGTTGCACATGGCGGCACCGGGGCGGAACTCCGACTCACCGGTCTTCGGGTTTATCATAGTGAAGCCCGTGATATCGGAGGGCATGAGGTCGGGGGTGAACTGTATACGGCTGCAGGTGCCGCTTACGCTTTCGGACAGCGCTGTGACGAGGCGGGTCTTGCCGACGCCCGGTACGTCCTCTATAAGAACGTGGCCTCCCGAAAGCAGCGCCGCCATGAGTTTCAGTATGACCTCGCGCTTTCCTATTATGGACTTTTCTATGTTTTCGGTCAGAAGCTGTATTTTAGGGTTCATTCTCCGGTCTCCTTATGTTCCTTGTCGTAGAAGTATTTTATTATATCCCGTCGGGTGACTATGCCTATGAACTTTCCGCGGTCGTCGGTGACGGGAACGAAGTTCTGCTCCATTATCAGCAGGAGCAGCTCGTCCATGCCGGCTCCGACTTTCACGGCGCTGTCGCGCTTACCGCGGAGTATCTCCCGGACGGAGAGCTTTTCCAGCTCCTTCACCGGGCCGCGTTCGCACAGCGCCCACAGGAAGTCGCCCTCGCTCACGGTCCCGACATACTCGCCCTCCGGGTCTATCACAGGGACGGCGGTGTAGCCGTGGGCGCGCATCTTTTCAAGCCCCTGCCGCACCGTCGCGGCAGATGTTATGTAAACGGTCTCGTCCTTGGGACGCAGAAGGAAAAGCAGGTTCATGGGCACCTCCGTTTGTTTGCAGAATATACAAAGTATATTATATCACATTCCTCTGAAATAATCAAGTGTCCCGCACAAAAAGAACTCCCCCGGCAGAGAGCCTGCCGGGGGAGCCTTGTCAAACGTGGATTGTTTTATGTTCTTACTTTCTCTTTCTCGATACGAACATTACCGCGCCTGCGAGCAGAACGAGCGCGAACGCGTCTGCTGTAACGCCTGTGTGCGGGTTGGTCTCGCCTGCGTCAACAACTGCGGGAGCGTCTTCTGCCTTGTCCGTGTCTGCGTCAACCTCGACTTCTTCCGTGTCGTCGTCGTCTTCGTCGCCGATGACTGTGTCAGGGTCGGGCTCTGCGATAGCTTCATCTATGAACGCGATGATGTAGCTGGAGAACTTGTCCGTAAAGAACGACAGTGTCTTTGTATCGGGGTCATACTTGGTTTCGAGCACATCAACCTTGCCATTATGTATGCGTACTACAACGTATGTTCGGATCACATCGGGATTTGTGTTTATAAGGTCATCGGAAAGCTTAATGGATACCTTTAGCATTCCGGTCTCTTCTTCCTGTGTAACAACATCGCCTTTCTTTACATAAAGGCTGATGTCGAGGAACTTGCCGACTGTGTAGCCGAGCTTCTCCGCAAGTGCGGCTGCGGCTTCGCTGTATTCGCCGTCCTGAACTGTCAGATAGATGTCTACGCTCTCGCCGTTTGCGATAGCTGCCTTTGTTTCATCGTCGAGAACCGCGTCAATCAGGGCTGCAAGCTCTTCGTCGATGAATGCGCCGCCTACGTTCTCGTCGGTGTTCGTTACGTCCTTGACGCCGCCCACGTCTTTCACGGGTGCGGGTGCGACACCGGTCTCGGGCGAAGACGGAAGGGCTGCTGTCGAAGAGCTTTCAGTTCTGCCGGGATATGGGGGCATATGGATCTGTACGGGCGGTAATTGTCCGGGTGCGGGCTCGATATGCGGGTCGGGCTCGGGGTCAACGCGGCCGCTCTGGCTCTTCGGAGCGCCTATGTAATACCAGGTAACACCCTGAACAGAAGTCGGATCGCTGATCTCCAGGACTACCCACACGGTAGCCGCAGCGCCGTTTTCATCTATGGGAATAACATCACCGGCATCAGAATTGTTGGTATGCAGTGATCCGTCAGCGTTTACGGTAACCTTGTATTCTACACCGGTGTACATTCCGCCGTCGGCGCATTTTCCGTTTACAACGCGTATATTGGTTTCGTGTGTACCGTCAATGACAGCTACATACGTCTTACCGGGAACAAGAACATCACCGACTTTAAGTGTGGTTATCGGGATCCCGTCAGGTTCAGTGACCGCCTCAAAGTACGCAGTCAGATCCTCCATATCATCAGTGACTATGAGAGTTTCATCCGTTGATGTGGAAGGCTCCGGGGCATGCCCTTCGCCCTCAAAATATGTCCATTGAACGAACTTATAACCCGTTGCCGGTACGGCGGTAAGCTCCCATTGAGAATTTTCCTGATTATAATTATAGGTTATGCTTCCCGCGTCCTCGGGTGTAATTGTTACTTGCGGCTGCTGCGGGTCGCCACCGCTCACCGTCACAGGTACATTGATACCAAAAATGGTATTCAGAGAAGCATCTGAAGGAGTAAATTTTGCGGGGAATGTTTTCTCGCCTGCTTCACCTACGCTCGTGGAGCTGTTTGACCATGACCATGTTCCGTTTGTAGCGGTCGGGAGTGCTACATCTGCAAGCGTCTGTCCGACAGTTGCCGTAAGACCGGTAGGAAATGTGATCTCCGGATATCTCCAGTCACCGGCGGAAACAGGGTCTCCTTCGCTGAATGTGATCGTATAGGCAAGCAGCTTTCCTTTACCTACGAGCTGTACGCCTGCCCAATCTGCATTTTCTATAACTCCCTCTCCGGCAGTATATTTTTTGATGCTCGGTGTGTTTTCAAAATTGGCTGTGTGTTCTACTCTGTCTGCTGCTCCGGAGGTGCCCTTGCAGTAAGTGACCGTTCCCCACCCGGTTTCGGCAATCGACTCCATATAAATAAGTACTTCAATCTTTGTTATCTTGCTCAGCTGAGCGGGAGTCAGAGCGAATGTGTAATTCCAGTCGCCCGAAGGTACCCAGTTATCTGCGGTGGCGTTAAATGTATATACAACTCCGCCCGCGCTCGCCGTTACGCTCATTCCCACCATGCACGAAATTATCATGCATACCGACAGGAACACACTCAATAATTTTGTTCTTGTCCTTTTCATACCAATTATCCTTTCATCCTCAAAATATCCCGCGCCTGCGGGAATACTGTGCTGCGGAGCCTGTTCTCCACAACATCTTGTATTCGTATTATATCACATATCCCACAGATTGTCAATGTTTTCCGGCCAGCCATTTATAAAATATAACCAAACCGCGTGAAAATGCCCCCTGTTACGCACAAAAAGAACTCCCCCGGCAGGAGCCTGCCGGGGGAGCTGTATCATGTTAAACGGGAGGATATTTTACTTTCTCTTTCTCGATACGAACATTACCGCGCCTGCAAGGAGAACAAGTGCGAACGCGTCTGCTGTAACGCCTGTGTGCGGGTTGGTCTCGCCTGCGTCAACAACTGCGGGAGCGTCTTCTGCCTTGTCCATGTCTGCGTCAACCTCGACTTCTTCCGTGTCGTCGTCGTCTTCGTCGCCGATGACTGTGTCGGGGTCGGGCTCTGCGATAGCTTCATCTATGAACGCGATGATGTAGCTGGAGAATCTGTCTGTCAGGAACGACAGTATGTTTGTTTCGGGGTCGTAGTCTGTTGTAAGTATCTGAACTACGCCATTGTGAATACGGAGTACCGCGAATCTGCGGAGAACGTCGGGGTCGGTATTTTTAAGCTCCTCGGGAAGCTGAATGGATACCTTTATCATTCCGGTCTCGTCTTCCTGTGTAACAACATCGCCTTTCTTTACATAAAGGCTGATGTCGAGGAACTTGCCGACTGTGTAGCCGAGCTTCTCCGCGAGTGCGGCTTCGGCATCGCTGTATTCGCCGTCCTGAACTGTCAGATAGATGTATACGCTCTCGCCGTTTGCGATAGCTGCCTTTGTATCTTCGTCGAGAACCGCGTCAACCAGGTCTGCAAGGTCTTCGTTGATGAATGCGCCGCCTACGTTCTCGTCGGTGTTCGTTACGTCCTTGACGCCGCCCACGTCTTTCACAGGAGCGGGTGCGACAGCGGTCTCGGGCGAAGACGGAAGGGCTGCTGTCGAGGAGCCGTCAGGCTTGCCGGGATATGTGGGAGTATAGATAATTCCGGAGGGTGCGGGTGTGGGCTCGGGCTTGTATCCGGATACCGTGAACGGCTTACTTCTGTTCTCGCCCGTATAGAGCTCGCTGCCTTCGTTTGCGATAACGGCAGCTATATAAGTACCTTCCGCTGTCGGGAATTCGGTGCCGACTCTTGTTAAGCTCTCGCCGCCCTCAGTCTCTTCGTAGGTGAAGAAAACAACGTGATATTCGCTTGCGGGAACGATCTGTCCGTCAACCTTTACTGTCACAGACTGGCTTGAAACGTTGACTGTTACCGTACCCTCGGAAATGTCGATCTCGTCAGCTTCAGTGTCCGCCTCAAAGTACGCAGTCAGATCCTCCATATCATCAGTGACTATGAGAGTTACATCCGTTGATGTGGAAGGCTCCGGGGCATGCCCTTCGCCCTCAAAATATGCCCACTGAACGAACTTATAACCCGTTGCCGGTACGGCGGTAAGCTCCCATTGAGAACTTTGCTGATTATAATTATAGGTTATGCTTCCCGCGTCCGCGTCGGGCAAAATGGTCACCGGCGGAGTATCCAGCTCAAAGACTGCGGTCAGATTTGAATACCAGTCGGTAACATAATAAAAAGTACTGCTCGTATTTTCAAACGTTTTTTGCAAATCGTTATTGAAAACAGTCCATTTAACGAACTTATAGCCTGTTGCCGGAACGGGAGTACAAACCCAGTAACCATTCTCCGAATCATACTCCATGCTTACGCTTCCCGCGTCCGCGTTGGGCGAAACGGCTACCGTCGGCTGTGCAGGGGTGTCCAGCTCAAAGACTGCGGTTATGTTCGTAAAGCTGTCAATGTACGTGTCGCTAAGCATTATGGAATTGAACGGATGTTCGCCCGATGATCCGTTAAAATCAAAAGTCCATTTAACGAACTTATAGCCTGTTGCCGGAACGGCAGTACACGCCCAAGCATTTTCTTCCGAATCATACTCCATGTTTACGCTTCCCGCGTCCGCGTTGGGCGAAACGGCTACCGTCGGCTGTGTGGGTGCGGCACTCTCAACAGTGAAAATGAATTCATAAATAAGCACTTCCATATAATCGCCATATTGATCCTCGTATGGACCCAAATTACCATCATAACTATCATAAACTGTATAATCACATGCCGTTATATTATAATCGGCAGCAGCTGTCCAGTTTACGGCTCTGGTCGCTATATCGGCTCCGCCTCCTGCCGGTTTTATTGTTACGAGTTCTCCATTTGCGTACATGCCTTCTTCGTCGCGCCAACTTCCGTTTATCGTGTCACCTTGTTTAATTGATTGTACAAGCCCACTAAATACGGTATACGGGTCATAACTCGTCGCGCTTGCTGTTGCGCTCAGTCCTATCATACAGGTAAACACCATGCATACCGACAGGAACACACTCAATAATTTTGTTTTTGTCCTTTTCATATCAATTATCCTTTCATCCCAGAATTCCCGCGCCTGCGGGGATATCCGTGCTGCGGAGCCTGTTCTCCACAACATCTTGTATTCGTATTATATCACATATCCCACAGATTGTCAATATTTTCCGGACAATCAATTATCAATTTTAGCCAAACCGCAAAAAAACGCCCTCCCCGCTGTACGGAGAGGACGTCCCTTATTATTGAAGTCTGATGCCGTCGTCCTTGGTGTCGCTGCGGACGGTGGTGAAATCGCTGAGTATCCAGCCGAAGCTGCTTGTGGTGACGGTAGAGCCGCAGTACACGCACTTGCCTGTGCTTGCCATATCCAGCGGAGCCCCGCAGTTCGGACAGGTCTTCGGCTGCTCCGATGAGCCGCCCCTGCTGCGCATGAACTTCATCAGATAGCGCATCTTCCACATCGTGCTGCGGTCGCCCTTTATTATCTCACCCGTGTCGTCGCTGGTCTGGTAGTCGATATACTCGGTATTCAGATATACCGTTATATATTCATAGTCGGCGTCCCGGACGTAGCTCGTAAGATATACGTTCCTGAACGTGTAGTTCTCATAGTGGTAGGTGACGTGCTGGTCGATCTTCGCCTGCACCTGCCTGCTCGTGGTGTTGAACAGGTTGTTGTGCATCAGTCCGCGCACCGGTTCAAGGTCACGCGCACACCACGCGTTCTGCACCGCTATGAAGGTGTCCTGCGCAAAGGCGATCATCTGCTCGCTGCTGAAAGACGGGTCCGTCTGCTGCACGGCATTTCGTATATCCACGCTGCGGTTCGGCACCTGAACGCTGCCGGGGCTGCGGGGCTGCACCGGAGTACGGGGCTTTTTCTTCGACGGTACTGAGACCCATACCCAGCCGAGTGCCAGCGCAGCGACAACCACCCCTATCGTTATGAGGGTCTCTTCCCAGGTCATATTGCTGCTGCCGCCGTAGCTTCCCGAGGACGAGTAATAATCGTCGTCGTCATCGTCGTCCCAAGAGCTTCCGCCCCAGCTGTAGTCGTTGTCGTAGCTGTAACCGCCGCCTCCGCCGCCGTAGTCATAGTCGTTGGCGTCGAATGCCGAGGCTGCCGTCCACAGCATGGCCGCCGACAGTATCAGAGCCGCCGCATATCCGGGTTTTCTTTTCATTGTTTCTCTCCTCCCCCGTTCATGCCGCGCAGGGGATCATTCCGTCCTGAGCGCCACTACGGGGTCCTTGTTCGCCGCAACTCCCGACGGGAACAGTCCCGCTATCAGCGTGAGCACCACGCTTATGCCGATAAGCACTATCGCTGCCACGGGCGGGAGTTTCGCAAGATTTTCTATTTCCGTGATATTCTCGATTATTACGTTTATCGGTATTATCAACAGGCAGGTAACGAGTATTCCGAGCCCGCCCGCGATGAATCCGATGATCGTGGTCTCCGCGTTGAATACGCGGGAAACGTCCTTCTTTGAAGCGCCTATCGAGCGCAGTATGCCGATCTCCTTCGTGCGCTCCAGCACCGATATGTAGGTGATTATGCCTATCATTATCGAGGAAACTATCAGCGATATCGCCACGAAGGCTATCAGGATATAGCTTATTGCGTTGATTATGTCGGTAACGGAGGACATGAGCATTCCCACGATGTCGGTGTAGGTGATCCTGTGGTCTTCGCCGGCATTGCTGTTGTACTCCTTGATTATGTCCACCACTCTTTCCTTCGCCTCGAAATCCGTAGGATAGATCGAAATGGACGAAGGGGTGTCCATGCTTATGACGCCCAGCTTGTTGAGGTTGTCGAAGAGCGACGAGGAGGAAACTATGGTGGAGGCCTTGAACGCCGAGCCTGCAAGCTGCTTCATCAGCTCGGTGCGCTGCTCCTCGGACATGGACATGAAGAACGACATCTGTTCCTCAGTGATGTTGCTCATATCGAAGGCGGACATATCTATGGCGGACAGGTCAATTCCCGCCGCGGAGGGTGCCGCCGCAGTCTCCTCGCCGGAGAGCTTCTCGAGGTACGCCATCATCTGATCGGGGGGCAGGTTTGCGACTATTGCCTGCTGTTCTTCCGGGAGCATGGCGATTATGGAGGACATATCGGGCATCATTCCCGCCGCCGCGGAACCGTCACCCGCCGCCGGCATATACTGCTGAATGTATGCCTGCTGCTCCTCGGGGGTCATCTGCGCCAGAGCCGCCTGCTGTTCGGGAGTAAGCGTCGCCATGAGCGCCTGTATATCGGGGAATTCCTGTGCCGCAGCTGCCTGAGCCGCCGCTGCCTGCTCCTCTTTGAGCTTTTCCGCGGCTTCTTTCAGCTGCGCCTTCATATCTTCAAGCTCCTGCGCACGCTTCTCGGCTTCGGCCTTCGCGTCGGCAACAGCCTTGTCGCCGGCCTCGGTACCCTCAAAGGGCAGTCCGGTGAACAGGTCGTGCTGCTCGTCCGCCTGCTGCGCCTTTACAAGTTCGCTGCCGTTGATGCGTTCGGAGACTATGGCTGTCAGCTCTCTTGTGTAGCCGATCATGCCGCTTATGGACGAGGATATTTCCTTCTGGCGGATAATGCCGACGATCTTCAGTTCGATGCCGTTTTCGTAAGCGTCTTCCATGAAGGAGTCGTCCTCCCTCATATCCTCCCATACGCCTTCGCCGTTCTTCTTGTACAGCTCGGGGCCGGGGATTACGGAGAACGTCATTCCGAGGAAGTCCTCATACGCGTAGTCGCGGCTCTTTTCTACTTCGGTGACCGCGTCCTTGTCCTTCTTCTGCATCATATCGCGTATGGCGGCGCGCATCTCGTCGGTGTCGCGCATACCCAGCGCGTAGAGCGTGAAGTCGGTGATCTTGTTGTTCTTGTCGATTATCAGGACTGCTTCGTCGCTCTTCTCCGGGCGTCTGCCGGCAACTACCTCGTACTGGGTCTCGAACATACCGTCGTCACCGGTGATCTCGGTGAATACGTCAACGTCCGAAGCCGACGAGGAAACGGAAGCCGACAGCGCGAACAGTCCCGACACGGAGGAGAAGCCTACTTCGTCCAGCACGGTGTTGGGGTTGACCTGCTTTATGGCTCCGCTTTCCAGCTTTGTGAACACGGGCAGTTTCAGCCCGTAGGAATATTCTATGTTGGTGGTATATTTTCCGATCTCGGCGTTGCTGTCCAGGAAAGCCTTGAAACTCTTGAGGTCGTTGGTATTGGTCTCCGCGTACATCATATCGAAGACCATGGACATTCTGTCCTCGGTGTAGATGCGGTCACGGGGTCTGGTGGCATTCTCGTTGGCTATGTCTACCGCGGTGCCTCTCGACGAGGAGAAGAACGACGACATATCCGTGGAGCTCTGGTTTATGACCAGCGGATATGAAGCCAGGGTATCGCGCTGTATGTCGTCTATGTACACCTGAACGCCGTTGGACAGCGACAGTATCAGCGCTATGCCGATGATGCCGATGCTCCCCGCGAAGGCCGTGAGTATGGTTCTGCCCTTCTTGGTGAGCAGGTTGTTCAGCGAAAGGGACAGCGCCGTGAAGAACGACATTGAGGTCTTGCGGACCTTCTCGGGCTTATCCTTCAGCGGCTGCTCCTCGGTGTAGGGGTTGCTGTCGCCGGTGATGAGGCCGTCCACCAGCCTTATGGTGCGGTTGGCGTACTTCTCGGCAAGCTCGGGGTTGTGGGTGACCATAATGATGAGCTTATCCTTGGCTATCTCTTTCAGGATCTCCATTATCTGCAGGCTCGTTTCGCTGTCGAGGGCGCCGGTAGGCTCGTCGGCCAGCAGGATATCCGGGTCGTTTATCAGGGCGCGGGCTATGGCTACGCGCTGCATCTGGCCGCCGGACATCTGGTTGGGCTTCTTCTTCATCTGGTCTTTCAGACCGACTTTCTCCAGCACTTCTATCGCCCTGCGTCTGCGCTCGGACTTTGACACGCCCGAAAGCGTAAGCGCCAGCTCGACGTTCGAGAGGACGTTCTGGTGCGGAATTAGGTTGTAGCTCTGGAATACAAAGCCTATCCTGTGATTGCGGTAGGTATCCCAGTCGCGGTCGCGGTACATCTTTGTGGATACGCCGTCGATTATCAGATCGCCGTCGGAATAGCGGTCGAGGCCGCCGATGATATTCAGCAGCGTGGTCTTGCCGCAGCCCGACTGGCCGAGCACCGCCACGAACTCATTTTCGCGGAAGTCCACGCTCACGCCTTTCAGCGCTTCCACAATGGTGTCTCCCATTCTGTAATTCTTTCTGATGTTCCTGAGACTTAACATTACACATTATCCTTTCAGCGGTTTATTCTCCCAGTCTTTTCACGGGCTTGAATCCCGCTGTCTTTGTAAATTTCATATTGCAGGTGAACGAGTTGACGAAATCCGAGGGGTCGATGCGGTCGAAGTTTGCCGCCTCGAATTTCTCACGCTCGAAGAGCACCGACAGTATCGTGGTTTCCTCATCGTTGCCGGTGGAGGTGTCAAGCACCGTGTCCACCGCGTGGACTATGACTCCGCCCACAGGCAGTATGGCGAATATCTCCCTTGCGAGCCGCACCGCGCAGCTGCACACATAGTCCTGTTCCAGGTCGTAGAAGGCGCTCTTTGTAAGCTCCTTCTCCGAGAGCTTGCCGCTCTTCAGAACACTGACCTGCGTTTTCGGGACTACTTCGTCGGACTTCACCGCGAACTCGACTTCCATGACGGAGGGGTCGTCGGTGCCGAACTCAAAGCCGCTGCCGTACTCCACCAGGTCTTCAAAGGGGTTGGCTTCCGCTATGGCTTCAAGGTAAGCGTCGATGTCGCCGTCCATGATGCGCTGTGCGAATTTGTAGTTTTCCTGCCACTCCGCGAACTCCTGCGCGTCGGCTTTCTTTGCTTCCTCGAGGGCGCTTTCCAGCTTTTCCCTCGCCTTTCCGTCGCCGAACAGCTTTCCGGCAAGACCCGGCTTATACCCGTCTATCGCCTTCTGCGCCTCCAGCTCCCGGGGACCGGGCTGACCCTTCACGAAGGGCGGCGGGGCTTCCGCGGCGCCTTTCCAGTCTATGTCGCTGTCACATTCCTTATGCACCGACTTTATCAGAGCGCAGTAATTCTCGAACTCCGCGGCTTTCAGGGTGTTCTCCTGGAGCTCGGTGGCTTTCTGCTCCGCCTTCTGCGCCGCAAGCTCCTCTTTCTGCTTTTTCAGTTCTTCCTTCTTCTTTGTGGCTTCGGAGGTGCTTTTTTTCTTCTTCCCCAGCGTGAACGACTTTGAATAGGAAAGCCCCGTTCCCGGCAGTCCCACTGTCGCAGTGTTCCTGCCCTTTGTGTTTATGGAATAGTGCAGTCCCTTCGTGCCGACACTCACGCCTAAGGCGGACTTGCTGAGGTTCAGCTTCACACCCTTCATTATCGAGATGCTCTTATGAAATCGAAGTCCCATAATATATTTCCTTTCATTTTTTCTTGGGGGGCTTTCCGGTCGCCCCCCTAACCCCCTTCGGTTTCTCCTTTCAGAGTTTGCAGAAAACTGACGGGTTTAACGCCGAAGGCATTCGCCTTTCCCGCGGGAGAGGGGGTGAGGGTCATAGGGGGTCCCGGCACTTAGTCTTCGCCGAGTTTCAGCGCCTTGTTTATATTGATCTTCTTTATCAGCGCGCCCAGGATAGCGAAGCCTCCGCCCAGCATCAGCACTATCAGCAGATAGAGCTTGATGTAGTCGCTCTGCGAAGCCGCCACAAGGAACGGCGGCACCTGATCCGCGGGGTTGTACATGGAGCGGAACAGCGGAACGAACACATCACTCGCGATACCGCCGATAATGAATGCCATTGCAATCGAAACGCCGGAAACGAGTATCTGCTCATAGCCTATCATGCCGATGATCTCCCTGAACGTCACGCCCATGGCGCGGAGTATGCCGAACTGTAATGTGCGGCTGCGTATGGACAGTATCCAGTATATCAGGAAGCCTATGATCGTCATTATCATTATGACCACGAAACTCAGCGTCAGGGCTCCGTTCATGCCCTGGAGCTGCGGCTGGTTCTTGATCGTTATGAGCTGCTGCGAAGCGTCGGTTATAGTCTCTATCGGTATGCGCTTCGCCTTTATATCGGCATAGAGCGCGCTGCTGGAAGCGCCGTCCTTCAGTTTCAGCCATACTTCGTAGGGCTCGATGTCCGATACCGTGCTGGTGTAGTAGTAGTTCATTATCACGAAGCAGTTCACCGCGTAGGATGTTATCTGCTCGCCCTCGGTCTCCTCCTCGCCCTTCTTAGCCTTGGCGGGAGCCTTTGTGGTCACGTTGGGGTTGATGCCCGGCCAGTAGTCCACCACCGCCAGCACCGGAGCGCTTATGCTCTCGTTGCCCGACCACTTGACGGATATGGCGTCGCCCAGCTCTATCTCATACTTGTCCGCAAGGGCGCGTGAGATGATGACGCCGGAGGGGTAATCCTGGAGTGCCTTTATGTAGTTCCACCAGTGTACGGGCAGCAGGTCATTCCTGAACCACGCCGTATTGGCGAACTTGTACGGCTCTACCGACATCAGGGTCACGCCGTCCTCGGTCTTCTTGCCCACGGATACCTTTGCCTTCTTGTTTATCAGCACCTTTGTGGCTGTCTCGACGCCTTCAAGCTGCTCGAAGCGCTCGAAATCGCGCTCCACATAGCCCAGCACCGTGGAGCTGTTGTCGGCGGCCGTGGCTTCGAGCCAGTATTCTTTCAGTGTGATGTCCGCGCCGTCCGCGTAGTAGATGCGGTCTTCCTTCTGGTTGTTTATCGTGCGGGCGGTGTTCGCGGAGAATATGCCCAGCGAGAACGTCACCACGAGGAACAGCATCAGGAAGCGCTCTCTGCCTCCCTGGGAGCGGCATACGGTGGTTATCGCCATATACTGCGCCGGAGTCCAGAACGGCTTGAGCAGCAGGTACACAAGGTTCAGCAAATAGGGATAGAGTCTTATGAAAAGCAGTCCCAGACCGAACACAAGGCAGGTGGAGAATACGAAGAACAGCGGGTTTATCTCGCCGGATGAAACCGCCGATACCTGCTCGTCAGCGGTGTAGAGGATATAGAATACTATCGCCGCCGCTATCAGCAGGAAGTCTATGCCGGTCTTTTCCCAGAGGGACATTCTCACTACCTTTGTCCTGCTCTGCTTATACTGCACTATGGACAGCTTCGATGCAGGGATTATCGGAATCATCGTCGCCGCGAAGAACATCACCACCGCGATAAGCGAATAGAGCACCGCGCCGGAGGTTATCTTCGCGGACAGGCCGGTGCGGTTGACGAATTCCAGGAATCCGTCGGAAACGCCCAGCAGTCTGCATATGGCAAGGCCTACAAACGGCGCCGTTATCAGCGTCACTGCTCCGAGTATGCCCGCTTCGAGAGCGTACATACCGAATATCTGGAGCGAGCTTGCGCCGCGGCTCTTGAATACGGCTATCTCGTTCTTCTCCTGCTCCACGTTCAGTCTCGATACCATAAATAAATAGAACGCCAGCATCACCATCGTGGGTATCTGCAATACCCACAGCATCTGCGTCAGCTTGCCGGCTTCCGCGGCATAGTTCTTCCAGATGTTCAGAACGCCCATTTTAAAGGTGCATCCCAGTGTGGGTATGTATTCCGCGTCTTCCTGTATCGCCTGTACGGCGAAAGGCAGATCGTTCATGTCCATAGCCTGATAGTCCAGGGCATAGCGCACCGCGATATTCGCAAGGTTTGCCGCCCCCGAAGTCACCAGCTTGCCGCGGAAGCCGCTGTAATCGGTTATCAGCGCGCTCTCATAGGGCGCCATGGTCTCCGACCAGTAGACGTCGTTGGCATCGGACTGCTCGTAGACGCCGACTACGCGCACAGTCATGTCGCCCACGCCGGTATCTCCGCCCTTTATGGGATATTCCCCGCCGAGAGTGACACCGATAAGGCGCAGAGCCGGCTCATTGGCAACTACCTCGATCACTCCGTCGGAGCCTATTCCTCCGTCGCAGTACATTCTGCCGCCGGTTATCGTTATATGATCCTGAAAACCCGTCATAGCGGTGAGCTTTATGCGTGTGGAAGCCGTTCCCCGGGCGCCGCCCTGCATGAGATACAGCATATTGTCGAAAACCACGGTCTTTGAAGCCTTCACCGGTATTGGCAGGTAATCGACACGTTCCTTCACCGTACCCGGCAGGGTGTCGATAAGCTCCAGCTGCTCCGCGGTGCCGGTACTCATGGGCAGGGCGCGCTCCACGGCGTAGATGCCGGGGAACTCGCCCGTTCCCAGCTGATACGACTCCATATCCTTTATCAGCATACGCTGGAGGGACGCGTCCATATATATCGGCACGGTGCTCATCATGCCCGCGGCCATAAGAAATCCTATGAAGAGGCACAGGACCATCCACTTGGTCTTGCGCATCTTTCTGAACAGTAATGTAAACAAGCTATTCTCCTGTATCGTCAGCGTATTATGACCGCTTCACCCGCGGCAAGGCCGGAAACTATCTCCGCCTCGGTGGCGTTGGTGATGCCCACGGTCACGTCCCTGTCCTTCTTCTCGCCGTTCTCATAGACCTGAACGTAAGTTCTGTCGCCGTCGGTCTTGATGAGGTTCTTCGGTATGACCACGGCGTTCTCCGCCACGGACTTCACTTTCTTTATGTCGGCAAGCGAACCGAGGAACGCGAAGGACGGCGGTGTCCCGTTGAAATCAACGTGCAGCACCTTGGTGTCGTCGGCACCGTCGGCTCTGGCTTCCTTGGGAGTATAGGAGACTGTGCCTTCATATACGTCCTTTTCCACCGTGACCGTCACCTTGTCCCCCACCTCGAATGTGCGGTCGTCCTCGCAGGTCGCCGTCACATAGAGGTCATCGGGATCGACGATGCGCGCGATCACCTTGTAGGGGTCGAACTCGGAGCCGGGGTTTATCCTGAAAACGTAGGACACCTGCCCGGAAATGGGAGCCAGGGACTTTGAGCCGTCGTACTCCGCGCGGTACATATCAAGGGTGCTCTGCTCTATCTCAAGCTGGAGGCGGTCGGCCTGCGAGCCCGTCGAGTTGTAGCGGAGCTGTGCCGCCTGCACCTTGTATTCCTGTATCTTCAGCAGATATTCAAGCTCGCCCACGTTCATCTCCGCCACGAGGTCGCCCTCTTCGACGAAGTCCCCCGCACGGACGTACACGTTCTTGATGCGTCCGGTGTAGCCGGTGAAATAGCATTCCTTCTCGGTGCGGGAGCGCACATAGCCCGTGAGGTTCACGGCGCTCTCTATGGTCTTGTTCCTTGCTGTGAAGGTCGAATAAGCCACTTCGTCCGGGGCTATGGTCGGCGGGTCGAGGAGTTTTTCCTCATCGGGGAAGAAATAGCAGCCCGAAAGCATCGTGACTGCGGCAGCAAGCGCCGCCGCGCCGCATAAAATACGTTTCTTTATCATATCAGACTCCGCACGGTGACGTGCGCCTCCATGTTTCCGTGAAATCATTTACATTATATAATAACATATAATCCGGCAATTTTCAATAGCCTGTATAAAAAAACACTATATTTTTTGTCAGGCTGCTCAAAATTCAAAAAAGACCTTGCAATTTTTTTTAATTTGTAGTATAATGGAATAGATTTTGAATTAATACCGAAAAGAGGTCTTATATATGGATTTCAACATCAACATACCGGCCGCCGCTGAGGTAGACTGGGGGCTTGTAGGCTCGACTGTCGTGACGGGTCTTGTCGTGGTATTCCTGATACTCGCGATACTTGTACTGTTTCTCGTACTGTTCGGGGCGATCTTCAAGGCCATAAACAACGCGGGTGCCAAAAAGGCGCAGCTGAAGCAGGCTACCGTTCAGCAGGCTGCCGCGGTACGCACTCCGGTGTCTTCCGCTCCGCCGGCTCCCGCCGATGACGAAGACGACGGGTACACGGACGAGGACGATGACGAGATAATCGCTGTCATAACCGCCGCAATAGCCGCTTACGGCGCCGCGGAAGGCAAGCAGTACCGCATCGCCGGCATAAAGCGGGCACGCGGGACGCGCTCTGGCTGGAGCAGCGCAGGCATAGCCGACAATATGCGCGGCTTCTATAACTGAGAGAGGAGGGAACGACCGTGATAGAAACATTCGTCGAAACGATAAAGAATCTGTGGAGCCAGTCCGCGTTCTGCAATATCACACTTGAACAGGGCATCATGCTCCTTATATCGTTCTTCCTCATGTACCTTGCTATAGTAAAGCAGTACGAGCCTATGCTCATGCTCCCGATAGCTTTCGGCATGGCGCTCACCAATCTCCCCGGCGCGGGACTCTTCCACCCCGAATACTTCATGACCACCAACATACCCTATGCCGAAGTGCTCCATGACGGCGGCATACTCGATGTGCTGTACCTCGGAGTAAAGTGCGGCGTCTTCCCGCCGCTCATCTTCCTCGGCATCGGCTGTATGACCGACTTCGGACCCCTGATCGCGAACCCGAAGAGCTTCTTCCTCGGCGCTGCCGCACAGGGCGGTATATTCTTCACATTCCTCGGTGCGTGCGCACTCTCGGCTACCGGAATAGTTGACTTCTCCCTTGCGGACGCGGCTTCTATCGGTATCATCGGCGGTGCCGACGGCCCTACCGCTATCTGGCTCACCTCGAAGCTCGCCCCCGGACTTCTCGGATCCATCGCCGTGGCGGCTTACTCCTACATGGCCCTTGTACCTGTTATCCAGCCTCCGATCATGAAAGCGCTCACAACGAAGAAGGAGCGCAAGATCAAAATGGGTATGCTCCGCAGCGTTTCCAAGACCGAGAAGATCATCTTCCCTATCGCGGTTACAGTCATCGTTGCGTTCATTATCCCCTCGGCTGCCCCTCTTGTAGGTATGCTGATGCTCGGTAACCTGTTCAAGGAGAGCGGCGTAGTTGACAGACTTGTCAAGACCGCTTCCAACGAGCTCATGAACATAATCGTAATAATGCTCGGCATCACAGTCGGTGCCACCGCTACCGCAGCGAACTTCCTCAGCATCAGGACGATACTCATCGTTGTGCTCGGACTTCTCGCCTTCTGCGTCGGCACAGCCTGCGGCGTGCTTCTCGCCAAGCTGATGAACAAGCTCACAGGCGGCAACATCAACCCCCTCATCGGTTCCGCAGGCGTTTCCGCTGTTCCTATGGCAGCGCGTGTCTCCCAGAAGGTCGGCCAGGAAGAAGACCCCTCGAACTTCCTCCTCATGCACGCCATGGGTCCGAACGTCGCCGGCGTTATCGGCTCCGCAGTCGCAGCCGGCGCCCTTATGGCGATCTTCGGCTGATCCGGTCGCTGGCGCTCGAGTTTAGTCGCTGACGCTCGAGTTTAGTCGCTGGCGCTCGAGCCC
>JAEEGL015414683.1_pt1 | contig 37909 bp, 34 predicted proteins | sample 9134231 | NCBI WGS metagenome assembly JAEEGL01 (sample SAMN16246548, study PRJNA631951) | gut metagenome | biome: gut microbiome; feature: rumen; material: fiber-attached | host: Bos | place: Iran: Karaj | collected 2018-10
CAGTGTATTGCTACACCCCGCTGCCCCTCGACTTGCATGTGTTAGGCCTGCCGCTAGCGTTCATCCTGAGCCAGGATCAAACTCTTCATTGTAAGAATTGCTCTCTAACCTTTGACTCGTCTCGTGTCTCGCAGCCCGCCTGAACGGACCGCTACGACACACGCTATCTCTTGTCCCACTCTTTCAATGTTCTCTTCTTTCTTCCGGAGGTCATCGCCTCTCGAAAGCGGGTGCAAAGATACGACCTTTTTCCATTCCCGCAAAATTTTTTTTCATGTTTTTCCATTATTTTATCGCAAGACGCTGTCCGTCAGCGATAAAAATTTTTATCTTTTTTACGCACGGACGCCGAAACGGCTCCGCAAAACGCCCTGCGGGATGCCTTTTTCGCCAAAAATCGACCCTCCGGAGGCAGTTAAAAAATGAAAATATACGCAAGTAATTGTGGCACTGTCGTTTATGTTACATTTTAACAATATGCAGTAACATATATATTGTTGGGTTACAGCGACATGGAAGACTTGCGGCAGCCACGGGAAAAGGGCGGGCTCGGCCTGCCTTCGGGTCATACCCGCTCCCTGTTCGCCCCTTTTTCCCTCCTTTTTCACTTCGGGAAGCGAAAAAGGAGCTTCCTGGAAGAGATTGTGGCAGGATTGAAAGCTAAAGGCATGCTGGGATGAAGGCCAGGGGTTGGATGAGGATGGGCAATAAAAAGTGGGATGGGGCGTTATATATTATATAGTAGCTATAGTGATTATAGTAACTATAGTGACTATAGTAATAATAGTAATATAAATACAATATAATAATATGAAAAAGGACTTGTGTTTTTGGGGAGTGGCGGCGGTGGCTGTTCTGATAGGGATAGCGGAGCCGGCGAGGGGACAATACGACCGAGCAGTGGTGGCACTCACACGGCTGGACTATGTGTATTACAATGTGGACAATCCGATGTCGGTCTCGGTGCCGGGTCTGCTGCCTAAGGACATCGTGGTGAGCATCGGGGAGGATAAGGCTTTTCTGCATCGCGACCCGGACGGGAGCAACAACAACGACATGATCGTGCGTCCGAAGGACAGCACCGGGACTATCACGGTGCATGTGGACGAGCGCATCGACCCCCAGCGTACCCGCAACCGTGGAATGGTACGCTACCGAGTGGTGACCCTCCCCAACCCGGTGTTGTATATGGGTTATGTGAGACAGGGCGACACGGTGGCGTTGGACGACTTGATCAACAAAGGCTATATCCAGGTGAAAGCGCAGTTTGAGAACTTGAACCTGCCACTGGAGGAACCGGTGGTGTTGGGGTACGACTTGAATCGCTCGGGGTGGTTCAACGTACCTATCGAGGTGACGGGGAGCCGGCTCTCGTCCGAGGCCCACGACATGTTGTCGAAGGCACGGCGCGACGAGACACTGTATATAGACAACGTGAGGGTGCTGCTTCCTGACGGAAGGACAGTCACCCTCAAAGCTGAATTTCCTTTAAAGTAGGCTCTACGGTTTTGCCCTTGCAGGGCAGTTTTTAGAGGTTACCTTGAAGTAAGGGGCTATTTCATGCGGCCAAGAGCGGCAGCGGCAGGGGCATAGCCAGCGGCTGCGGCCTTTTTGTACCAAGCCTTAGCCTTCTTGAGGTCGACGGGGACACCGTCCTCGCCATTTTCTAGGATAGAACCACAGTAGTACATGGCTTTCACATTGCCGGCATCGGCGGCTTTGATGAGCCAATTGAGTGCCTCGGCGGCGTTGGGTTCGACATAGATACCGTTGAGGTAGCAGCTGGCCACGTTCATCAGAGCACGGGGATAACCCTTCTCGGCAGCATACATATAGAGGTCGTAGGCCTTCTTGGAGTTGAGTACCACACCCTGGCCCGACTCATAACAGTAGCCGAGGTTGCAGTAGCTCTCGAGGCTGCCCATGGTGACGCCCTTTTCGTAATAGAGGACAGCGTTCTTGAAGTCTCCCTGGGCTTCATACACGTCGCCCAACTCGTTGATAGCCTCAATCTTCTCGTTGTCGGCAGCCTTTTCGAGCCATGAGATGGCGAGGGCAGTGTCGACCAGACATCCATACCCATTGAGGTAACACAGACCGAGGTCGTACATAGCCAGGACATTGCCCATATTGGCAGCAGTGTCGAGATAGGCCTTGCCGAGCGACTCGTCCTCGGGGCAGCCGTTGCCCTGCAGGCAGGCGATACCGAGCTGGGTATAGGCGCGGTTGTCACCATAGTTACGAGCCACGTTCTCAAATATCTGATAAGCTGATTTGGGGTCGGCCTCTTTCATTCCGATACCACGTTGCAGACAGATAGCAAAGGTGACCATGGCATCGACATTGCCCCGCTTGGCTCCCACATAGAGATAGTCGATAGCCTTGTCGTATGCTTCCTCGTTAAGGAGCTGACGGCCGATAAAGTAGCTGGCATCTCCACTTCCGTTCTCGTGGCCCATAAAATAATAGGTGATGGCGCTGTCGGCATCAGCCTCCAGACCGCCCTGGCCGTAGTTGTACATCTCAGCGATTCGGTAAGCGGCATTGCCGACACCCATGTGGGCGGCAGCCTTGAGATAGGAGATGGCGGCGGTGGTGTCGACATCGACACCGCACCCCTCGAGATAGGAGCGTCCTACGTAGTAGGTGCCCATCTCCTCGCCCGACTCGTGGGCTTGGTTGTAGAGTTCGAAAGCCTTGGCCTGGTCGAGAGGCATATAACGACCAATGCGGTAAAAGTCGCCGAGGTAGCACATGGCCTCGCCATAGCCTTGGTCGGCAGCCTTCTGATAATATTCAATCGCCTTGGCGGAGTCGGCCTCGATGCCTCCGTCGCCCAACTCGTGGTAGAGACCCATCTTAAACAGGCCGGCCGGGACGCCATTGTCGGCGAGGGTTTGGAAGTATTTCACTGCCTTGTAATGGTCGACAGTGTCGACATAGCGGCCCGTCTCATAGAAGTAGCCCATGGCGTAAAGGGCATCGATATAGCCCTGTTCGGCTGACTGTTCGACATAAGAGAGGCCTGTGGCAATATCTTTCTCCTTCTGCTTGCCAATGTTGCCGTCGAGATACATGACACCAAGGCGGTAGAGAGCCTTAGAGTTGCCCGACTTCTCGTAGTACTTGGCAGCCTTCTTATAGTCGACCTTGTAGCCGTCGAGGCCGTTCTCGTAGATGGTACCAAGTGCCGCGGCACAGCTGGGGTCGCCCTTCTTATCGCCCTTGAAGAGATAGTCGTTGCAGGTCTTGGCATCATTCTGAGCATCGTAGAGCATGGCCATCCAGTAGTAGCCGTCGGCCTGCCCGCGGTCAATCACCTTTTGGAAACAGTCGACAGCCATATCGTTGTTGCCCTTGTTGGCATAAAGGCGTCCCAAGGCGACCATGGCGTTGGTGTCGCCGTACTGGTCGGCCAAACGGCAATATTTGGCGGCTTGTGCCAGATCCTCTTTATCCTCGTAATAAGAGGCGAGAGCCATGGCGCAGTCGGAGTCGTGGAACTTCTCGACACCGCGTTTGAGCCAAGCCACAGACTGCTCCTCGTCCTTCTCACAGCCTAAACCATCGTAATACATAGCCGAGATATACCGACAGGCTTCTCCCTGGCTGCCAGCGTCAAAAGTCATGTTAGCCACCTTCTTGTAGTAGGCGAGAGCCTCTTCGTAGCGTTCCTGGCCATAACACTGGTTGCCCAGACTCATCCGACAGAGTGAGCTGCCCTGAATGTCGCCCTGCTCCCAGATGCTGATGGCGCGGTTGCTGTCGCGCAGACCCAGATTGTCGGCGGACATATAGTAGATACCTGCCAAAGCTTGGGTAAAACTCAGATTGTGATGTTCGCGGATAAGGGAGTCGAGGATATGCATTGCCTTTGCCTCGTCCTGTTCAACCCCATGGCCAAAGCCGTACATACGTGCGGCCAAGGTAGCGGCCTCGGGGTCGCCCCACTTCATACCCTCGTTGACATATTTCCACGCCTTCTTGTAGTCATTCTTGTAGGCATAGTAGTTGGCCAAGCGGGCATAGCAATCGGTATTGCCCAGCTTGATTGCCTTCTGGAAATAGGCAACAGCCTTCTTCTCATCCTTAGGCACGCCCATCTCGCCGTTCATACAATTCACGCCCATGTTCTCGTAAGCCCATGAGGAGCCAGCCTTGAGAGCCTTCTCATAGAGTTCGAGAGCCTTGGCGGTGTCGGCCTTGCAGCCGGTACCATACTCGTATGCCACGCCGAGAGCTGCCATGGCATCAGGGCAGCCCTGATTGGCCCAGTCCTTGCGGATGGAGAAATAGCGGGCGGTGTCCTTGGTGACGCCAGCTGAGCCTGTGAGGTAGTAGCGCGACAGGCGCAGCCAGCCCATGCAGTCGCCGAGGTCGGCAGCCCGTTGGAACCATTTCAGGGCAAGGGTGGAGTCGTGAGCCACACCGGCACCGTTTTCGTAGCACTCGCCCAGCTTCACCATGGCGGCGGGGTCGCCCTGTTGGGCCTTGTTAATCAGTTTTTGGTCGGCCTGCGCATGTGCCACAATAGGCAGAACAGCAAGCAGTAAAAGCGTGATAGTAATCTTTTTCATATAAGGATAATACATATTTTTCGCGCTGCAAAGATACTAAAAAAAATCAATATACGTTATTCTCGAAAATTGAAAGTTGAAAATTGAAAATTGAAACCGCTTAGCGGTGGGCCGATTCATACTAGAGAGATTGCTGTTTTCATCTTTCAGTTTTCATTTTTCACTTTTCAATATAATGCAAATGAACACCATTGAAGTTGTCATAGAAAACACCCACGAACGCCGCAACGTCAACCAGGGCATCACCCTTGCCGAGCTGGTACAAGACTACTATACCGAACTAGGGCGCTGGCCGCTGCAGAGCCCTGTATTGGGGGCGCTGGTCAACAACGTAGTGACCGACCTGCACTATCGTCTCTATAATCCCAAGACCATCCGCTTCTTCGACATCAATAGCGTCCAGGGGTGGCGGATGTACCAAGCCTCGCTCACTTTTCTGCTCTACAAGGCTGCGCGCGACGTGTATCCCAAATGCCACCTGCAGGTGAAGCACTCGATGCAGGGAGGATTCTATTGCACCCTCGACGGCACCGACGAGCCCGACCGCGTGAAAGTGGCCAACGCCGTGCGCGACCGCATGATAGAGTTGCAGCACCTCGACATACCCTTCGAGTCCAAGCTGATGCTCCTTTCCGACGCCATCAAGATGATGGAGGAGACCGACAATCCCGAGACGCTGAAGCTGCTCAAGTCGCTCAACCAACTGTATATCAACATGCACTTTCTCGACGGCACCATTCACAAGGTGGCCTCAAAACTGGTACCGAGCACGGGATGTCTTTTCTCCTGGGACTTCCGCACCTATGCCGACGAAGGCTACCTGCTGCAATTGCCCGACAGGAAACATCTTGACAAACTGCCCATCCTGCCCGAGACTCCCAAGCTGTTCGCCATTTTCCGTGAGCACCACCACTGGGTCGACCTGCTCCACGTGCCCACCATCTCTGATCTCAACCGCATAGTGCGCGACGGCAAGTCGAACGACCTCATCCACGTGTCGGAAGCCCTACACGAAAAGAAATATGCCGAGATAGCCGACATGATATACCAACGGCGCGACCAGGTGAAGATGGTGCTGCTGGCAGGGCCGTCGTCGTCGGGCAAGACCACCTCGTGCCGCCGACTAAGCGTGCAGCTCAGCGTGCTAGGCTTCGATGTCAAGCAGCTATCGCTCGACGACTACTTCGTCTGTCGCGACCGCACGCCGAAACTGCCTAACGGCGAATACGACTTTGAAAATATCGACGCCCTCGACATCCCGCTGCTGAACGACCACCTGCAGAGGCTATTCAGGGGTGAGCGCGTAGAGATACCCACCTTCGACTTTGTGAAAGGCGACCCCTATTTCGACGGGAAGAGCCTGCAGCTGGGACCCAACAGCATACTGGTGGTGGAAGGCATACACGGTCTCAACCCCAAACTAACCGCCCAAATTGCCGACGAGCTGAAGTTCAAAGTCTATGTGTCGGCCCTGACCCAGATAGCCATCGACGACCTCAACAGCATCCGCAGCAGCGAGAACCGCATGCTGCGCCGCATAGTGCGCGACAACAACTTCCGCGGATGGGATGCCTACAATACCATCCACCGCTGGCAAGAGGTGCGTCGTGGCGAGGAGTTGAACATCTTCCCCTATCAGGAACTGGCGGACGTGCAGTTCAACTCGGCCTTGCTCTACGAACTAGGTGTGTTGAAGATCTATGCCGAGCCGCTGCTGAAGCACGTCCCCGAGAACTGCGAGGAATATGCCGAAGCCCGCCACCTGCTCAGCTTTATCGAACTGCTCGAACCCATCGAGTCCAAGTTTATCCCCCCCACCAGCATCATGCGCGAATTCCTTGGCGGCAGCAGCTTCAGCTACTAGCCCCCTACTACCCTGACGGGCAACAATAGCTGCCCACCCTAATTGCTGTCTTGAACGGAATTAACTTGACACTTTTTTGCGCAAAAAAGCAAAAAAGAGATGGAAACCACAAAAAAGGAATGGACGCGGAGGGGGCTTGTTATGTGAGAAATAATTCGTACTTTTGCAAAGAGTATTTATCTAGAAAAAAAAACATACATTTATGCAGAACTTTGATTATATGACTCCTACGCGTCTTATCTTTGGCAAGGGCGTTGTGGAGAAACTGCCCAGTGTGATGGCACAGTTTGGTAAGAAAATCCTCCTGACCTACGGAGGCGGAAGTATTAAAAAGATTGGCCTATACCAGAAGGTAGTGGAATTGTTGAAAGGGTATGAGATAGTGGAACTCAGTGGCATACAGCCCAACCCAAAGTATGACCCCAGCGTGCTAGACGGAGTGCGCCTGTGCAAAGAGCACAAAGTGGACGTTATCCTCGCCGTGGGCGGAGGGAGCGTGCTAGATTGCTCGAAAGCCATAGCCGCCGGTGCCTGTTACGACGGAGACCCTTGGGATCTTATCACCTACAAGGTGAAGGCAAAGGCGGCCCTGCCCATTGTCGATATCATCACCCTCGCCGCCACCGGCAGCGAGTACGACGCAGGCGGTGTCATCTCACGCACCGATACCAACGACAAGATTGGATATATAGATCGATTGCTCTATCCCCGTGTGTCGTTTCTCGACCCCACCTACACCTTCAGCGTAAACAAGAAACAGACGGCAGCAGGCATTGCCGATGCGATGAACCACACCATTGAGCAGTACTTTGCCGAAGACACTACCTTGCTGAACGACGGCTTCTGCGAGTCGATGTTGCGCAGCCTAATGGTCAACGGCCGACGTTGTCTGGAGAACCCCGAGGACTATACCGCCCGCGCCGAAATGATGCTGGCCTGCACCTATGGGTGCAACAACATCCTTTCACTCGGCAACAGCCCTAGCGGCTGGCCCTGCCACGGCATAGAGCATGCCTTGAGCGCCTACTACGACATCACCCACGGAGAGGGGCTGGCCATCATCACGCCACGCTGGATGCGACACATCCTCAACGAGCACACCCTGCCCCGCTTTGTAAAATATGGCATCAATGTCTTTGGCATCGACCCCACCCTGCCACAAAAGGAGATTGCCGAGAGAGCCATTGACGAGACCTACCACTTCTTTGAGAGCATCGGCATACCCATGCACCTACGGGAAGTGGGCATCGACGACAGCCGCATCGGGGAGATGGCACACCACATCGCCGTCAACGAAGGACTAGACCAAGCTTACGCCCCCCTCTCGGAAGAGGATATAGCAGAGATACTCACCAAGAGCTTATAAGAACATAAAAAGGCTGCACAGCATCCAAACTATAGCTTACACTGAAAAGAGACCTATTAATTGCAAGGGAACAAACAGAAAGGAATCATGAATTTCAATGGACTAATCATCGGCGCTGCCACATTCCTCTGCATTGGGGCATTCCACCCGATTGTCATCAAAGCAGAGTATTATTGGGGCGTGGGATGCTGGTGGCTGTTCCTTTTGGTAGGGTTGGGCGGCATCGCAGGCTCGTTGGTTGCAACCAACGACATCCTCTCCACCTTCCTCGGCGTGCTGGCTTTCTCCAGCCTTTGGTCTATCCTTGAGTTGTTCAAACAACGCAAACGGGTAGAGAAAGGGTGGTTTCCCCATAATCCTAAACGTTCTAAGAAACTGCCGTAGGACGGCGTTATGTATTGTATGAAAACACATTCGCACATATTTGGATATTTGCTGGGGCTGGTAATATTTGTGATCGGCATACCGGCCTTGATGGTGTTAGTTGCCGAAAACGATTGGATTCATATCCAAAGAGACACCTTAAAATGGTCTCTGCTTGCCCTTCTGGCAATAGCCGGCTTAGCGTTGAGCATTTGGAGTATCGTCTATATGAGGCGAGTTGGCGAGGGGAATCCATTCGATGCCTTCAACCACGAAGTGGCACCCCGCACCAAGCGCCTGCTGACCGACGGCCCCTACGCCTACAGTCGCAACCCGATGCTTGTGGGGATATACGTCTACCACATCGGATGGCTCCTGCTCCTTATGAGCATTTGGCCTGTGGTCATCTTCATCGTGGAGGTGATACTGCTGACACTACAGGTGAGAAGTGAGGAGAAGCGTTTGGAAGCCGACTTTGGCGAAGAATATCTTCAATATAAGGCTATAACCAAAAGGTATTGATAGGCTGACGAATGTTGCTCAGCACTGCGAGCGGTAGGCTTTGGGGGAAACGCCTTTCATCCGGCGAAAGAATTTTCCAAAGCTCGACTGGTCGGCAAAGTGAAGTCTCTCGGCGATAACAGCAAGAGGAAGATCGGTGGTTTGCAATAACCAAGAGGCCTCCATCAGAAGCATCTGGTTGACGTAGTCTACTACAGTGCGACCTGTTACTTGGCGTACAATGCGTGAAAGGTGGGTAGGGGTGATGCACAGCTCAGAAGCATAGAAACCAATATCATGGTGTTCGACAAAGTGAATCGACAGCAGACGGATGAAACCCACAAAGAGCTCAGTGGTTCGCTCACTATAGCGATGATTGCCCACGGCACGCTCTTGAACATCAGAAAGGTCGAGAAGGAATAGGGTGTAAAGTGTACGCAGTGCCTCATCACGGAAGCGGTGCGACGACTGTTGGTATTCGACCACCTCGACCATACGTTTCCATAGGCGTCCGAACCAAGGTTCGGGCACATGCACCACAGGCTCACCCCACTCGACTATGGGCAGGTAGGCCGCACGAATGATGTTGCGGATGGCAGGGGTGGTCAGCGTCATATTCTCGTCGGCCATGAGACAGAGAGCATGATAGTCGGGCGAGCCACTGACAATGGTTATCTGAAAGCCCGGAGAATAGATATAGATATCGCCCCGATGAAGCGTGAGCAGACGGCCGTTATAGTTGAGTGTGAGGGTGCCTTGCTCCACTAATGTGTAGGTATAGGCCGCCAGCGTGTCTTGCATGCGGTTGGTATAGAATGTGGTCTCAGTGTTGGTCTCAACACAGACCAACTCGTCCGAGACAATCTCATCGGCTTTTGCCCCCAAAACAGAGATAAAGAACTGGCGTAGAGCATACATAGGCGATACTATTCAATGGCATTATCGGTGCAAATATACAAAAAATATCCGACATGTTTGTTTCAGACCATTTTTTGACTGCTTGGGATAGGGTAAATGTGAAGAAAAAAGAGTATTTTTGCAGTTACGAAAAAAGATATACAAATATTATCAACAACCTAATAAACAAACAACTATGGATAGTAAGAAATCAATAGAAGCACTGCAGTTTTTCGTCACCCACCTTACTGAGGGCGCATTGGTTCACAAAATGCAAGGCCAAATCATCAAGTCACAGGGTTTTGATAAACTCGGAGAGAAATATATCGGCCATTTTGGCGAGGAAATGGGTTGGGTTGAAAAGTTCGTCGACCGCATTCTCGACCTTGGTGGCGAGGTGAAGTTCGAGGGACACCAGCCCCGCGAGATGGTGTGCAACCCCGTAGAGTATGTGAAGGCCGACCTAGCCATCCAAGGACCTGGTGTGGAAGTGCTGCGCAAGTGCATGGAGGGCGTTTGCGACGACCCCGTCACCTACGACCTGCTGAAGGCATACCTCGTCGACGAGGAGGAGGACCTCTTCTGGAGCCAAGAACAACTCGACCTTATCGAAATGATCGGTGTTCAGAACTGGTTAGTGAAACAGATGTAGTATAGGATATTACCGTCGCGCTAGCCGACTTATCGGCGTGAGCGCGACGGTTCAATAACAACCCAAAAGAAATGGCAACAATATTTGATTACAAAGCCCTAGCAAGCAACGGCAAAGAAATAGACTTTAAAGAGTTTGAGGGCAAGGTACTGCTCATTGTCAACACCGCCAGCAAGTGTGGTTTTACTCCCCAATTCGACGCGCTTGAAGCGCTGAACGAGAAGTACCGCGACCGTGGTCTGGTGGTCATTGGATTCCCCTGCAACCAATTCAACGAGCAGGACCCCGGCTCAGACAGCGAGATTCAGTCGTTCTGCCGCGTCAACTATGGTGTGACCTTCCAAATCATGAAGAAAATTGATGTCAACGGTCCCGACGAGCACCCCATCTTCGCATGGCTGAAAGAGCAGGCTCCCACCGAGGAATACAGCGGCTTGAAGGCCAAGGCCACCCACGTCATGCTGAAGAAACTCAGCAAGTCGGTGGAAAAAGATAGTGACATCCTGTGGAACTTCACTAAGTTCCTCATCTCGCGCGATGGTACCAAGGTGCTCCGCTATGCCCCGACCATCGACCCCAAAGACTTTGAGAAGGACATCGAGGGAATGCTCTAACCCCAATCGGCCATTTGGCCGACTTCTTATGACATTTACTCAAAACTTTAAAGGAAGAGTATCCCCATCCCAACGCCACTGACAATACCACCATCTCATAGCGTTTGAGGGATCTATAGTTATATCAGGAGAAATGACCCAAGACCAAACATTCGACTTGGCCGCCTATATGTCAGGAGGAATCCGTGAATTCATGGAGGCAGCCTACCGTAACGTATTGTCCAATCCCCGCGAAGCGCGGTTCGTGCACCGTATGCGCCGCGTAGTGGAAAAATCCGAACGAAAGCGGCACGAGGTGCTGGACAATGAAGGGTTGGCAGTTCCGCCTTTCCTCATTGCCAGCATATCTACCACATGCAACCTCCACTGCAAAGGCTGCTATGCCCGTAGCAACGGTATCGCTGAGGACAATACCGAGCAGCGGAAAACCACCCTCACACCCGAGCAATGGCGCGACATCTTCACCGAGGCCGCTGCACTGGGGGTCAACTTTACCCTGCTGGCAGGTGGCGAGCCCATGATGCGTCGCGACATTATTGAGCGGGTAGCCTCTGTGAAGGAAATGATATTCCCAGTGTTTACCAACGGCACCTTGATAGGTCCCACCTATATCGACCTTATCAAGAAGAACCTCAATATCATCCCCGTCATCAGCATTGAAGGAACCGCCATGGGTACCGACGAGCGACGAGGACGAGGGGTATTCGAACGCGCCATGCTTTCGATGGATATGCTCAAGAAAGAGGACCTCATTTTCGGTGCCAGCATCACAGTCACCACTGAGAATATCGAGTTGGTCACTTCTCCCCAATTCATCGACTCCCTACGAGAGAAACGCTGCCGACTGCTCTTCTATATAGAATATGTGCCTACAGAGAAAGGCACAGAGCATCTAGCCCTCACCGAAGAACAGGTCATCCAAATGGAGCAGGTGGTGATGCAGCGGCGCAACGACTACCACGACATCATCTTCTTCTCCTTCCCAGGTGACGAGAAGGTCACAGGAGGCTGCATCGCTTCGGGGCGTGGATTCTTCCACATTGGGCCCGACGGCTCGGCCGAGCCCTGCCCATTCTCACCTTTCTCCGACAGCAACGTGCTGGAAATAGGTGTCAAGAGAGCCTTAAGATCTCCCCTTTTCCGCACCCTCCGCAACTCCAGCATCCTGGGTTGGGAACACACTGGCGGGTGTACTCTCCATGAACACCGTGAAGAAATTGAGAAGATGATGGCATCATCCAACTAACACTTAAAAGAGAAATGAAAACAGCCATTCGATATTATAGCAAATTCGGCCATACGACCCTGATGGCCAATATTGTTGGAGAGGTAACAAAAGAAACTCCCCAACTAGTCAGCGTACCCCTCACAGAACCTGTCGACACACTCTATCTAGGAGCAGGAGTGTTTCTTGGTAAGGTTGACAGCAGCATTGGTTCTTTTATCAAAACACTTACACCCGAGAAGGTAAAGCGTGTTGTCTGCTTCGGGTCGTGCGCTATTATCAAATCGCCTGTCCCGCTGATGCGCCAGATGCTCGAAGCCCAAGGCATAACAGTCTCCGAACAGGAGTTCACCTGTCGGGGAGCGATGGGTCCGCTCCACAAAGGGCATCCCAACAAGGAAGATCTCGACAACCTCCGCGAGTTTATTCTCTCTACGACAAAATAAGCCCCCGCACAAATAAAGAATGTGTTAATGCGTGAATGCGTTAATGTGTTAGTCCTTGGTGCTTTTTAAATTGAAAATTGAAAGTTGGCTGCCGCCTTTGAAATTGAAAATTGAAAATTGAAATTGGCTGCAACATTCATTTGTCTAATCACTAATCACTATTCACTAATCACGAGTTAACGAATTCTTAGTTTATAGTTCTTACTTCAAAAAGCGCCAGCTGCTATTCAATTACTATCTCATCACAGAAGAGGTAACTGTCACCACCCTTGCCAGGATGCCACGAGGGAAGTTTGCCAGGGTTCTTTACTACCACACGCAGATAGCGGGTCTTGAGTTTGAGGTTGCGGAGGGCATGAGTGTGAACCACTGCGCCATACTCGTGAAAGTCGGCGGTAAAGTGTTCCGTACTCACCTTTTTCCACTCCGTACCGTCGGCCGAGGTATACACTTCGATTGTTTCGGGTGAGAGAATCCAAGCATTGGTATTCTGTAAGAAACGCATGGTGATATTCTGCACCTGGGTCAGACTGCCAAAGTCGAACTCAGCATCGATATCCTTGCCCCAATAGCCCTGCCAGTGGCCATCGTCGTAGGCCTCGTCGCTTCCCAATATTCCGTCAGCCAAGGCGTTGATGCCCCCACCGCTGTACACATTGCGGTAGTCGCTGTAAGGATTGTTCAGCTTCTTGAGGTTGCCTATACCCTTATGGAACAGCAAGTATTGCTCACTATACACCGGGTCGTCCCACTTATTATAGCTCACCGCACGCACAGTGAAACTACGTCCGATAGTGAACGGCCGCTTGTATAGGTTGGCCCCCTTCGAGGGCTTACGACCGTCGACAGTAAAGTAGATGGGTCTGTCGTCAAATAGGGTTTTCAAGGTCACATACATCTTTCCGTCGCGATAATCATTCTTGATAAACACCTTCTGCCTAGCCTGCTGCACCTCGTTGCCCAAACGGTCATAACGGTTGCAGATAGTGTCGCGACTATAGTCGGTACACTCTTCGTCCCACAGGCGCAGATATTCCCTCTTCAGGCTGTGCAGATGGTAGAAATACTGGCGGCTAGCTACCTGTATCTCATTCTTCAACTTCACATAGTCGCCCTTCCCATTCAATGCGTTATACAGCATCACGCGCAGGCGGCTCTTCTCTGCCACACAGAGTATTCGGTGGCAGGCATAGGCAAAATGGGGCACCATCGCGCTGTCGATTCCCTTCAGCACCTGCTCCACTATGCGCTCCACGCTGTCGCACCGCTGCATCATGGCTTCGTCCACATCCGAGGGGGTAAACTCCAGCAGGGGCTGCATCAATGCGCGGGTATTGAACCAGTCGCCCACCCACTTGTTGCTGTTCAAGTCGCCCACGGCATAAATCATATCGGTAATCGATTTGGAGAAGATATTGTCGATTTCGGGATTCACCCTATGCAGTTCCTTAGCGACCAGGCGGTCATAGTTCTTGTTAAACGCTGCTTCGCGCCGAGCTATCTCCTCCTTAGCCTTCTTGGGGTCGGTGCTAGTGATAGGATGCCATGCCATCTCAGCCGCCCAAGCCATCGCATGCCAGCAGTCGCCAAAGAGGCTCTCTCCGCTGTCGTCCCAAGCGGTATTCATCAGCCCGCGTGCCCCAGCCAGGTAGCCGTCGCGAGCCAGACAGGCTATGTTCTGCATATAGTTACGCACCTGTGGCGTACTGCTCCAATGGCTCACTCCTGGCGCCACCCAGAAGGAGGTACCCTGCTCACGATGCAGTTGGGCGAAAGGGGCAATCATGTCGGCATAGCTCTCAGCAGCGCCATAAGTCCACACGATATACTCCATGTCTTTCGGCAATTTCTTCATCATCGACGGGTTCTTGCCTACGATATCGCCCCACATCAGCACATCCATTCTCCCCTGCCCGTCGTGCGCTTTGCGATAGGCATCCTGTATCATGTCGTACACTCGGTTGATATGCTGGCAGTACACCTCCTCTGTCCCCTTCTCGCTCACATACTGGTGGGCGCGACCGCTACCCAGTGCCTCCGTCTCATCGCAGTTGATATTGAAAAAACGACTGCTATAATACGCCGCCACTGCGTTCTCAATCTGGCTTTTCAAAAACGCATACGTCTCGGCCTTCGAGGGATTCACATTCGTCGGACTATCCATCAAATTCTGGTAGTAGGGGATGCGCAGTGTCTTCTCGAAATGGGCAAAGCACTGCAGATTCGCCATCATATACGGGTCGTTGGCATATTCATAATCGCCAATACCACTATTCCCCGAGATATCGGGAAACTCCTCATTGTAAAGGGTATGCTCCGTGTAGTAGTTGCCAAAGTTCATCTTATACTGCTCGGCGAAGGCACGCGTCTTGCGACGGAACTGCTTGTTGGGTATCGGACCGCGGCTTATGTCGTCCAACCAGCCTCGATACTCATAGCCGGGCCAGTCCGTTATGGTCATGCATGGCACATAGCCGTCATACAGTTTTTTCAACTGGCTGAGCGTCCTAAGCGCGTAGTCCCATCCCTCATTAGTAGTACACTCCACGCTAATACCCTCTGGGGCGACTGTCAGGCGATAGGCCTGCCGCTGATTCTGGGCACCCTCTATCTCTGTCACAAAATGTCGGCGGGGGCTGCTCTTGCCCACAGCCACCGGCGCCCCGCCGTTCAACACCACCCGTTGGGGGGTGGGGATAACGCCAATATTAGTGGCATCAGTAATCTGTGCCATCGCCTCAAAGCCCAGCAGCACTACTGCTAAAGAAAAAAGTAGAATTCTTTTTTTCATAGTATATGTTTCGTTACTCGTAGATAAGGAGCCCACAGCTCCTACAAATTTGCAAAAGTACATAAAAAAATCGTATCTTTGCATTTTCAAAGCAAAAAAAGATGAAAAAGATACTATTTATCTGCCATGGTAATATTTGCCGAAGCGTCACTGCCGAATTTGTCTTCCGACAGATGGTGCAGGATGCAGGTGTTGCTCATCACTTTGAGATAGACTCCGCCGCCACCAGCCGCGAAGAAATCGGCAACCCCATCTACCCCATGGCACTGCGCACCTTAGAAGCCCACGGCATACACGGCGCACGGCATGCTGCCCGACAAGTGACACCCCGCGACTACGACTATTACGACCTGCTGGTGCTGATGGACCAAGAGAACCTCTACGGCATCCGCCGCATCATCCCCCACGACCCTGACCACAAGATAAGCCTGCTGCTCGACCACACCGACCCATCCGACCGCGCCCACCACCACCGCGATGTCGCTGACCCTTGGTACACTCGCAATTTCGACCAAGCATGGGACGACATCTGCGTCGGCTGCCGAGCATTGTTGAAAGAACTATTGGGACAAGAACCATGATTTATGAATTAGACCCGTACTATCCAGGCTTCCCCGACCCCGAGGAGTCCGAACCCGATGGTCTCATAGCCATCGGAGGCGACCTTTCGCCCGAACGGCTCATCAACGCCTACTGCTGTGGGATCTTCCCATGGTTTAACCAAGGCGACCCCATCCTTTGGTGGTCTCTAGACCCCCGCATGGTGCTCTATCCCGACGAGTTCCGCTATAGCAAAAGCCTTCGCCGCTTGGTCAAGTCGGGCAAATACGAGGTTCGAATCGACACCCAGTTCGAGCATGTCATGCGCCACTGCGCCCATGTCGACCGCACCGCACAGGGGCAGTCGGGCACCTGGATCACCGAAAGCATGATTCAGGCCTACGTCTGCCTACACCGGCTGGGTATCGCTCATTCGTTCGAGACCTATTATCAAGGGCATCTTGTTGGCGGGCTGTACGGGGTGAGCCTGGGGCCTTTCTTCTTCGGCGAATCGATGTTCCACACCATGACTGACGCCTCCAAAGTGGCTTTCGCCCGATTGGTGCAGTTCTCTCTCGACCATCATTTCGTCCTCATCGACGCCCAGCAGGAGACGCCTCACCTTGCCAGCCTTGGTGCACGCCCCATGCCACGAAATGAATACCTCGCCCTGCTCAATCAAATACGGGCCGACAACACCTTGCAAGGCAGCTGGTCAGATTTTGGAGTGAACAGTGACCAGTGATACGAACGCTATCTTGTCACAGGTCACTGGTCACAGGTCACTAAATATCTGGTCACAGGTCACTGGTCACAAAATTTCAAGAACATATTGCGAACTCACGGCGTATCTCGTCCACCATGTCCAGCTTCTCCCAGCCGAAGAAGTCAACCGTCTTGGTATAGGCATTGCCATGGGCGTCGATCAACGTGACGGGAGCGCTATAGGGGTCGCGCCCCATATGGCCGTAGGCTGCGGTGGGGGTATAGATAGGATACTTCAATCCAAACCGCTCTATGATGGCGTATGGGCGCATGTCGAACAGCAGCCCTATGCGATGGGCTATCTCGCCGTCGCTCATAGCCACATGGCTCGTGCCATAAGTGTTCACATATAGTCCCACCGGCTCTGCCACTCCGATGGCATAGGCCACCTGCACCAGCACCTCGTCGCAAACGCCCGCCGCCACCATGTTCTTGGCAATATGGCGTGTGGCGTAGGCTGCCGAGCGGTCCACCTTCGAGGCATCCTTGCCGCTGAAGGCGCCTCCGCCGTGGGCACCACGCCCACCGTAAGTATCCACAATAATCTTACGTCCCGTCAAGCCCGTATCGCCATGAGGCCCGCCAATCACGAACTTGCCCGTCGGATTCACAAACAGCTTATAGTCGCCCTTAGCAAACAGCGCCCGATTGTCCCGGCTCAGCCGTCCCATCACGCGGGGAATCAATATCTCCCTCACGTCGCGCTCGATGCGGGTCAGCATCACCGACTCCTCGTCGAAATCGTCATGCTGGGTCGAAATCACGATAGCCTCCACCCTGAGGGGTTTCCCCTCGTCGCTATACTCTATAGTAATCTGGCTCTTGGCATCGGGACGCAGGTACTTCATCTCGTGTTTCTCCTTGCGAATCTTAGTCAGCTCCTGCAGAAAGATATGCGCCAATGTGATTGGCAGCGGCATCAGCTCGGGAGTCTCGTTGCAGGCATAGCCAAACATCATGCCTTGGTCGCCAGCCCCCTGCTCCTCCAGCGTGGCGCGGCTCACACCCTGGTTGATGTCACCGCTCTGACCGTGGATAGTTGAAATGATAGCGCACGAGTCCGCCTCGAATTTATACTCGCCCTTGGTGTAGCCGATGTTACGAATCACGTCGCGCACCGTGTCTTGAATCTCGACATAACCTTCACAAGTCACCTCGCCACTCAGCACCACCAATCCGGTGGTCACCATCGTCTCGCAGGCCACGTGGCTGTTCGGGTCGCGGCGTAGAAACTCGTCCAACAAAGCGTCAGAAATCTGGTCGGCCACTTTGTCGGGATGGCCCTCGGAAACAGATTCAGAAGTGAAAAAATAACTCATAATACTCTACTTTTTTAATGTTAAACATACAAAAGCAAAGCGGTGGAAAAAGTAACTGAAGTAGTGAAAAACATGAGTTTAGCATTATTTTTCAGTGGTTGCAATCATTACAAATCTATCCACTTTGCGGTTGCAAAGATACAACATATTTTCCATTCCGCAATAAAAAATAATCCGATCCTAAAAAGTCCCCATTCCGAAGCCTCCTCCCCACCCCTTTCCGCCCCACCGTCACCACTTTCCCCCAGGCCTCTTCCCACTCTGATTCCACCCTACTCCCACCCTACTCCCACCCTGCCTTTACCCCTACCCCACACCCTAATCTAACCATAATCATTCCCCCTACATTTCTATAATCGAACAAGTCGAGAAGCCACAATGCAACTAATTATAGTTAAGGATGTAGCGACACATAGACAAAGCCTGAACAACGAGCTGGTGGCTTGATTAATAAAGACCCATAATGATAGGACTTGGCACTATCATCCTATGGCGAAATGAAGATTGAAGGATGATTATTTTACCGGGAATGCAATTTTCAGTAAGAAAGGGAACAAAATAATAAAAGAAAATGAAAGGAACGATGACGAAAAAAGGTATTTTGTTGCTGGTGGCAGTGGGGGCTATAGCAGTGTACACTGCCTTCGACTGGAGTTGCTCGGGGAATACGAGGAACATGGCCAAGGACTTGAAGACCTCGATGACTACGGCACAAAACTGCGAGTCTGACTATCGACTGATTGCCGAGAGGGACTATTTCTATTCCTCAGCAGGTGCGGTGGCGGCCTGCGACTCGTTTCTGAATCTGTACCAATACAAGCGGAGCGCCTATTGCGACGACGTGAGGGAGATGCGCACAGCCTTTCGCGAGATGGGCGAGACGCTCAGAAAGAACTATTACTCCTACGAAGACTTCAAGACGGAAATGCGATACATGTCGCAACGGATGGCGGAGTCGCCCTATCGCGTGGTGCGAGACACATGGGTTCGGTTGCTGATGGAGGAGGACAGCTGCCGCTTACGGGCTGCTCTGACTAGCCTGACGGACTACGACTTCAAGGTGTATTTGCACGACTATGCCCAGCAGGTATGCCAAGAACGTTACGGACATGGTCTGTTTGCCCTGCGGATGAACGACATGAAACTGGCACGTATGTCGCAGCCGATGTTGGTTGACGGGACGGCGGCTGTGACCTGTACGGCAGAATACGATGTACACCTTGACGGCCCCCTAGGTCTGGGACTCCGGACGCGAACCGAACATCTTGCCGTAACAGGTGAGTTGGGATACACCCCCGAGGGCCGACTGCTTTTTCATCGCGGCGAGGCCAGCGCACAATAAAAAAGAGAAATCCACGTTATTTTTTCTTGGATACATTATTGTACCCAAATTATTAGTGCGTAAAAACATTTTAACCAACACCATTCAACAATAAGACACAGATATGATTATCACAATTATCTGCATCACTATACTCATCTACCTTATCCAAGGTAAGGATGTCCAACCCTTGGTAGAAAAATTGAAAGGCGTGAGATGGCCCTGGCGCGCCTCACGGTCGTTCAAACACATCAAGCACTATGCCCAAAAGGCAGGACGTGCCACCGTACGGCCACTGCTGTTGGCATATTATGTGTTGACTGATGCCGACACTTCCACCACCGAGAAGGCCATGATATATGGCTGCCTGTTATACGTGGTGATGCCAGTGTCACTGATACCACGGTCGATTTTCAAGGTGTTGGGGCTAGTGGATGAGGGGGCTGCCGTTCTGTTTGTCATCAAGAAGATACGCGACAAGATAACCCCCGAGATAGAAGCCAAGGCCGACGCTACACTGGACGGCTGGTTTAAGGAAGATGTGGCATTAGAGAAATGAGATAAAAGAGTGTAATGCAAAACAATACCGTAAAAAAAAGGATTGGGTGGATCGACGCGATGCGTGGATTCACAATGATATTGGTGGTGTTCTACCACATAGAAGTATTCAGCCTAGGGATGGAGCCCGATGGTGGCATGAACGGGCTGTTCAAACTAGTACGTATGCCATTGTTCTTCTTCATCAGCGGTTTTATTGCCTATAGAAAGAACGAGTATTGGGATTTTGGTTATTTTAAGACCAACCTACTGAAGAAGCTACGAGTGCAGCTGATACCTATGCTCTTTTTCGGACTGATATATGCAACCGTCTTCTACGCAGCCCGAAACGGGATGACACCCAGGGAAGGAATCCTGTTGTTCATTGACGACTCTGGAAAGTTAGGGTATTGGTTTACGGAAGCCCTATTGATAATGTTCATCATATACTATACAGTTTCCCTACTGACTAAGAAATGCAAACCCATCATAAAGTATATCATTCTGATAGCAATAGCCCTATTCTTATACTTTTTGGCATTCCGCAGCCTGACACGTTACAACCACATTAACTATATGCGGTGGTTCGGTATCTATAATGTAATGCTATATTTCCAGTTCTTTGTATGCGGCAACATTGTGTCATACTATCGGGAGAAGGTATTCAAGGCACTAAACAACCAATACGTCATCGGAACCATACTGCTACTGTTTATTTTTACCCTCATCTTCTATAAACAAAGAGCGGATGTACAAGGGCTCTACGTTCACACAGCAACTTCTAAACTGTTAGCGGAGGCCATTCGTTATTTGGGAATTGCGACCATCCTGTCTGTATTTAGGCGATACGAGGGTTTCTTTTCCTCGAAGACAAAGGTGGGTAAAGGGTTGCAATACATTGGCACAAGAACACTGGACGTATACCTTCTACACTGGTTTTTTATTCCCACTATTCCCTACTTGGGTGCGTTTTTCACCTCAAAAACCAACATATTACTGGAAGCGACAACCGTGGTGGGTCTATCGCTGCTGGTGATAGGGTTCTGCCTGATTGTAAGTAATATTATCCGTGTCAGTCCCTTCCTTGCGCACTGGCTGCTGGGAGTCAAGCAAAAGAAATGAGCGGGACTGACAACATACGGGAGACCCTGAACGAGATGATGGGGGCGGAAGATGTGAGGCTCTTGGCAAGCCAGGTGCCTACCCAAGAGTTGTTGGCACTGATAACTGACGAAGAGGAACGTGTGGCGAGGCACGCTGCCTGGGTATTAACCCACAAGCCTATCAACGAGATTAGGAAACTGCCACAAGAGCGGCTAATCGGCATTGCCTTGGATACAACCAGCTCGAGTCAGAGAAGACTAATGCTGAACCTAATAGAGCAACAGAAGATAAAGAAAGAGGATATTCGCACCGACTTTCTCGACTTCTGCCTGCAGCACATGATGATGCTGGAAGAACCTCCAGGTGTGCAGTCGCTATGCCTCAAACTGGCATACCAGATGTGCCACTACTACCCCGAGTTGGAACGGGAGTTTGAAGAGAGCCTCAAGCTTATGCCTGCCGAGCAATATAAGGCTGGAGTGAGACATCTGATAAAAAAGCTTAAGGCAGGAAACGCCTCCACAAATAATAACGATAACAACCATATATAGATGCGACACACGAAAAGAATACTCTGTCTTCTGATGCTTGCCCTTCCCGCAGGTCATCTGTTAGCATGGGGTGCCACCGGACACCGTATAGTGGCACAGATAGCCTACGACCACCTCAACTGCCGCGCCCGTCATAGAGTGGACCGCATTCTGGGAGAAAGGGGTATTGTGTATTGGTCCACTTGGGCGGACAATATAAAAAGTGACACTATCTATGCCAACAGTTACGACTGGCATTACCAAGATATGGATTCAGGGTTGACAGATTCGTCCGTGGTGGCCATGCTGACAGACTATCCTAAAGTAGGGGGTAACCTGTTTCGCGCCACAGACAGTTTGGTGTCCCTCTTGCGCCGGGACCCTAATAATGCCGACGCCCTGAAGTTTATCGTCCACCTTATGGGCGACCGATTCTGTCCTATGCACACAGGCCACTTATCGGATCTAGGAGGCAACCGAGTGAAACTAGAATGGTTCCGTGAACCGCACAACCTGCATTGGGTGTGGGATGAGGGCATTATAGATGCAGTAGGTTATAGCTATACCGAGTATGCGGAATATTTAGAGCTCAAGTACAAAAACGAGAAGAAGGCCATCCGCCGTATGAGCTGGGAAGAGTTGTTGCTGCACAACTACCACTTTACCCAAGAAATATACGAATACCAGACCAACTGGAATGGGAATAGCTACGTATACGTCTATCATTTCGCATCTGGCATGGAGTGGCAGCTGTACGCCGCTGGTATCCGCCTAGCGAAATTACTCAACGAAATATATGGATAATGGAATGTGTTAATGTGCGAATACGATAGTCAACGATTCACACATTAACACGCTTACTCTTTCACAAGGCATTCGTCGAGCTGACGAACGATATTCTCTTTATCCATGTGCTGACCAATGAAGACCAACTTCTGCATGCGGTCGCCATATTCGTCGTCCCAATCGTGTGCTAGTCCTGCATCGCGCTGAATCATCTCCCGGAGCTCGTCCTCGGGCATTGTGGCATACCACTGCCCTGCTTCTGAGACCTTGACCTGAACGCCTGCTTGCTCGAAGAGATATGACATGTCGGTATCAAAAGAGAAATAGCAAATGCCCTTGGCTCGGATTATATCCTTTGGCCAATGGAGGTTCACAAAACGGTCGAACTTATCGAGGTCGAAGGCCTGACGGCGGTAGTACACGAATGTGCTTATCCCATATTCTTCCACCTCGCCTCCTTCATGGTGATGATGATGGTGGTGACCACTTTCATGGGAATGCTCCTCCTCTTCATGGTGATGGTGTTCCTCCTCGTCATGATGATGGTGGTGCTCCTTTTCATGGTGATGGTGTTCATCGTCGTCATGGTGGTGCTCGTGACCGTGCTCAGGATACTTGGCAGCTTCGTTTTCCTCGTCTGAAGTGAGACGTTCCAGTTCGCGCACCCATGTCGCTGACCCTGAAGTACGGTCATAGTTGAAGAAATGGGTGTCGACAATCTCGTTAAGGTCAACACGGGCATAGTCGCAGTCGATAATCTTCACCCCAGGATTTAGTTGAAGCACTATCTTACGAAGACGGTCTAGTTCCTCGGGTTTCACTTCCGAAGACTTGTTCATCAGCACTATATTGCAGAATTCAACCTGCTGAATAATCAAGTTCTCGATATCTTCTTCCCCTATGGCGGAGCCCAGCAGACGGTCGCCACATGCGAACTCGCTCTGCATGCGCAAGGCATCGACCACGGTAACCACACAGTCGAGCCTAGGGACACCGTACTGAGTATACTCCTCTCCCATACGTGGGATGGAACAGATGGTGCGGGCAATAGGTTCAGGTTCACAGATACCGCTTGCCTCAATGACTATGTAGTCAAAGCGGCCAGTCTTCATAATATCGTTTAGCTGCTCGACAAGGTTCATCTTCAGTGTGCAGCAGATACATCCGTTCTGCAATGCCACCAGACTGTCGTCTTTCTGGTCAACAATGCCGCCTTTCTGAATAAGGGAGGCATCAATATTCACCTCTCCTATATCGTTCACAATCACGGCAAAACGAATTCCCTTTTTATTAGTCAGGATATGGTTGACCAAAGTGGTCTTACCGCTGCCTAGATAGCCTGTCAGTAGCAGTACGGGTGTTGTATGATAACGAAATGCAGTCATTAGTATTGTTGTTTTTTTGATATAACGCATATAATGCTCCCTTTATTTTGAGTTGGCAGAAAAAAAAATGCCAATCGCCGTCACTTATAAAAATGCGAAATTATTTACAATTTTCGGAACAAGCCTTTGCTCTTCGCAAAAAAAAGCGTTACTTTGCAAATATTTTCAACCAAGGGGCAAAACGGTAACTAGTACGACTATCAGCGTATTGACCCTTGAGGAAATACTCAATGACACCCATCGACGAATGCAGACAACACCTCCCATATTGACTATAACAGGTTCGGACAGCACTGGCGGAGCCGGCATACAGGCCGACATACGCACCATCACCAGTCTTGGTGCAGAGGCCATGTCTGTAGTCACTAGCATCACTCTCCAAAACTCACTAGGCATCCAAGAGTTCTACGACATTCCTGCACCTGTAATCGAACGACAGATTGATGCCGTATGCGACGATGCTCACCCACAAGTGGTCAAAATCGGGATGGTGCGCAATGCTGCCTCGCTCTATGCTATCGCGCAATGCCTACGTAGACACAAACCGAGATGGACGCTATTCTCACCCGTGGTCTGCTCAACTCACGAGGAACAGTTGTTGGACGACAGCCTCATCACCTTACTACAGACAGAACTGCTGCCACTCTGTTCACTGCTAGTGGTACGCAATCGCGACGCCCACTACTTCACATACGATAGGCTAGTCGAAACCCATGGTACCCACGGCCGTTGTAACGAGCTCTGCTCCTCGATAGCGGTGTTCCTCAACCAAGGCGACTCGCTCGATAGTGCCATACGACGTGCCACCCTATTGGCACCGCCTCTCACCGACAACACCCCTCTTCCAGGGCGCACCGTGAGCCTCTACCGAGACTTTCTCTCCATGCAGGAACGCCTTTGTTCGCACAGCCATGATGTCAACTTCTATGCCCGACAACTAGGTGTAAGCCCACGCTATCTGGCACAAGTGACCCACCGTATGGCCAACCAGACACCCAAGAGCCTAATCGAGGCCACCCTCCTCTTTCGGATCAAACAGTTCCTCGACAGCTCTCCTCAACCCTCTTTCCAAGCCATAGCCGAACAACTAGACTTCTCCCCACAAGCACTCTCCAACTTTTTTAAACGGCTCACTGGCATCACTCTCTCAGATTATCAAAAGAAACAATATAAATAAAGAATCATTACATACAGAAACAAACAACAAATCACAATTATGAACGTAGAAGAATACATCGTAGCTCGCGTCAACGCCCTAATGCACACAGATGACACCGTGATAGTCAAACGTCTAGAAGGCGGCATGAGCAACTACACTTATGTCGTCGAAACCCGCGGTAAGAAATACACCTATCGTGTTCCAGGCAAGTTCGCTGAGAAATTTGTCGACCGTGTAGAAGAATGGGATAATATACAAGAGGTTAATCGTCTGGGGCTCAACAACGCCACTTCGTATGTAGAGATCATTTCTGGTGAGAAACTGGCTGAATATGTCGATGGCACCATCCTCTCAGACACCGATGTGGTCTCATACAACCAACTCTCAGTAGCAGCCCTTAAGAAGATACATAATAGCGACTTGAAATTCAAGGATTATAACGCATTCAAGCGACTCGACGACTACGAGCGTTACTGCCGTGAAATGGGATTTACACATCCCAAGGAATATATTGCCCTGCGACAAAAGCTAAACGAGATGCAACGTGCTCATGCAGATGTGAAGAAAGTGCCTTGCCACTGCGACTACCAGCCCACCAATCTTGTACTCAGTGGCGACAAGCTATATGTGTTAGACTGGGAGTTTGCCGGCATGAACGATCCCTTCTATGACATAGCCTGCTACGGCAATGCCGGCTTCGACAAAGCCCTCTCGCTCTTGGAAGCCTACGTGGAGCACACCCCTACTCGAGAGGAATTGCAGAGACTCTATTTTCACCGCTCGTTCCAATGCCTACAATGGTATAATGTGGCCATATTCAAAGATCGCGTGGGTCTGAGTCGCGACTTGAATATGGACTTTAACGAGGTGGCTGCTTTCTTCTTCAATATGGCAAAGGACCTTGCCAACGAGTATGACAACCTGTGAACAGAAGTTTAGTGACCTGTGACCTGTGATACGAACGCTATCTTGTCACAGGTCACTGGTCACTGGTCACAGTTTATTGTTTCTGGCCTAAACGCTTACTTTTTTCTGTCTCGACCAAAAATAGAGCCAATCCACTGGCGATTGAGGCGCGCAATATTTTGACGCTTGATTTGCTTGGGGCACTCTGCTTCGCAAGCATAGGTATTGGTGCAACTACCAAATCCCAATTCGTCCATCTTACAGACCATGCTGCGCACGCGGTCGGCCGCCTCTATCTGCCCTTGGGGCAACAGAGCCAGATGGCTCACCTTTGCACCAACAAAGAGCATGGCGCTAGCATTCTTGCAGGCAGCCACACAGGCACCACAGCCAATGCAGGCGGCAGCATCCATGGCTTGGTCGGCCTTGTGTTTAGGGATTAGGATGTTGTTGGCATCGGGTACTCCTCCAGTAGTTGTACTGATATATCCCCCGGCCTGGATAATCTTGTCGAAGGCGGTGCGATCGACCACTAGGTCGCGGATAACTGGGAAAGGTTTAGCCCGCCAAGGTTCGACCCATATCTCGTCGCCATCATGAAAATGGCGCATGTGGAGCTGGCAAGTGGTCACCCCATCGTCGTTGCCATGGGGGCGTCCGTTGATATAGAGTCCGCACATGCCGCAGATACCTTCGCGGCAGTCGTTGTCGAAGCAGACAGGATGGGCAATACGGTTGTCCATGAGTTGTTCGTTCAGGATGTCGAGCATCTCGAGAAAGGAGCAGTCGGCCGATATATTGTCGACATGGTAGGTTTCGAAATGCCCTTTGGCTTGGGCGTTTTCCTGTCGCCAGATATGCAGTGTAAATTTCATAATTACTTATAGTTTCGTTTGGCTATTTGAATATGCTCGTAATGGAGAGGCTCGGCGGTCATGGTCTCCAAATTGTCGTGTCCTTGATATTCCCATGCGGCGACATACATAAAGTGGTCGTCGTCGCGGAGGGTTTCGCCATCCTCGGTTTGGTGTTCGGTACGGAAATGGCCGCCACACGACTCTTCGCGGTGCATAGCATCGGTGATGATGAGGCGTGCCAATTCGAAATAGTCGGCCAAGCGATAGGCTTTTTCCAGTTCGGGGTTAAACTCCTCGGCTGTGCCAGGGATGGCAAGCTGACGCCAGAAATCGGCCTCGAGTTCCTTAACCTGCTGCATAGCAATGGTGAGGCTCTCGGTGTTGCGCGCCATGCCGACATACTCCCACATAATTTTGCCTAGAGCCTTATGGAAATGGTCGACGGTATGGGGCTGGGTGGTATGACGTCCGATGTTGAAGAGCTGGTCGATACGCTGACGGACGGCTTGCTCGGCTTGGTCGAATTCGGGTGTGTCGGGCGATATCTTGCCTACATAGATTTGGTCGGCCAGGTAGTTCTGCATGGTGTAGGGCAGCACGAAATAGCCATCGGCGAGTCCCTGCATAAGGGCGGAGGCTCCTAGACGGTTGGCACCGTGGTCGGAGAAGTTGGCTTCGCCTGCGGCGAAGAGGCCGGGGATGGTGGTCTGAAGCTCGTAGTCGACCCAAAGGCCGCCCATGGTGTAGTGGACGGCGGGGTAGATCATCATGGGCTCATGGTAGGGGTCGGTGTCGACTATCTTTTGATACATCTGGAAGAGGTTGCCATATTTCTGCTCTACCACGTCGCGACCTAGGCGCTTGATGGCGTCGGCAAAGTCGAGGAAGACTGCCAACCCCGTGGGGCCGACACCGTAGCCGGCATCGCACCGCTCCTTGGCAGCACGCGATGCCACATCGCGGGGCACCAGGTTGCCAAAGGCAGGGTAGCGACGCTCGAGATAGTAGTCGCGGTCGGCTTCAGGGATGTCGTTGGGACCCTTGTCGCCACGACGGATGGCTTCGGAGTCTTCTTTTTTCTTAGGCACCCAGATGCGGCCGTCGTTGCGGAGGCTCTCGCTCATAAGGGTGAGCTTGGACTGGTAGTCGCCATGGACGGGGATGCAGGTGGGGTGTATCTGCACATAGCAGGGATTGGCAAAGGCGGCACCCTTCTTATGGCAGATCCATGCGGCACTGCCGTTGCTGTTCATGGCGTTGGTGGAGAGGTAGTAGACATTGCCATAGCCGCCCGAGGCCACCACCACGGCATGGGCTGCATAGCGCTCTAAGGCTCCGGTGACCAGGTTGCGGGCAATGATGCCGCGAGCACGTCCGTCGACAATGACGAGCTCCATCATTTCATGACGTTCGTGGAGGCGGACGCTACCGCGGGCTATTTCGCGGCTGAGGGCGCCATAGGCTCCGAGTAGGAGCTGCTGACCCGTTTGCCCACGAGCATAGAAAGTACGGCTGACTTGAGCGCCACCAAAGGAGCGGTTGTCGAGCAGTCCGCCATAGTCGCGAGCAAAGGGCACACCCTGCGCTACACACTGGTCGATAATGTTGCCACTCACCTCAGCCAGACGGTAGACGTTGGCTTCGCGTGCGCGGTAGTCGCCACCCTTGATGGTGTCGCGGAAGAGGCGTTCGACACTGTCGCCGTCGTTCTGATAGTTCTTGGCGGCGTTGATGCCACCTTGGGCAGCGATGGAATGTGCGCGACGGGGAGAATCCTGTATACAGAAAATATCCACGTTGAAGCCCAGAGCTCCCAGCGATGCGGCAGCGGAGGCGCCGGCAAGGCCAGTGCCTACGACGATAATGTCGATCTTGCGCTTGTTGGCAGGGTTGACGAGCTTTTGGCTGGCTTTGTAGTTGGTCCATTTTTCAGAAAGGGGACCTTCGGGTATTTTGGAATCTAGATTCATTCGAGTTGAAAGTTTAATGTTGAAGGTTGAAGGTTATAGTCCGAGGAACACTAAAATCACCACGGCGGCAAACATCAGACACACCACCCAGGCATAGAGCTTGCCCAGCAGGTCGATAACGTTGTAATACTTATAGTTGCTGAGGCCCAAGGTCTGGAATGCCGAGGGGAATGCATGGCGCATATGGATCCACACGATGGCAAAGAAGAGCAGATAGAGTAAGACTATATGCAGATGGCTAAACTTCTCGCGAGCCATGAAATAGAAGTCGGGCTCGGGGTCGGTCTCGGGTGCCACATCGCGCAGCAGCTGACGTTCGTCGTAGGTGAGGTGGCGTATCCACACACCATCTTCTGTGACATTGCCCTCGTCGTAGGCGCGCTGCAAGATGTTATACACATCAAGCCCATCGCGCAATTGGGCGATGTAGCGGGCGGTCTCGGCAGAGTCACCCTCCATCGCCGATAGTTCGGTGGCGCGACTTTCAAGTTCGTCTACGAACTCTTCGGGGGTCATGTCGAATTGGGATGACAATTGGAGGGTCTGCAGGGCTTCGATCTGCTGGAGTTTTTCGACTTTTGCCATATACTCGCCTTTCACCCAACCGAGTTTGACGAAGTAGAAGTCGGTGAAATGCACGAGAAGGCAGACAAAGATGAGTATGCCTGTCCACATCATAAGCTTGGAGCCGGGATGGGTCTTGCTTTTGCCGGCCACGTGGTATCGCACGGGACGTGCCATACGGTTGGTCAGCCACAACCACGCGGTGAAGCAGATGTGCAGCGCTATGAAGCCAAAGAGGACAACTTCAAACACTTTGACAATGTAGTTGGTGCCCATAAAGTGGCAGAAAGCACTATACCAAGCACCATCGTCGTGTCGCAGTACTAGGAGATTGGCACTGGCATGGAACAGCAGGAAGATAAGCAGGAATCCTCCCAACAGGGCGACGCATATCTTCTTGGAGATGGAATGGATTTTGGGTAAATTCATATTACTTTGAATGTGTTGATGATTATATTCGTTAATGTGTTTGTTATCATTTACCGGCAGGGGCACCGCCACCAAAGTCGTCGTAGAGAATATTCTCGGGAGCCACACCGAGATTGTCAAGCATATTGACTACTGCGGCGCTCATGGGTCCGGGGCCGCACATGTAGTACTCTATGTCTTCGGGGGCTGGATGGTCTTTGAGGTAGGTGTCGTACATGACGTTGTGCACAAAACCTGCAGTGTAGGGCACACCAGCGGCATCGGCAGCGGGGTCGGGACGGTCGAGTGCCAGATGGAAGTGGAAGTTGGGGAAATCACGTTCCAACTGGTGGAAGTCGTCAAGATAGAACACCTCGTTCAATGCTCGGGCACCATAGAAATAGTGCATGGCACGGTCGGTAGTGTGGAGGGTGCGGGTCATGTGCATTATCTGGGCACGTAGTGGAGCCATACCTGCGCCTCCGCCCACCCATATCATCTCGGGCTTCACCGCCATGTCGGCAGGATGGTCTTTGATGTGGAACTCGCCATAAGGTCCCGACATGACGACCTTGTCGCCCGGTTTGAGCGAGAAGATGTAGGACGATGCTATACCGGGGTTCACATTCATAAAGCCAGAGCGGTCGGGCTTGAACGGTGGCGTGGCGATACGCACAGTGAGCATAAACACATCACCCTCGTCAGGATAGTTGGCCATGGAGTAGGCACGCACCGTGGGCTCAGAGTTGACACAACGAAGTGAGAACATGTTGAATTTCTCCCACGAGGGCAGATACTCGGCACCTATCAAGTCGCGGTCGTAGTCGGCATAACTGATGTCGAACTTGGGTATCTTTATCTGTGCATAAGAGCCGGGGGCAAAGTCCATGTGCTCACCCGGAGGCAACTGCACCTTGAACTCCTTGATAAAGGTGGCCACATTGCGGTTGGAGATAACCGTGCATTCATACTCCTTGATGCTGAGTATAGACTGCGGGACGACAATCTTCAGGTCTTCCTTCACCTTCACCTGGCATCCTAAGCGCCAGTGTTCCTGAATCTGTTTGCGGGTGAAGAAGCCCACCTCGGTGGGCAGGATGGAGCCGCCCCCTTCTACCACACGGCATTTGCACTGCCCACAGGAGCCTTTGCCGCCGCAAGCCGAAGGGAGATATACATGTTGTTCTGCCAATGTAGCGATGAGCGTACCTCCAGTAGGTACCTGCATCTGGCGGTCGTCGTTGATAGTGAGGGTAACCTGGCCCGTCGGCAGCAGCTTATCGCGCAGCAACAATAGCAGCACCACCAGCAGCAGCACGACTGCCACCATGACGACGAGCGCGGTGAATATAGTAGTTGTAATCATAGTTTAATTCCCATAAATGACATAAACGCCAGCCCCATAAGGCCGGTAATGATAAAAGTGATACCCACTCCGCGCAGGGCAGGAGGTATTGCGCTATAGCGCAGTTTCTCACGGATGGCGGCGATGGCGACGATGGCCAAAAACCAACCCACACCGCTGCCTAAGGCAAAGCAAGTGGCCTCTCCGATATTGGCATAGCCCCGCTCCTGCATAAAGAGCGACCCGCTCAGCACTGCGCAGTTCACCGCAATCAGCGGCAGGAAGATACCCAGCGAGTTGTAGAGTGCAGGACTGAAACGCTCGATGACCATCTCAACTATCTGCACTATGGCGGCAATAACCGCTATGAACATGATGAGACTGAGGAACGAGAGGTCCACCTCTGCCAGTTTAGGGCTTAGCCAAGCCAACGCCCCTGGCGAAAGCAGGTATTTGTTGATAAGATAGTTTACAGGCACTGTGACCACCAGTACAAACGTCACTGCCAATCCTAGACCCGCTGAGGTCTTCACAGTCTTTGATACCGCCAGATAGGAACACATGCCCAAGAAGAAGGCGAATATCATATTGTCGACAAATATCGACTTGACAAATATATTGATGTATTCCATGTCTATTGCTCTTGTAAGTCTTTATTACGTGTTCGGTGTATCCAGATGATGATGCCCACCAATATCAATGCCATCGGGGGCATAATCATCAGTCCGTTGTTTTCATATCCAATCTTGAAGAGTCCTATCTTCTCCATCACAGGGTAGCCCCACAGAGTGCCGCTGCCCAGCAATTCGCGCACAAAGCCCAGTGTCACCAATACCACACTGTAGCCAAGTCCGTTGCCAATGCCGTCCAATAACGAAGGCAGTGGCGGATTGCTCATGGCAAAAGCCTCTAGGCGACCCATCACTATACAGTTGGTGATGATCAAGCCCACAAACACCGACAGCTGCTTGCTTACGTCGTACATATAGGCCTTCAGCACCTGGTCGACCAACACCACCAACATCGACACCACCACCAGCTGCACGATGATGCGGATGCGGGGCGGTATCGTCTTTCGCAACAGCGAGATTATCAAGTTGGCCAAAGCCACCACCATTGTGACAGACAGAGCCATCACCACAGCTGGCTTCAATTGCGCAGTGACTGCCAGACAAGAGCATACGCCCAACACCTGCACGGTAATAGGGTTCTGCTTGTTGAAGGGCAATTTGATAAGGTCTAGTTTCTTCATTTTTCAGCCTCCTTTCTCTCTGCAGTTTTGTCGGTCGAAGGGGCTGCAACTGCTAGCATACCATACTTCTCGTGAGCCTTGGCCAGCATGGCAGTCACTCCGTTGCTGGTCATCGTGCCACCGCTGATGGCATCCACCTCATACTGGCTGTTTTTGTCAGCGTTTTTCTTCAAGACAATCGGCTTCAGCCAACTCTTTCCAACGAATCGTCCGGCAAACTTATCACTAGCAATCTCGCCTCCGAGACCGGGGGTTTCTCCTTTGTGGTCGAAAACGGCACCCACGATGGTCTTTGTCTCATCCATCGCAAGGTATCCCCATATCGGGCCCCATAGGCCGTTACCCTGCAGAGGGATTATACATCCACCTTCGAATGTATAATATCTGCTGCCGTCACCAAGCTCTTCCTCAGTGACGTACTCGCCGTACAGCTCGTCGGCGTTGTCGCGAGTGGCTTCCACTCCGATAGTCTTCAATATCATCTGTTTGGTCTCAGCCTGTCGGTTACGTTCTTGCAGTGGCTGCAAACTCATGCTCACCACCGTCAACACTACGGCCACTACGGCCACCAACACCGCTGAGTAGATGAAGATATATCTGTTACTAAATTTCTTCATTACGCCACCTCCTTTCTAGCGGCTCGCTTCGCTCGCCGCCCTATATTCCTCGCCACCACACAGTGGTCAATCAGCGGGGCGAAACTGTTCATCAACAATATGCTCAGCATCATCCCCTCGGGGTAGGCGGGATTCAACACCCTCAGCAGCACGGCAAACGCACCTATCAACAACCCATATATCCACTTGCCCACATTGGTCTGAGCCGAGGTGACAGGGTCAGTAGCCATAAACACGGCACCGAACATAAAGCCTCCCAGCAGATAGTGGTAGTAGAAAGGCACCTGCATGTAGGCGTTGGCACCGATGCAGTTAAACAGCAACCCCATCAGTCCACCGCCGAGCACCACACTCAGCATAATGCGCCAACTGGCTATACCGCTCACCAACAACACCAATGCACCCAGCAGGATGGCTATCACCGAAGTCTCGCAAGTGCTGCCAGGTATGGTTCCTATCAGCATGTCCAAAGCCGAAGCCGTCGGCATCGAGCCTGCTGCCAGCTCGCCCAGCGGAGTGGCACCCGCTATGGCATCGCTGCCCCACAAGTCGGCAGCAATCCACACCGAGTCGCCCGACATGTGGGTTGGATAGCTGAAAAACAGGAATGCTCTGGCCACCAAGGCAGGGTTCAAGAAATTCATACCCGAGCCGCCAAACACCTCCTTGCCCAGCACCACGGCAAAGGCCACTGCCAGTGCCAGCTGCCACAACGGCGTAGTGACAGGCACTATCATCGGGATAATCAGACCCGTCACTAGATAGCCCTCGTTCACCTCGTGGTGACGTATTTGGGCGAACATAAACTCAATACCCAAACCCACCAGATAGGACACCACTATCAAAGGCAGCATCCTCAAGAATCCGAACCACAGGCAATACCACCAACTGGCGGCGCTTCCCTGCTCGTAGGGCCACCACTCAGCCGTCAGCGACGTCTGGTAGCCCACATTCCACATGCCGAAAAGCAGTGCAGGCAGCAAGGCTATCACCACCGTGATCATCGCCCTCTTCATGTCCACCGCATCGCGCACATGGCTGCCACGATGGGTCACCGTGTTGGGTGTAAAGGCAAACGTCTCAAACGCCTCGAACGTACTCTGCAGCCAGGCAAACTTGCCCCCCTCCACAAAGTTGGGCTTAATTTTCGTTATGAAATTGCGCAATCCGTCAAACATTAGGCGCCCTCCTTTCTCAACTTCTCCAGCGCCTCACGGATGATCGGCTGGATGTCGGTCTTCGACACATCGATATATTCACACAAAGCAAAATCCTCGGGTTCCACCTCGTATATGCCCAACTTCTCCTGCAGCTCCATATCGCCCACGATGCAGGCCTTGATGAGTTGCAGGGGATAGATGTCGAAGGGAAACACCCGCTCGAAGTTGCCCGTAAACACGAACGAGCGCACATCGCCGTGACGGTTGGTGTCAAACTTCAGATTCAACCCCTTCCACTCGGGCATAAATCCGCTGAGGAACGTGCGTGAGAAACTATGCTTTTTCAACCCCGGTAGCAGCCACCCCATAAAGTCGTAGTAGTCGCCCTCGGGCAGCAAAGTCAGCAGGCTGTCATAGGCACCAATAAAGCCGTCGAAGGCAATCTTCTCGCCGCTCAACACATTACCCGACACCACTCGCACCTGCTTCAAACTCTCGTCAACCATCTTCAATGCGGGGTAGTCGGGATTCAGCAACTGCGAACGCACGATATGCTCCACACAAGCACCCGCCACAATGCGGTAGTATTGTGGATTTTTCGCCTGCGGACCAGCCACAGCGATCACACGCTCTGGTCTATACTCGCCTGTCTCCACCCAGTGCCCTAGCACCGCCACATCCTGCGGTGTCATAGTCCACACCCTCTCGCCCTTGTTGATGGGACACAGCTGTGCAATCTGCGTGCCGACATTCCCAGCGGGATGAGGTCCCTCTACAGACACCACCTTCACATCGTTGCGATGCAGTGGGCTATACTGTCCTACCACTCCTGCCAGCCATTGTCCGGGACGGAAACACACATACAGGCAGCCAGCGCCGAGAGAAGCCAAAGCCTCCAACCCCTTACACAAGTCCTGCTCACGACCCTGCAGGGCAAAGTCATAGTCGGGTGCCAGCGGCGCGCTGTCGAAACAGCTCACCACTATAGCCTTAGGCATGTCGTCGGGATTGGCCACGGTGCCAAACGGCCGTTGCCTCAGCATAGGCCACAGCCCCTGCTGCAGCATCGCTTCTTTTAAAAGTTGAGAGTTGAAAGTTGAAAGTTGAAAGTTGGCAGTCGCAGCCGTCTCATCTTTCGAGGGGCGGTCGGTGACCGAGGTATGTCCATTTTCAATTATCTCCCTTTCTGCATTCTCCCGTCCTTCGCGCTCCACCACTACGGCCAGCAGCTTGCGCTTCTCTCCGCGCACCACTGCCTTCACCACACCGCTCACCGGAGCAACAAACCGCACGCGCTCGTCGTTTTTGTCGCACATCAGTGCATCGCCAGCCGACACCCTATCGCCTTCTGCCACCAACAGCCTAGGGACCAGCCCCACATAGTCTGTCGGCCGCACAGCATAGAAACTGATGTCGCGGGCGTAAGAAATCCTACGCTCCGCGGCACCAGTTATCGGCAGGTCGAGACCCTTTTTTATTTTTATCATTTTGACATTATTAATGAATCATGTTGAAAGTTTAAAATTGAAATTAGTGATGAATCTGTTAACGTGTGAATGTGTGATTCTTTGATTAACGAATCGCTCTTATGCTATATCTGACTGATTTTTTACAGCCTCGAAGAGGCTGAATCTCAATAACGTTGCAAAGTCGAGCGCAGAGCCGAACTCGTTCGAGCTATGCCGAGATGCAGCAACGTCTCGAAGAAACCCCATACAAGAAACCGATAGGTTTCGCAGTATGGGGTCTTGAATAACCCTACTATCCAGCGTCCTGAAAGGACGCGACATAGAGACTATATGGTAAAATTCAGTCATATGTTATATTAGAGCGTAACGAATTAACACATTAACGAATCAACAAATTCTATTTTTCAACTTTCAAGTCAATCTCAACAGGTCTTAGCATATTCTCAGGCTTCAGTATGCGGTCCAGCTGCTCTTTGGTCAGCAGGCCATGCTCCAGCACCAGCTCATATACACCCCTGCCCGTCTCTGCGGCCTCTTTGGCAATCTTGGTGCTCTGCTTGTAGCCGATAATGGGGTTAAGCACGGTGACGATACCGATGCTGTGCTCCACCAGCTGGCGGCAGCGCTCCTCGTTGGCCACGATGCCGTCGATGCAGAGCGTTCTCAACGTATCCAACCCGTTCTCCAGCAGGTGGATACTCTCGAAAATGGTGTAGGCGATAACGGGTTCCATCACATTCAGTTCCAGCTGACCGTTGTCGCTTGCCAAGCTTATGGTCATATCGTTGCCTATCACGCGGTAGCACACCTGGTTCATCACCTCGGGAATGACAGGATTCACCTTGCCGGGCATGATGCTGCTTCCCGGTTGGCGTTCGGGTAGATGTATCTCGTTCAATCCGCAGCGGGGACCGCTCGACAGTAGGCGCAAGTCGTTGCACACCTTGTTAATCTTGATAGCCAAACGTTTCATAGCGGCGCTGTAGGCAATCATGCAGGTAGTGGCGCTAGTAGCCTCAATCAGGTTGTCTGCCAGCGAAATGTTCCAACCCGTAATTTTACGCAGTGCCTTTACACACGCCTCGCTGTAGCCCGGTTTCGAGCAGATACCCGTGCCGATAGCCGTAGCGCCCATATTCACCACAAGAAACTCGTCAGCCGTGATTCTCAAATTCTTATACTCTACGCGCAGCGAGTCGGCAAAAGCGCCGAACGTCTGTCCGAGGGTCATCGGCACAGCGTCCTGCAACTGGGTGCGACCCATCTTCACCACGTGGGCAAACTCCTTGCTCTTGGCGTCGAGGGCGGCAATCATCTCTTCCAAATGGGGCATAAACGACAGATGCTCCAAAGCCAGCGCCATATGTATGGCGCAGGGGTAGGCGTCGTTGGTCGACTGCGAAGCGTTCACCACATCGTTGGGCGAGCAATACTGATATTCGCCACGCTGGTAGCCCATGCGCTCGAGGGCGAGATTAGCAATCACCTCGTTAGCGCACATATTGGTCGACGTACCGGCGCCGCCCTGAATCATATCGATAGGGAATTGGTCGTGATACTTGCCATCCACCAGTTGGTCGCACGCCCACATGATGGCCTCACCCTGCTCTGGTGTGATCATACCCACCTCCACGTTAGCCATAGCGGCTGCCTTCTTCGTAAACGCCATACCGCGGATAAAGTTAGGGTAGCTGCTCAACAGTTGACCGCTAATATGGAAATTTTCCATGGCACGAGCCGTTTGGACACCATAAAGAGCCTCTTCGGGAACATTTTTAGTACCAAGCAGGTCGCTCTCAGTACGGAAATTCTGATTTTTTGTCATTTTATTATTCGTCTATTTTTATCTATTTTATTGATATATTTACTTTTTGCGCAAATAGTGCTTCCTATTTGGCACTGCAAATATACTACTTTTTCTTTAATTATACTTTTTTTATCGATAAAAAAAGTAAAAATACTATTTTTTCTCAAACAGTATTCCGATTTGGCTCCTTTCGTCTATGCAATTCTGAGGAGAGGAGCGCGAGCGAAGCCGCGAGATTCTCGTTTTTAACAAGTATATTGTCGGGCAGATTGAGCGTGGTGGGCGCAAAGTTCCAAATCGCCTGAACACCAGCTGCCACCAACATATCCGCCACGCCTTGTGCTTCGGAAGTGGGGACAGCAATGATACCGATATTGATATGTGTTCGTTTGAGGAACGGAACCATCTTATCAATATGAAGCACGTGTTTTTCGCCCACTTTCTTCTCCTTGGGGTCGATGTCGAAACCCGCCACAATCTCAAGCCCGTATTTGGCGAAGCCTCCATAGTGCAGCAGCACGTGCCCTAAAGCACCCACACCCACCAACACGGCCTCGTCGGAGCGGTCATATCCAAGGTACACCTTTAAATCCTCAAGCAATTTGTCAATATGGAACCCCTTTTTGGGGAGTCCCGGTTCAGAACTAATACTCGCCAAATCCTTACGCACCTGCACAGGGTTGATGCCAAGGCTCTCGGCAATGGAGGTTGAGGAAACAAATTCATCTCCCCGCGCTATGCGATTTTCGATTTCGCAGTAATACGACGGAAGTCTTCCGAGTGTTGATTTCAAAACTATCAATGAGTTACGC
>JAEEGL012823635.1_pt1 | contig 37907 bp, 34 predicted proteins | sample 9134231 | NCBI WGS metagenome assembly JAEEGL01 (sample SAMN16246548, study PRJNA631951) | gut metagenome | biome: gut microbiome; feature: rumen; material: fiber-attached | host: Bos | place: Iran: Karaj | collected 2018-10
CGTGCTCGTTACCGAGATCAACGAGAGAGTCTCGAAGACAGATAAGCCTTTTATCGCGTTCAGTTTCTCAGACGGTACGGATAAGGTGTCGATGAATTTCTTTGATAAGACTGAGGCCGCTATGACTGCTGCAGGCATCACGGTTGGCAAGGTTGTTGATCTTACGTTCAGTGTTAAGACTTATCAGAATAAGAAAAACTTCATCGTTGAGAATATAGTGTTATGTTCAGATCCTGAGGCTAAGGTCGAGAGATTCGTACAGACTCCTCCTTATGACATCAATGATATGTATAAGAAGATCATTGACAGCATAAAGAAGTCAACAGGAAGGGAGTACGACTGTTCCACTCTTGATGTGCCTTCTGATGATTACAGTGCAGCGGCTCTGACCATCAGGATCCTCAACAAGAATAAGGACGCTTTCTGCAAGTCCTCGGCGGCTCACAGCATTCATCACGACTTAAGAGGCGGACTTATCTATCACACGTTCAGAATGGTCTATGCTGCATTCTATCTGGCGAAGGTATATAAGAATATCAATCTTGAGATACTGATGTGCGGTACGGCTCTTCACGATATCGGTAAGCTTACTGAGCTTGATACTGATGAGTTCGGTTCTGCTGATTATTCTGTAGACGGAAGACTCTTCGGACATGCAGTAATAGGTATGGAGATGGTTTCTGAAGAGGCTAAGAACGGTCCTTATAACGCTGAGGAAGTCCGTCAGATACGTCACATGATCGCGTCCCATCACGGCTCTTTGGAATACGGTGCCATCACAACGCCTGCTACTCCCGAGGCATTCTTACTGCATGAGATCGATATGATCGACAGCCGTATGTATATCTTCGAGAAGGAACAGGGCAAGGTGGAACCCGGCGAGATGACGGACAGAGTATTCGCTTTGGAGAGCTCGACCGTGTACAAGCCAAAAGAAAGCTAAGCGATGGCAAATGAATTTTATTTGAAAGTTTAGGCTCGAAAAGATTAATTTGTATTTTCATAATCTGATATCAAATGAAAGAAAGCGGAGATTTGCCGCTTTCTTTGTTTTCCGGGGCTTATATAATCCTCTTGTTCAATAAAATTAATCAGTCAGGGGGACACAACATGTTTGATTATTCAGGTAAAGTAGTAGCTATCACAGGTGCTTCATCCGGTCTTGGCAAGCAGATGGCAGAGGGATTTGCTCAGCAGAATGCTAACCTCGTTCTTCTTGCAAGAAGAATCGAGAGACTCGAGGAAAGTGCTAAGGAGTGGTCCGAGAAGTACGGTGTAGATGTTCTGCCTGTAGCTTGTGATGTTACAGATGCAGAGTCCATCGCTAATGCTGTAAAGGCTGTTAAGGATCACTTCGGTCACTGCGAAGTTATCATCAACGATGCTGGCGGAGAGAAGGGTACAGGTACACCTTTCGTAGATTACAAGAGAGATGACTGGGATTTCACTCTTAATCTCGATCTCACTTCCGTATTCTCTGTTACACAGGCTTTCGTTAACCTCATGAAGGAAGCTATGGCAGAAGGCAAGCAGGCATACGGCCGAGTAATCAACATCGCTTCTATCTACGGCCTCGTAGGTAATACAGCTATCCCCACAATTGCATATCACACAACAAAGGGTGCAGTTGTTAACTTCTCCAGAGGTGCTGCTGCAGAGCTTGCCACATCTAACATCACAGTTAACACGATCTGCCCCGGATACTTCTACACGGAGCTTACAACAGATACACTCAACTCCGAGTATTTCCAGGCTTTCGCTAACCAGTCTGTTCCTATGAAGAGATATGGTAACGAGGGTGAGCTTAACTCCGTTGCTATCTTCCTCGGTGCTGAGGAGTCCAGCTACATCACAGGTCAGGCTATCGCTGTAGACGGCGGATATACCTGCGTATAATAAGTCAGATTCACTAATAGAATTATAACGGCTTGCTGAATTGCATATTTGAGGAATGTTAAAAGCGTTTGGAGAACCCAAACGCTTTTTGTTGTCAGATTATAGATCCTTAACTCAAATGATGTTCTTGATTCCGTCGCAGATTCTCTTAACTGCTGAAGGACGGTTCATTGTGTAGAGGTGGATACCGTCGCAGCCTGTCGTAAGAAGATCGATGATCTGGCTTATGGCATATGCGAGACCTGCGTCGAGGAATGCATCGGGATTCTCTCCGTAACGGTCTACTATGCGCTGGAAGTTATCGGGAAGAGTAGCACCGCATGTGGATACCATTCTCTTGATGGAAGCTACTGTAAGGCAGGGCATGATTCCCGGTGTGATCGGAACATCGATTCCTGCGATCCTCGCGCTTTCAACCATATCGAAGAAATACTTGTTGTCGAAGAATAACTGTGAGAGAAGCACATCAGCACCTGCATCAACCTTCTTCTTGAGGTTACGGATCTCTGTAACCTTATCGGGAGATTCTGTATGATTCTCGGGATAGCAAGCACCGGCGATGCAGAAGTCGGTCTTGGGCTTGATATACTCGATAAGCTCGCTTGCGTGTGAGAATACTCCCTTAGCAGGTGCATTGGGATTGATATCACCTCTTAAAGCGAGGATGTTCTCGATGCCTACATCCTGAAGCTCTTTGCAGAATTCGTCGATCTCGTTCTTATCATATGAAAGGCAGGTAAGATGAGCTACAGGTTCAGTATGATACTGCTCTTTGATCTTCTTGCAGATGGCGATCGTCTTGTTGTTGTTGGATGATCCGCCTGCACCGAATGTAACTGAGATATAGTCGGGGTGAAGGTCACACAGCATCTCGAGAGTCTCGTCGATATTAGCCAATTCCGTATCAGCCTTAGGTGGGAAGATCTCGAATGAGAGTATGGTCTTGTCCTGATTATAGATGTCTGTAAGCTTCATAACGGTGCGCCCCTTGTGGTAACTGCTGTTTTTTACTGCACCATTTTAACACATAGTGCTTTTATTATCAGATAAAAAAGGATAGAGTAATTAGTATGTATTACCTAATTGAAAGCACTTTACGCGAAGTAGATCACAAAGAATGTTTAAGCGGCAAGGCCCAGTATGTTGCCATCCTTACTCCTGATGAGTGGGCGAAGAAGAGGGATGACTTCGAGATGGGTATCGATATGGAGTTCGATGGTTCCGAGCTTTATACGACCAAGGCTGAGGTTAACTATGACTCTGTAACAGGTACATTCTCGTTGCCTGACAGGAAGAATATCTCAGGTGACTATAAGGACTTTGCATTCGCTCTCGATGAGAAGGGTATCGTATTCATCGATTCTAATGACAACGCACTTAAGATCATAAAGAAGATCATCAACACCAAGAAGTGGAGACTTCCGAGTCTCGAGAGATTTATCTACGATTTCCTTGAGCAGATAATCCACGAAGATCTTTCCATGCTCGAGTCCTATGAGCGTGAGCTTGATTCGATCGATAAGGATATTGATAACAACGAAGACAACGAGTCTGATCTCGAGCGCGTTAACGACATAAGAGGTGAGCTTAGAGATCTTAGGATCCACTACAGCCAGCTGATCGACCTCGCGCAGGAATTCGAGGAGAATGAGAACAATTTCTTTAAGTCTGACAATATCAGATTCTTCAAGCTGTTTTCTAACAGAGTATCGAGACTTTACGATGTTGTTAATTCACTTATCGATTACACGAACCAGATCCGCGATACATATGAATCCAGAATCGAAGTAAGACAGAATCACATCATGACGCTGCTTACAGTTGTAACTACTATTTTTATGCCTCTGACGCTTATCGCCGGATGGTATGGAATGAACTTCAAGTACATGCCTGAGCTTAACTGGGAGATAGGATATCCTCTAGTATTTGTAGTAAGTGTCCTGATCGTCGTATTGAGCCTTCTGTTCTTCAAGAAGAAGAAATGGTTGTAATGCATAAAGAGAAGATTAGATTCTTTGATCCTGTAAAGATCGCAGACAGCGGCCAGGCTTTCCGTATACATCCGATCGATGATACGCACGTGGAGACCGTGGCATTCGGCAAGTATCTTCAGATCGCTTCTCTCGGTAATGACGAGTATGCGTTCTCATGTGATAAAGCTGAGTTTGATTCTTTATGGCGCGATTACTTCGATCTTGATCTTGATTATCCGGCCGTTGTTAAGACCATCGATGAGGAAGATGAGTTTCTCGTCCGCTCTGCTGAATACGGGTATGGAATAAGGATACTTAAGCAGGATGTCTTCGAGACTGTGATCTCTTACATAATCTCACAGCGAAGATCTATACCGTCCATCACGACATGCGTAGACCGTCTTTCCGAATTGTGCGGGACAAAGATCAAGGTTCCTAAGTTAGAAGAACCTTTCGTTAAGCCTTTGAAAGATTCGTATTATGCTTTCCCGACAGTTAAGCAGGCGTCAAAGCTTACGGCAGAAGAGCTTAACGGCATTGGAGCTGGATACAGGACAGCATATATCATCGCTGCGACAGAAGACTTTAACTCAGGTAAGCTCACGCCTGAAGGGCTTGCATCGTTAAGCGACGATGACCTTTATACAGCATTAACCTCCATGTACGGTGTCGGCACCAAGGTCGCGAACTGCGTTATGCTGTTCGGCTTTCACCGCGTCGGAAGATTTCCTGTGGATGTATGGATAAAGAGAATCGAAGATAAGTACTACGGCGGTCACTTCGACGCCGAACAATACCCTGACACAGCAGGGATATTACAGCAGTTTATGTTCTATTACATTAGAAAGGGTGACGTTAATTAAGATCTGTCGAGCTTAAAGTAGTTATTAAGCTGGCACTTAATGTTTCCGTTATAAAGCTTGATCCTCTTATCAGCCTTGTGGCCTGTAGCTTCCTCGAAGGAATCGTCAGGGGAGATAACAGAAAGTCTCATTCCGGGACGGCAGGCTCCGTTCTTCGTAAGGTAAAGGGAAGAGATCATCTTGTAGATCTCGTACGCCTCTTCAACTGTCATAAGACGTCCGCCGTAAGGAGGATTAGTAATAACCATAGTCCTGTCGAAGCCGGTTATGCTCTTAAAAGAATCAGGTGTTCTTGTGGCTGCATCAGCGACTGCAAACCTGATGTGATCCGCTACGCCTGCACTCTGGGCATTGCGTCTAGAGGACTCGATGGCTTTGGGGTCTATGTCTGAGCCGTAGAAGAAACAGTCGTCAGGCTTTTCGCTGTCTTCAAGTGAAAGTGCTTCCTCGAGGGCCTTCTTCCTCGCGTATTCACCTATGTAAGGAAGATTTTCATATGAAAACGATCTGTTTTTACCGGGAGCGATGTTGCATGCCATCATGGCAGCTTCGATGAGGATCGTGCCGGAGCCGCAGAACGGGTCTGCAAGGGCTTCCGCGCCGTAAGGTCTGTATCTTCCGAGCGTGATCATGCCGGAAGCGAGCGTCTCTCTTATGGGCGCCTCGTGTGTAAGGGGACGGTAGCCTCTCTTGTGCAGGCCCTCGCCAGAAGTGTCTATCATGAGCGAGACGCTGTCGTTTACGATGCCGAACTGTACTCGTACCACGCCTTTGGCCGCGTCCTCGGCAATGATGCCGTCAGCACCGAGGCCTCTAGCTTTGCACAGGGACTTAACTATGGCCTTTTTAACGAGGCTCTGGCACGCGCTTATGCCGAACAGCTTGGACTTTCTCGAGTAGCCGTTAATGATGAAAGCGTAGCCTTCGGGGATGAATTCGTCCCACGGAAGTGCACATGTACCGTCGAAAAGCTCAGAAAACTCTCTTGCAGGGAAGGATCCAACCTCGAAAAGCACACGCTCGGCTCTTCGGGTCCACATATTGACACGGGCAACATCAGCTTCCCAGGAATCGTCGTCTGCATTAAGGACGACCATACCGTCGGAAACGTTGATATTACTGCGCTCGTAGCCGATCGCAGTGAGGTCGTCGCGCACGCAGCTTTCAAGACCAAACAGACATGTAAGTACGATTTTCATACGTGCAATTATACCCTATGCAAAAATCAGCGTGTCAATATCTTTTTTTGATTTTTGACTGTATTTCTCTCGTGGACACTCCTTGGAGAAGTTTTACACTTTAGTGCCTTAAAGCCTTGATTTACGGCACTTCTATGTTGTGCAAACTGTTTGTAATAAATCGGCGATAATTTGGACACATTTGCCAAAGAGGCGGTTATTGTTGGCTTGCAGGGTTGTGAACTTTCGGAAGGCTTGTTTTGAGGTTATCGACAGAGTTATGAACATTATGAACACTTTTTGTTTGAAAATAGTCAAATATCAAACGAATTCGCTTTATTTGATAAATAATATTTGACAATATTTAATCCTATATTATTCTTAATTACTTGTAACATGAGTGTTATAATCAGTTCGAATTCTGAGGTGACCTATGTCTGATTTAAAAACTATTGCACAAACGTCCAAGACAGCATCCTTTACGATGGCCCTTCTGGACAATGAGACAAAGACCAAAGCTCTTGAAGCAGTTGCATGTGCACTTCTCGCGAACAGCGCCAGGATCTTCGAAGCTAATGAGAAAGATCTCGTAAGATCTGAAGGTGAAGGTCTTGAAGGACCTTTGATGAAGAGACTCCGCTTTGATGAGCATAAGCTTAATGATGTTGTAGACGGTATCAGAAGCCTTCAGCATCTTGAAGATCCCGTAGGTCAGATAAAACTGCATACTACACTCGATGACGGACTCGAGCTTTACAGAGTTACATGTCCTATCGGTGTTATAGGTGTTATATTCGAATCCCGTCCGGATGCACTCGTTCAGATCGCATCGCTCTGCCTTAAGAGCGGCAACTCCGTATTCCTTAAGGGCGGAAGGGAAGCAGCTGAGACAAACCGTGTTCTTTATGAAGTCATCAGAGATGCTTCTGTAGAAAGCGGACTTCCCGAAGGCTGGATCAATCTACTTGAGAGCCGCGAAGAAGTTAATGCGATGCTTTCGTTGTCAGATTATATCGATCTGATCATCCCCAGAGGTTCCAACGCCTTTGTTCAGTACATTATGCAGAATACGACTATCCCTGTTATGGGGCATGCTGACGGCGTATGCCATACATATATAGACAGATATGCAGATGAAGCAACTGCTTTGAAGGTAGTTGTTGATGCTAAGACACAGTATGTCTCCGTATGTAATGCTACAGAGACTATCCTTATAGATAAGACTCTCGAGACAAGCCTGATGCCTAAGATCATCGCTGCTCTCGAGGATAAGGGTGTTACTGTTCATCTTGAGTCAGAAGTAACTGAGTGGCACCACGAGTATCTTGATTATGAAGTATCCATCAAGCTTACGCAGAGTATCGATGAGGCTATCGACCATATCAATAAGTACGGTTCCGGTCATACTGACGCTATCATCACGACTGACAAAGAGAGAGCCGAGTACTTTATGAACAAGGTTGATTCGGGAAGCGTCCTGCTTAACTGTTCTACGAGATTTGCCGACGGTTTCCGTTACGGCTTCGGCGCTGAGGTTGGTATATCCACAAGCAAGCTTCATGCCAGAGGCCCTGTAGGACTTGAGGGACTTGTTTCATATAAATACAAGCTTTACGGCGACGGACATATTGTAGGCGACTACGCATCAGGTGATAAGAAATTCAAGCACATAAGGAGAGACATATGAAGGTATCAATAGCATCCGATCACGCAGGTTACGACATGAGACAGCTCGTTATCGAGCACCTGAAGTCCAAGGGCTTTGAGGTTATCGACGGCGGTGCAGTATCTGCAACTGAGCGCTTCTCTTACGTAGAGGCAGGCAACAAGGTAGCAAAGGACGTGCAGTCCGGTGCTGCTGACAGAGGAATCGCCATCTGCGGTACAGGTATCGGAATCTCCATGGTATGCAACAAGCACAAGGGTATCCGTGCTGCTCTTTGCAATAACGAGTACATGGCAAGGATGTGCCGTCAGCATAACGATGCCAACGTATTGTCCTTCGGTGCCAGAGTAGTAGGCCCCGAGATTGCTTTCGCGATGGTTGACTGCTTTTTCGAAGAGGAGTTTGCAGGCGGAAGACATGCCGAGAGAGTCGGCCAGATGAAGCAGACTGAAGAAGAGAACTTCAAGTGATACTGTTTGTGAGGTGACTGTTATGGAAGAAAACGTATTCGTTTTTGATCATCCGCTTATCCAGCACAAGATTACACTTCTTCGTGACAAGAACACGAGCACCAAGGAGTTCCGTGAGCTTGTATCCGAGATCGCTATGCTGATGGCTTACGAGGTCACAAGAGATCTGCCTTTGAAGGAGGTAGAGGTCGAGACGCCTATTACCGTAGCACGCTCTAAGATGCTTGCCGGCAAGAACCTTGCGATCGTTCCCATTCTCCGTGCCGGTCTTGGTATGGTAGACGGTATGGTAAGCCTTCTTCCTAACGTTAAGGTAGGACACATCGGTCTTTACAGAGACCCCGTAACAGTAGAGCCTCATACTTATTACTGCAAGCTTCCCGAAGATATCGAGGAGAGAGACGTAATCGTCCTCGACCCCATGCTCGCGACGGGAGGTTCAGCTTCCGCGGCTATCGGTTATCTTAAGGAGCGGGGTATTCATAATATCAAGTTCATGTGCCTTATCGCGTCCCCTGAGGGTATCGCGAGACTTACTAAGGATCATCCCGATGTTCATATCTACTGTGCCGCCAAGGACGAGAGACTCAATGAAGATTCTTACATTGTTCCGGGCCTTGGCGATGCGGGCGATCGTATCTTCGGTACAGAATAAAGGAAGTGATTAACTGAATGGAATGGTTAAGTGAATTCGGAGCTTCGTTTCTCGAGCACCTTAAAGAGCATTTCACTATCGGTGACATAGGTGAGAAGATCAACGAAGCCATACTGCAGGTCCAGCACTATCTTGTGATCGGTGACCTTAAGGTCGTTCTGACCGATGCGGTTATCGTTACCTGGGTAGCAGTCGGAATCTTCGCGATCCTGTTTGCCATTATGGCTCATAAGCCCCAGATCAAGCCTGATACGAAGCAGACTTTCGTAGAGCTTCTCGTAGGTATCATCATAAGTGTTGCCAAGAGCTTTGGCATGAGGGATGAAGAGGCACGTCATATCGCACCGATGATCGGTACGTTCGCGATCATGATCACCGCATGTAACACCATCTCATTCTTCGGCGTTGCACCGCCGGCTAAGAATATCGGTTTCCCTATAGCGATGGCACTGTGCGCTATCGTATATGTAATTTATGTATCTATTAGATTCGTAGGATTCAAGGGCTTCGGTAAGATGCTTGTTCATCCTATGGGCTTCATGCTGCCGTTCAAGATCATCGATATCCTCGTAAGACCTGTATCACTGTGTCTGCGACTCTTTGGTAACGTATTCGGCGCATTCGTATTCATGGAATTCCTTCATACCGTTATCCCGATCGTCATTCCCGCTGCCTTTGGTATGTGGTTTGATATCGCCGACGGTATGCTTCAGGCGGCAATCTTCTCGTATCTTACTATCTATTACATAGGCGAGAGTATCGAGGTAGGACACGAGATGCAGGAGCATCCTGAGCTCTTTGTGAAGAAGAAGAAGGAAAAGAAAAACAAAAAGAATTCAACAGAAGCAGCACCTGAGACAGCGGCAGCTGCAACTGTCGAGTAATAACGGAGGTTAATTATGGATCTGATCACTTTCACCAGTGCAATGCTTGATACTACGGGCGCTATCGAGCCCAGAGCGATGGCGGTACTCGCAGCAGGACTTGCAATCGGCTTAGGTTCTCTCGGTGCTTCTCTTGCTATCGGTATAGCTGCATCACGCGCTTTTGATGCGGGTGCAAGACAGCCTGAAGTATTCGGTAAGATTCAGATGCTGCTTCTTATCTGTATCGCGTTCATCGAGTCGCTTGCTATCTATGCGCTCGTTGTAGCACTGCTTTTGATATTCACTGTAAAGTAACGGGAGATCATTACCGATGATTAATATGTATGCGATGATACTGATGGCAGAGGATGCCGCAGAAGAGACATCGCTGTTCTCCGCCAACCAGATGGGCGGTTATGCTGCGACCATTCTCCTGACGGTGATCAATGTCCTTCTGGTATTCATATTCTTCAAGCTGGTCCTCTTCAAGCCTATTCTCGGAATAATCAAGAAGAGGGAAGAGCAGATCAATGCCAATGTCGAGAATGCCGCGAAGTCTGAGGCAGAAGCCGCAGCCAATGCAGAGCAGTCCAAGCAGGCGATCGATGATGCGCGTGCAGAAGCTTCCCAGATCCTTGAGGATGCCAGAGCCGATGCTGAAGACCAGGCCAAGATCATAAAGATGAAAGCCAAGGAAGAGGCCGATGAGATTATCGGGAGAGCGCAGGCTGAAGTTCTGCGCATGAAGAAAGTCTCTATCGAGCAGATGAAAGATGAGATATCCGACCTCGCTGTTGAGGTAGCAGGAAGAGTAATCGGCGATGTCGTAGAACACGACAAGCTTAAGGATCTTGCGGTAAAGCATACAGATGAGCTGGTCGGAGAAGAGGTGGACAGAATTGGCGAGTAAACCGGTTCTTTTGAAAGTTGTCGCGGCAGGTGATATGACGGCGAATGAGATCGCCCGTATCGCCAATACTTTTGCTGTTAAGAATAATATAGAACAGTATGAGATGCAGTTCGAAGTCGATGAGTCACTTATCGGAGGCTTTGTCATCTTTGCCCGCGGAACAAGATACGATTACTCAGTTAAAGGCCAGCTTCAAAGACTAGGAACGTTCGTAAAGCGCTCCAGAAATCTCGAGGAAGCCGAAGCTGAGGAGGATATCGTATTCTCTCCTGAGAAGGTTAAGTCAGATATTAAGAAGGCTATCGACAGATTCGAAGAATCTCCTGCATCAAGCTTCGACAGTGCAGAGATCGCCAAGCTTACAGGAGAGGATCTCCAGAAGCGTATAGAGGCAGCATTTGATAATGTCGATAATATCGAAGAGGTCGGTATCGTTCAGAGCGTAAATGACGGTGTCGCTATGGTAACGGGTCTTGAGCACTGTATGCTTTCGGAGCTTGTTACATTTACTTCCGGAGGCTTCGGTCTTGCACTGAACCTCGAGCGTAATGCCGTTGGTGTAGTTTTGCTTTCCGGTGCCGACAACGTAGTTGAAGGTGCCGTATGTATGAGGACAAGAACTACGGTATCAGTTCCTGTCGGCATGGGCCTTCTCGGCCGTGTCGTCGATCCTCTAGGTCATCCTATCGACGGTAAGGGTATCATCAGATACACGAAGACCAGAACTATAGAGTCTCCTGCGCCTTCCATCGTAGACAGATCTCCCGTTAATAAGCCTATGGCTACGGGCATTACGGCTATCGATGCCATGACTCCTATCGGAAGAGGCCAGCGTGAGCTCATTATCGGCGACCGTCAGACAGGTAAGACTGCTATCGCGATCGATACGATAATCAACCAGAAGGGTAAAGATACGATCTGTATCTATGTAGCGATCGGTCAGAAGATGAGTACGATCGTTAATACAGTTAATACTCTTGATAAGCACGGAGCTCTCGATTACACGATAGTCGTTGCTGCAAGTGCCGCGGATTCAGCATCCTTGCAGTACATCGCACCTTTCTCGGGATGCGCGATGGGTGAAGAGTTCATGTATTCCGGTAAGGATGTGCTTATTATCTATGATGATCTGAGTAAGCATGCACAGGCATACAGAGCAATCTCTTTGTTGCTTAGACGTCCGCCGGGAAGAGAAGCTTATCCCGGAGATGTATTCTATCTGCACAGCAGACTTCTTGAGAGAGCTTCCAAGCTTTCTGCCGAGAAGGGCGGCGGTTCCATGACCGCTCTGCCTATCATCGAGACATTAGGTGACGATATTTCTGCCTATATCCCGACCAACGTAATCTCCATTACAGACGGTCAGATATATCTTTCTCCGGAGTTGTTCTTCTCCGGCCAGCGTCCTGCTATCAACGTAGGTCTTTCCGTATCGCGTGTCGGTGGTGCCGCACAGACAAAGGCTACGAAGAAGGTCGGAGGCCCTGTGCGTATCGCACTTGCACAGGCTCGTGAGATGGCTTCTTTCGCGCAGTTCGGTGCTGATCTTGACGAGAACACGCAGCTTCAGTTAAAGCGCGGTGTTGTTCTTAACGAGGTCCTGAAGCAGGAGCAGTATTCTCCGCTGTCGATGGAGGAGCAGGTAATTATGCTTTACCTTGCGACTTCAGACAAGCTTACGTTCCTTGCCAAGGAAGATATTAGAGAATATCTGAGTGCGTTTATGGATCAGGTAAGACTTGCAAGACAGGATATCCTGATGGATATAAGCTCTGAAGGTAAGTTCGAGGACGCGACGGTTACGAAGATCGACGAGTTCGAGCAGCAGTTCAGGGAAGGCTATATCTACGAGCATCCGGAGTATAAAGAAGAAGACTGATGGAGACTCTTAACGACGTAAAGAAAAGGATAAAGAGTGTTCAGGGAATAGCGCAGATGACCGGTGCTATGCAGCTTGTAAGCGCTGCCAAGAAACGCCGCTCCATCGCGCTTCTCGAGACCATCGATCCCTTTGTTAAGAACTGTCTTAACACGATGAGCGACGTCCGCTTCAGTAAGACGGCCATCGACAACCCTTTCTTCACGCTCGAGCAGAAGGTATCCGGACAGACATGGAAGATCGCGTACTTCGTCTTGTGCGGTGACCAGGGACTTGCGGGAGCATACAACAACAATGTTGTTAAAGCCTGCGAAAAGCACGTGCAGGCCAAGGTCCTTGAGAACTCGCGTAAGGGCATCACTACCGACTACAAGCTTTATGTATTCGGTAAGGTAGTAAGGGAGAGACTATTCCATATGGGATACAACGTTGACACGGAATTCTCGTATCCTCTGACAGAGCCTACTTACTATCAGGCAAGAAGTGTAGCTTCCATGATCAAGCAGAAGTTTCTTATCGAGAACTTCGATCTTGTATATCTTGTCTATACACAGCTGGAGTCAGCTCTTAATATGGACGTCGAGGTCATAAGACTTGCACCTGTAGACTTTAAGTCCATTGATTCACTCAGGGAATTCTACGGGTTTGAAGAGTACACAGGAGAAAAGGAGCTTACTTACTATCCTGATGTTAACGAAGTATTCGGCTTCCTTATGGATTCGTACCTTAATGCGATGGTATACGGTACGATGACGCAGGCGTATGCGTGTGAGCAGACAGCTCGCTTCGCAGCTATGGATAATGCAACCAACAGTGCCGAGGATATGATGAAGTCCTTACAGCTTAAGTTTAACCGGGCCAGACAGGCTAAGATAACCAATGAGCTGACGGAGATCATAAACGGCGCGAATCAGGTCAATAACCTGTAAGTATATTGAAGGAGTAATGATATGGCAGAAGGTAGAGTAGTTCAGATAATCGGACCTGTCATAGACTGTGAGTTCAGAAGCGGCGAGACACCGAAGATCAATGACGGTGTCAGGATAATCTATTCCCTGGACGGTCAGGAAAGCGATAAGGATGTATATGCAGAGGTCTTGCAGCAAAGAGGCAAGGGCGTCGTAAGATGCGTATCCTTTAATGCGACTGAGGGCCTTACCAGAGGCGTTAAAGCAATATCACTCGGTACTCCTTTTACAGTTCCTGTAGGAGAGACGATTACAGGAAGGCTTTTCGACGTGTTGGGACGTCCTATCGATAACGGCGGTCCGGTCGAAGCCGAGGCCCAGATGCCTATACATAAGCCGGCACCTTCCTTTACGGATCAGTATCCGACGGCGCAGATGCTTGAGACCGGCATTAAGGTTATCGATCTTCTTGTTCCTTTCAGTAAGGGCGGTAAGATCGGATTGTTCGGAGGCGCCGGTGTAGGTAAGACGGTCCTCATCCTCGAGCTTATCCGTAACATTGCATCTGAGCACGGCGGTTATTCCGTATTTACTGGAGTCGGTGAGCGTTCGCGTGAGGGTAACGATCTGTGGGGCGAGATGAAGGAGTCCGGCGTTCTTGATAAGACCATAATGGTATTCGTTCAGATGAACGAGCCTTCAGGTGCAAGAATGAGAGTTCCTTTGACGGGCCTTACGATGGCCGAGTATTTAAGAGATGCGAAGAAGAAAGACGTTCTTCTGTTCATCGATAATATCTATAGATTTGTTCAGGCTGGATCTGAAGTATCGGCTTTGCTTGGCAGAATCCCGTCTGCCGTAGGTTATCAGCCGACGCTTGCCAACGAGGTAGGTGAGCTTCAGGAGAGAATTACCTCCACTAAGAACGGTTCTATCACATCTATCCAGGCTGTATATGTTCCTGCCGATGATATTACTGACCCTGCTCCTGCGACTACGTTCTCGCACCTTGATGCTAATATAGTTCTTTCAAGATCGGTTGTTGAGCTCGGTATCTATCCTGCGGTAGATCCTCTCGAATCTTCATCTAGGATCCTGAGCGAAGATGTTGTCGGAGCTGAGCATTATCATGTAGCAAGAATGGTTCAGGAGAACCTTCAAAGATATAAGGAACTTCAGGACATTATCGCGATCCTCGGTATGGAGGAGTTGTCAGAAGACGACAGACTTGCGGTATCCCGTGCTCGTAAGATCCAGAAGTATCTGTCCCAGCCGTTCTTCGTAACTGCTGATTCTACGGGTTATGCGCCTCGTTATGTTCCTATAGATAAGACTGTCAGGGCATTCGGAGAGATCATCTCAGGTTCGCTCGATCACATCCCTGAGCAGTACTTCTTCATGAAGGGTGATCTTGACGACGTTCTGAAGGCCTACCACGAAGATAATAACGGAACGAACTGATCTCATGGCTGATAAGAGCGTAAATACCGTACATCTTGTTGTAGTAACGCCTTATAAGAAGTTCTTTGAAGGTGATGTTACTACTGTGTCCATTAACACGATCGACGGACAGATGGGCTTTATGGCCGGTCATCCGCAGCTTATAGTCGCATTAAGTCCCGGCTTGTCTCACTATATACAGAACGATGAGTCCAGGTATTTTGTGTTATCCGAAGGATACTGCGAGGTAACCGAGGAAAGTATCAAGATCATCTGTAATGCGGCAGAGTATCCGGAAGATTTAAGTCCTAGAAGAACGTGTCAGTCCTATACAGAAGCATATGAAGAGCTTGAGAAAGCAAAGCTCATCGAGGACCGTTCCGCCAGAGAAGTTCGTGTAAAAGAGTTTGAGCAGGCGATGGCACGTGCCCGCGCAAGACGTCATTTGCTTGAGTTGTACGGCTCCGATCATCAGAAGGAGAGAATAGCCATTCTTGTTAAGGAATACGGTTGGAAGGATATTGTCTGATCACATTATCTCTATCTTGAATTCTCTGGTTCCGCATATTAGTGTCTGATCACTCTTGATCTCATATTCACGTCCCGGGATAAGTCTTATATTGTTCAGATATGTGGAATTATCTGAAGACATATCACTTATGTAGTAGACTCTGTCGGCTTTCTTTATCTGCGCGTGAATAGGCGATATGCTCTTGTCCGGGTAGAACAGGTCACATAAGAATCTGTCTGATCCGATGGCGGCTTTGTCTGTGTAGACTGCTTTCTTGACTTCGGCTCCTGTGTCCGGATCTGTGCTTGTAAGTATGAATGCATCAAGCCCTGTGCTTTTGTTCTCGTTACCGAAAAGCATATGCATCTTCGTATCATCAGCTGATGATGGAAGCGTGATCTGAGGTTTGTTGAATAGGGTCTTTCTTATCTTGAAAGCGAAGTATAGCTGCAAGAATACGAATATAATGGCCGCTTCCGGAATGTTTATCAAAGAAAATATCAGTGATAAGAGACTTCCGAGGATGATGAACCTGAATTCGTTAAGCTGAAGCAGCTCAGACTTCTTCTCTGGTGTGGGTAAAGGGATGCTTATCTTCGCTGCTTCTTTCTTGAATAGATCAGGATCATTCTGTTCTGCTGCATATAACAAGCCGTCTATCTCTTCGTGATTTAAGATGCCGTTAAAACATTCTGAATTGAGAAAGTCGCGGAGTCCTGCTTTGGTTATAGATCCAATACATAGATCTTCAGGATCTGCGGCACATGGATCAAAACAGACTTTAATATCTGTGAGGTCGTCATTAATGAACATGAACGTCGGATCAAGACAAAGAGAAGACGGGGCAAGGAGCAGATCGGGCAGATCGGCAAAAGATAGGAGAAGGTCCCCGAGAGCACTGCGAACGCTATTGATCTCAGCAATGGTTTGTTTTGAAGTGGAATATGGGATAGATATTAGACCTGAACAATCATAAGATAGTTCATAGGTGCTCACGGCCGGAATTATATAAAGCGGAAGCATATGACCCGGAATGTTTTCTGCAACGATCTCACTGGTATAAGTGTGAATAGAGTCGATGTTTTCCAGTTTATTAATTACAAATTGTCCGTAGGGACCTTTCCTAATCTTCATATCGTTAACCTGTGTCTTGTAGTTTATGTCAGCCGAACGCGCCGGTTATCCTGCCTTCATCGAAGACATACTGCATCACGTTGCTTGCATATCTTGTCAGTCCTTCACGGAAAATTAGAGCAAGTGCTACAAGCACGGCGATTATGATCACGATCTCAACGGTACCCATACCGCGTTTGTTTCTGACATTTCTTTCTGCCATATAACTATCCTCCTTAAAATGGTTTATATACCTAGTGAGATTATTGCCGGTGTTGTCGCGACCAGAAGGACGCTAACGAAGTCGAGTGTCATCGGAAGCAATAGTCCGAGAGCCTCTCGCTCCTGTTTCTTACGTGCTGCATTGCGGCACAGATTCCAGCATGCCGATGCCTGCAGGGATAACAGTCCGAGTACTTCTGAAGTGCCCAGTCTGCCGTATCTTGCTACCAGCAGAAGGGCTGACTGGGCCTCGGGTATCTGTATTCGTAAAGACAGCTTCTCCACGGAATCAGAGGCTGTCTTGCCGCTTAACATCATTGCTCTGAGATTACGTATCTCTGAAGACAGACCGTTGCTGTCCTTGAATGCATATGAACAGATAGCTATGGACTTCGGAAGCTGCAGTCCGGCCTCAAGTAACGTGTGGATAAGACACAGGAATAAAGGCATATCTCTCATAAGATCTTCACGGCGAAGCTGTGCGTCTTTCCTGACATCATAAGCACCGAGAACTGCAACCGCGATAGTAAGAAGCGGGCTGAATATCAGCTTGACCTTGGCAACCCATAGTACGGCTGCAGATATAACGAGGACTATGGAACAGACAGTTAGCTGCTTACGAAGATATTTCTCATATGCCTGCCTTGGATTGATCGATATCTCGTTAAACAGCTCATGCCGGGATGCGATAAAACCTACAGGCATTACTTTCTGTATAAGATCCGTTAGTGGTGTCTTTTGGACCCCTGACGGTTCGAAAGAAGTGCTGTCATCTATAGGTTTTCTTCCTTTCTCTGAGTGATTCATGAACCTGAAAAGAAGTGAAGACGCGATGATAGATGTGGCAAAGGCCACTATCAGAATGATCGATCCCAGACGCGAGGTTCTTGCTGTCTCCAGATATCCTCCGCCCATCTTATCGAGTGCGGCAGTGATCATAAAAGGCATCAAGCAAAGCATTACGGCTTCGGCATTCTTACCTGCGTTATTCGCATTGATCTCATTCTGTACTGCATTCATTTCGGATAACATCTGACAGCTGCTTCGCAGTATAGCAAGTGAGTTGTTGCCGATATCTGATGATATCGCCAATGCATGGAATATCGGAATTGTCTCGTGAAAGTTGATCTCTTCAGAGAAGATATCCAAGGCTTTATCAAGGCTCATATGTACTTTTATATTGTTCTCGAGAGTGATAAGAGGCTTGATCAATACACTCTTGTTGCCGAAGGAGTGCTCGATAACAGGTCTTATAAGTGTGAGAGATCTTTCAATGGAATAACCGCTGCTTACGCTCGTGGTCAATACCTGCAGCAGAATGAGAAGCTGGGTTCTCATGTGCTTATAGTTCCCTGAATAGATCTTCTTCATTAATTCTTTCCAAGGAAAGAATCCGAGGATGATGCTCCCGATCAATCTCGGAAGCTGCGCATTGATGAAGAAAGAGGATATCGAATATATGATCACAACGAATAAGGGATAGACCCACAGATGCCTGAGCATAAAGGCAACAGAAGCATCAGCCTTTATACGTGCAAGTGTCTTTAAGTTCTTCGTCAGTACAGACTCTTTCACAACTGTTACCTCCTTCGTTTATAAATAGTTTCTTGAGATTAAAGTCCTTTCCGCGAGAGGGAAGTACTGAACAGATCTCGTCTACGAATCGTTTGCCGTTTCTGTCTCTTGTTATGTGGATCATGATGTCTATTCCCATCGACAGCTGCGTCATGATTGCATCGTAGGGAAGAGAAGATCCTGCCATTACCATACCTGTCAGTCGTTCAAGCATCTCCAGGCATGAATTGGCATGTCCGGTAGACAAACTGCCGCGGTGACCCGTGTTAAGTGCGTGCATCATATCGGCACTCTCAGATCCTCTGACTTCTCCTACGATTATCCTGTCCGGTCGCATTCGAAGTGCTGCTCTAATCATCATTCCGATATTGACTTCTCCGCTCCCGTCAGGCCCGGGAAGTCGGGCTTCCATCCTTACAAGATTATCGATGCCTTGAAGATTAAGTTCTGCCGAATCCTCTATGGTTACGACACGTTCATCATGCGGAATAAATCCGGATAACGTATTAAGAAACGTAGTCTTTCCGCTTCCGGTGCCGCCGCACAAGAAAATGGTCTTCTTGTTTCTTACGCATTCGCAGAGAAACCTGGCAGCCTCTTCGCTAATGAATCCCTGTCTTATCAGCGTTACTATGTCGTGTGATATACCTGTGAATTTTCTTATGGTTACTATCGGACCGTCAGGTGCGACAGGAGGAAGAACACAGTTGGCTCGGGAGCCGTCGGGAAGCCTTAGATCCGATATTGGATTTGCTTCGTTAAGTGGTCTGTTTCTGTTCGCGAAGAAACATGATATGACCGTCTTAAGAGATTCTGCATCCTTGAACTTTATGTCCGTCTTATAGAGCTTTCCGCCTCTTTCATAGAATACTTTGTCAGGACCGTTTACCATTATCTCGGTGATGGTTGGGTCTTCCATCAACGGCTCGATAACGTCCAGTCTTCTCAGACTGTTAAATACGCTTTGTGCCAATGAACGCTTATCTTCCAGTGACAGTTGGGCAGAGCTTTCATCGATACCGATAACCTCAGAGATGATCTCCTTAAGACGGTCATCAGAAGGATCTGATTCTGTCCTTAATACGCTTAAGACGTAGTAGATCAGTTTCTCCTTTATCTCCGATGTGTCACATGTTGATCGAATCATACTGATGCCTGTAATCCTCGCAATAGTCGATTGTCATTAGAGCGCCTGACTTTAATGCGCGCTTGAAGTGACCGAGTTCCTTAGTCATGCCGGTATCCTCCGTGCACATCCTGGCGGGAAGGAGAATATGAAGTGTGTCACACCACTTTATAAGTCTTATTAGCTCGGATACCCTCCAGCCTTCAACAACTACCAGCGCTCCTGTATCTTCTTTAATGCATAGTGCCGATATCAGTTCCATCAACCTGTCGCATGCATCGATGCCGATATCGAAGACGTCATCCTCGTTATCAGGTTTTCCGCAGGATAAGAATCCGTTGCTGTCAGGATTCAGATAATCAAGGATCTGTACAGGTTCGAATCTTTTGCCTGTGCATGTACGAAGAAGGTTTGTTATTGATCCCGAAGCGCCCGGAGAGAATGTATTAGGCATTCTGATTCCTGACATAAGATCTATACGGATAGGGTGAATACAGTCGAAACTGTCCGGACCTACTGCGTGCCTGATGAAAGCTTCTCTTTCATCGATATACGCATAAGATATTAGAAGTCTTAATCTGTCCTTACCATCAGGTAAAGGAAGGGAAGTCTTATCTTCTGTCAGCAGGTTCCCGGATATCGCGTTATAGATGACTCTCATGTCTATGAAGCTGTGACCTTTACCGTTATCGGTGAACAGCGGTATTGCTGAAGCTCCCGTATTGACGGCAGGCTTTTTATACTGACGGTTGTCATACAGAATGTGGATCTGTTTTATAAGCTTGAAGCTGTCTGCCTGTGATGTATGTTCTGCGTGATCTATATATGCCGCAGGAAACTTCCAGGACAGACGTTCCTTGATCAGAGTGTAAAGATACTCGTCTTTCTCATATATAAGTATTCCGAATGCCATTGCCCTTATTCCTTTCGAGGTTGGTCTTGTGTGTATCGTACAGGACTTGCAAGAGTTTTTTACCTACGAAATGACGACAATTTTCGACAAAAAACGACAAAGGATTTGTTGAGTAATACGCCCGTGAATGATATAATCACAAATCAGGCTATTAACACGCAAAGGTGGTAAAATATGAGAAAAAACGAAGGCAAATGGCTGTTTACTTCAGAATCAGTTACTGAAGGACATCCTGATAAGGTATGTGATCAGATCTCCGATGCTGTTCTCGACGCTATCCTCGAGAATGATCCCGGTGCCAGAGTAGCATGTGAGACTTTTGCTGCTACCGGAATGATCGTTGTTGCTGGTGAGATTACTACATCTTCTTATGTTGATATTCCGAGCGTAGCACGTGATACATTGAAGGAGATCGGTTATAACGGCAGTGATGTCAGCTTCGACTATAAGACTTGTGCGGTCATGACTTCAATCGACGAGCAGTCTCCCGATATCGCTCAGGGTGTAGATGATGCTCTTGAGACGAGAGGAGAAGGACAGCTCGATATCGGTGCAGGCGATCAGGGCATGATGTTTGGTTATGCCAATGACGATACTCCCGAGTATATGCCTCTTCCGATCTCTTTGGCACATAAGCTTACTATGAAGCTTGCTGAAGTCCGTAAGGCTGATCCCACAAGCTTCCTGAGTCCTGACGGTAAGTCTCAGGTTACAGTTGAATATGACGGTCCTGCTCCTAAGAGGATCGATACTGTTGTTATCTCTACACAGCACAGGGAGTCTGCTACTGAAGAGCAGGTTAAGGAACTCGTAACAGAGAAGGTTATCAAGGCTGTTATCCCTGCTGAACTTATGGATGAGAACACTAAGATATTCATCAACCCTACAGGAAGATTCGTACTTGGCGGTCCTGCAGGTGATACAGGTCTTACAGGAAGAAAGATCATCGTTGATACTTACGGCGGATTTGGTCGTCACGGCGGCGGATGCTTCTCCGGTAAGGATCCGACGAAGGTTGACAGAAGTGCTGCTTATGCTGCCCGTCATATCGCTAAGAACGTTGTAGCAGCAGGTCTTGCTAAGGAGTGTGAGGTTCAGATCGCTTACGCTATCGGTGTTGCTCGTCCTGTATCCGTAATGATCGATACTTTCGGAACAGGTACTATTTCTGATACTAAGATTTCTGAGATCGTTAATAAGGTATGTGACCTTCGTCCTGCAGCTATAATCAGGGATCTCAATCTGAGAAGACCTGTCTATAAGAAGACAGCAGCTTACGGTCACTTCGGAAGAGACGGAGAAGGATTCACTTGGGAGAAGCTCGACCTTGTTGATGCATTCAGGGAGGAAGCAAGTAAGCTTTGATTAATGAGTCTATCTGAATCAGAACATCTTCATAAACTTAGCAAAGATGATATAGACAAGGAACTTGACGGCGTTATTGTAACGGCCGTCAAGTCTGTTTTTGACAAGAATGGATTCGTTATATTTGCATGTAAAGGCGGGTTTACCGTAAAGGGAAATTGTCCCTCCGGACTTATAGAGGGAATGAGTTATAAAGTCAGCGGTAAGGTCACTACATATAACAACAAGCCGCAGATAACTGCGACTTCAATAGAGCTTGTTGAGACTGATGATAACGATACAGTTCTTATCGCAGGATTTCTTAAAGATAACTTTGATGATGTAGGTGAGAAACTTGCATCAAGACTTGCCGAGACTTACGGCATTGAAGTCCTTCAGGCTTTGATGAATGACCCTGATGCTGCTTCTTCAGCCATAACCGGTCTGACCGCGGAAACTGCAGCTGACATTGCTCGTAAGATCGAAGAAGATGTCGTGTTCTATGAGACGATGCTTGAGCTTCGTAAGATGGGTCTCAGCAACAAGAATGCGGCTAAAGTCTATGACATGTTCGGCACTGAATGCATAGATAAGATCAAGGACAATCCCTATATCCTGATGAGGATACCGGGTATCGGCTTCGAGACTTGTGAATCCATAGCGGTAAGACTTAATACCGAACCTGTCAGCATATCAAGATTCGAAGGTGCAGTTATTAGCGCTGTAACGACTCTTCATGAGCAGACCAAGGATACTTGGTTTGAACCAGAAGAAGTAAAGAGAAAGACTGCTTCGATACTTCTTCGGAACAAGGAGAATACTATCCCTCAAGATGTGTTCGACGGCCTCTATGATGATGCCGTTGTAAGAGCTAAAGATGACAAGTTCATTGTCGTCTACAGATTCGCGGATAATAAATGTGCAGGATGCGAACAGACTGATGAAGGTGCGCGTATATCTTCTATGAGCGTCTTCGGTACGGAGCATGCGATCAAGAAGCAGATAGAGGAATTTCTTGATGCCAAGTCTCATGCCCCGAACAGGGAAAAGACTGTAAAGAAGATCATCGACATGGGAAGACAGCGTGACCTCGAGCTCGAGCAGAACCAGATAGAAGCGATATACATGTGCATGTATTCGCCGATCTCGATAATAACGGGAGGCCCGGGTACGGGTAAGACCACGATAACGTCGATCCTGGCACAACATTTTCGAGATGCCGACATAGACTGCGAGTTCTGTGCTCCTACAGGACGCGCTGCGAAAAGGCTCTCCGAGGCTACCGGCGAGAAATCGAGTACCATACACCGTCTGCTGGAGATGAGTGCTCCTGCTGATGACGAAGACGAGCGCGCAGAGGTGTTTTTCGGCAGGAACAAGAAGAATCCGCTTGACTGCAGGGTAGTGGTGGCAGACGAGGCGTCGATGATAGACATATTTCTTTTCAAGGCGCTTCTTGATGCTCTGCGCCCCGGTGCTTCGCTGATACTTGTTGGAGATCCGGAGCAGCTTCCTTCCGTAAGTGAAGGTAATGTGCTGGAAGATCTGCTGTCGTGCTCATCCATACCGAGAGTAAAGCTTCAGTACATATTCAGGCAGGGCGAAGACAGTTCTATCGCTGCTAATGCCGCACGCATACTTAACGGCGAATACCCGGTAGCAGGTGAAGACTTCGAGATCATCACCGCTGCAAGTGATGAAGAAGCGCTTCCATTTATCACGAAGATATCAGGGGAGAGTAAAGACCTCGATCATGCGATATTGTGTCCCACAAGACAGAAGCTCTTGGGTACCGAGAATCTTAATGTGTGCCTTCAGGAGACAACGGATATGGATAGAGGCGAGCCTGCGGTGATCAGGCCTTCGTTAAAGCTGTACCCTGACGATAAAGTTATGCAGGTTAAGAATAACTATTCCATCGAGTTCTACGATCCTTCTTCGAGCGAGGTGCAAAGAGGGATCTATAACGGCGAGATGGGAAGATTCCAGGGATTCGATGTTCTTACGGGCAAGTACGATATCGTCTTCGACGGAGACAGGAAGATCGGGTTTGATAAGAAGAGCATGGCCGATATAGAGCTTGCCTATGCCATCACGGTCCATAAGGCGCAGGGATGTGAGTTCGACCGCGTTACCATCGTTCTCGGATATATGAATTCGCAGCTGTCGAGCAGGAAGCTTCTGTACACAGCCGTTACCAGAGGCAAGAATAAAGTTACTGTGATCGATTCGGGCGGCCGCCTTTCGAGGATGCTCAGATCGAATATCAAGACAACACGTAATACGTCCCTTAAAGACTTTCTTGCGATAGTTGATACAAGGCACAAAGATGGGAATCCTTAAGGAAGCTGTTGATCTTATATTGCCACGTAACTGCTGTGTATGCGGCAGATTTCCTGATGCGGACGGTAAGATCCCCTATGATGTTCCTGATGACTTTCATATATGCTTTGACTGTCTGTCGGGTATAATTCCGCAGCCTCAGGACAGACGCTTCTTTATGTGCCTTTCAGAGCCTTATGAAGGGGATCCGTATCCCGATCTGTCTTTGTATATGCCGTTCCCGTATAAGGGCTTCTTCGAGAGAGCTGTTCCTGCGATGAAGTTCCGTTCCCATCCTGAGCTTGCAAGATTCTGCGGCAGTTTGCTTGGCGGGCTTATGGAGAAAGATAATATCGGCGCGGACCTGATCGTTCCGGTTCCTCTTGCACCTTCGAGACTAAAGGAGAGGGGATATAACCAGGCAGGTCTTATCGCTTCTGAAGCGGGTAGGATATGTGGGATCCCATGCATGGAAGGTGTGCTGGTAAGAACCCGTGAAACCATGCGCCAGACAGAGATAACCGATAATGTCATGAGAAGTACAAATGTAAGCGGGGCCTTCTCGACGGATCCTGCGTTTGTTGTAGACGGGCTTAGGATCATAGTTGTTGACGACGTCGCCACAACCGGTAATACACTGCATGAGGCGGCTACTGCTCTTTATAAGTCTGGGGCTTCACAGGTGCAGTGCTGCGCTTTGTCGGGAAACAGGGCCGTGCTCAACGCAGAGTCAATATAATTCTTTAATTTGCGCGTATGTAGATTTATTCGCGCATATTATATATAATATAGGCAACCTGAGGCGGGTGGGCTCTACATTGAACCTACATGACGTTAAATGGAACCCGGAGTCAGTCGGCGTAGGCAAAGCCTTTTAAATTGGACTGTTGAAATCGATTGCAGGGTACCGCCCTTGAGAATTCGAGGGGTCAAGCGGGGTTCGTCCAAATCAGGCCTTTTTGTGCAAAAAAGAAGTGGAATAGTTTATTGATGAGTTTGCTTAATGATGCAAGACAGATTTATACGCGCGATCCTGCCGCGAGGAATATAGCGAGCGTTATTTTTCTATATTCAGGTTTTCACGCACTTGTATATCACCGCGTAAGTCATTTTCTCTACAAACACAAGTTGTATTTCCTTGCCAGATGGAATTCCCAGAGAGCAAGGCATAAGACGGGTATCGAGATTCATCCCGGTGCTACTATCGGTGACGGACTTTTTATCGATCACGGTATGGGTATTGTGATCGGTGAGACTGCTGTTATCGGTAACAACTGTACGATCTATCACGGAGTAACACTCGGAGGAAGAGGACACGTTAAGGGTGCTAAGCGTCATCCTACAATTGGCGATAACGTGCTTATCGGAGCAGGTGCTAAGATACTTGGTCCTGTTACTATCGGAAGCGGATCCAGTATCGGTGCTAATGCAGTTATACTCCACGATGTTCCTGCTAATTCGACTGTTGTCGGTGTACCGGGTAAGATCGTTAAGATCGAGACTGCAGGTGAGTCACACGCTGTCGCACTCGACCACTATATTACGGATGATCCGACTGAGGCTGAAGTCAAAGAGCTTGCCAAGGTCGTTTCCGAGCTTCAGGAGAGGCTCTATCACCTGCAGATGCAGGACATTATTGATTTGCAAGGTACGGAAGGAGAAGGTATTTAATGAAGCTTTTCAATACGCTCACGAGATACAAGGAAGACTTTAAGCCCATTACAGAGGGACACGTTAAGATGTATGCATGCGGACCTACGGTCTACAACTATTTCCATCTCGGAAATGCAAGACCGTTCGTTACGTTCGATACTTTAAGAAGATATCTTGAGTACAGAGGCTATGAAGTAGAGTTCTGCCAGAACTTTACTGATATCGACGATAAGATGATCAACCGCGCCAAGGAAGAAGGCGTTACGGTTAAGGATATCGCCGAGAAGTATATCGCTGAGTACTATGTAGATGCAGACGGACTTAACTGTTTAAGACCTACATACCAGCCCCGTGCAACAGAGTCTATCGATGCTATCATCGAAATCGTTCAGTCTTTGTACGATAAGGGCGTCGCTTACGTGATCGAAGGCGACGGCGTTTACTACGATGTTTCCAAGGACGACCATTATGGTAAACTTTCGCACTATAAACTCGATGAGCTCGTAGCAGGCGGCGGAGAGAGAGGAGCTTCTTACGAGGGTAAGAAGAATCCCGGTGACTTCGCTATCTGGAAGTTCAAGAAGGAAGGCGAGCCTTCGTGGGATTCTCCTTGGGGAGAAGGAAGACCCGGCTGGCACATCGAGTGCTCCGCTATGATCAAGAAGCATCTTGGAGATACAATCGATATCCACGGCGGCGGACAGGATCTTATCTTCCCGCACCACGAGAATGAGATTGCACAGTCTGAGTGCGCTAACGGATGCACACTTGCTAATTACTGGGTACACAATGCCTTCGTAAATGTTGACGGCGAGAAGATGAGTAAGTCTCTGGGCAACTTCTTCACGATAAGAGATATTGTCGCTCATTTCCCTTATCAGGTAATCAGATTCTTCATCCTTACGGGACATTACCGTATGCCTATCAATTTCTCTGACGAGCTCTTAAGAGCTGCTCAGACATCTTTGCAGAGAATCACGACTTGCGGTTCCAACCTTAAGTTTAATCTTGAGAACGGAAGTGAAGGAGACGGCAGTGCTGACGAAGAGCTTATCAAGGCTTGTGAAGACAGCAAGAACAGCTTCATCGCTCACATGGATGACGACCTTAACACTGCAGATGCTATCACTGATATCTTCGGCCTCGTTAAGGCTGCTAATACTGCAGTATCTTCCGGCAAGGCTTCCAAGAATGCTTTGAAGACGGCTTACGATACGCTTGCTGAGATTACAGGTGTTCTCGGACTTGAACTTGAGTCTGCTGAAGATAACGGAATCCCAGCAGAGATTACGGAGCTTGTAGAGCAGCGTGCAGCAGCTAAGAAGGCTAAGGACTTTGCAGAGGCTGACCGTATCAGAGATCTCATCACATCCAAGGGATATTCCGTTAAGGATACTCCTCAGGGACCTCAGGTGGAAAAACTGTGATAATTCCTTTCATTGCTGCAGATCTGAGGGAGGTTAACCCTTCTGTCCTCGCATATATCGGTGACTCGGTTTATGAGTTATATGCCCGATGTCATGTCAGCGAGAAGACGGCATCCAATTCAGGAAAGATGCATAAGCTTAATGTGCATTATGTGTCAGCAGCTTCTCAGGCGAAGGCAGCTGCAGCTATTATGGATGAATTGACTGAGGAAGAGGTCGAATACTTTAAGAGGGGAAGGAATTCCAATTCCCCGACTATGTCTAAGAACGCGAGCCCGATGGATTATATGAATGCCACCGGGTTCGAGGCTTTATTGGGGTATCTGTTCCTTGATAATCAGGGGGACAGACTCGATTACATAATTCAGAGATCTTTTGGGGTGATTGACAGTGAGCAGGGATAACAGAGGCAACAGAGATAACAGGGGAAAAAGAGAATACCGTCCTGTAAGAAACGATAACAGGAACAGGGAAAACAAAGAGGCCCGTATGCCTGAAGAGGAGAAGACTCCTTCTGCAGACAGACTTGAGGGAAGAAACTCTGTTCTTGAAGCTCTTAAGGCAGGAAGAGAGATCAATAAGTTGTGGGTCCTCGATACTGCAGGTAAGAAGCCGGATCCGATTCTCATCAGGATCCTTGATGCTGCCCAGAAGAAAAAGATACCTGTGGTCAGGACGAAGAGAGAGGCTCTCGACAGAATGAGTGAGACTCATAACCATCAGGGCGTTATCGCTGCTGTCGCAAGCCACGAATATGTAAGCATCGAAGACATGATAGAGAAGGTTGAAGATGAGGGAAGAAAGCCTTTCTTCGTAGTTCTCGATGAGCTTAAGGATGCATATAATCTTGGCTCTGTGTTGAGAATTGCAGATGCTGCAGGCGTAGACGGAGTCATTATTCCCAAGCACAGATCTATAGGACTCGACAGTGTTGTCGCCAAAGCTTCGGCAGGCGCGATCGAGTATGTTCCGGTAGCGCGTGTTACCAATATAGCTGCGACGTTGAGAGACCTTAAAGAGAAGCACGGTTTCTGGGTGTTCGGTACAGCAGCAGAAGGTCAGACTCCCTACGATAAAGCAGATTATAAGGGCGCCATCGCCATCGTGATCGGAAGCGAAGGCGAAGGAATGAGAGATGTAGTCCAGAAGGAATGTGATTTCCTGTTGTCTATCCCGATGGCAGGTAATGTTAACAGCCTTAATGCCGCAGTTGCTGCGGGTATAGTAATCTACGAAGCGGTAAAGGGCAGAACGACTTAATCATGAACAGACTGAAGAAGAGCGTAGCAGCAATATCAGCTGCGATCATATTTGCAGGGACTATCGGCTGCTCTTCGGTAAACGGAGCTGCACGTGATACTGCAGATGCTTATATTAACGCTCTTCTTACGCTTGATACTACAGCGGCTGACACGCTCTGTTATGACGGTAATTCGGGGCTTTCCGATTACATGAATCTCGACTATAAGAACAGAGCCGTTAGCTTCATACTTAATGCAACTCACTACAGATTTGAAGCAGGCAGGTCAGGTTCCGGAGAGGACGGTACACTTGAAGCTGTCTATACTCTCGTTATGCCTAACATCAACGAATCCATAGCTGCCAATCCCGCTAATTACGAAGAGTTTGTTAACTGTCTGAATACAATGGGTAAGAGCGATGTCAGTGTTACAGTCGTGCTTAAGAAGATCGATGGTCAGTGGTTGGTTATTAATTCTGCACAGATCGCGCAGGATCTTTACGGCTCTCTGTACTATCCCGGATATGAGTTCATTCTTGACGGTAATTCGATCCTTCTTAATCACACATGGACTAGTGAGAATGAAGACGGCAGTTTCCTTGATACGACCGGAATATGTTGTCACTATGATCTGGCAGAGGAATTCGTATCCTCGGGTGTTGAGCTTAATCTTACATACCAATATCTCCGTAACGATGAGGTCATATATGAGGGTGAGCCCATATACGATGATGACGGATGCGGAGTATCATTCCCGCTTAATATTGATGACACGGATCTTAACTTTGAAGTTCTTCCTGAGTTCGACTACAGGCTCGTTATCCTTAATAACGGAAACCACTTCTATGAGGATCACAAGCAGTGTACATTAAGTCCTTTGTCATTTCCGAACGGAACAGCTGTGGATGATATCGTATGGCAGTATACCGACAGATCGGGTATTTATTTCAATTGTTCGAATATAGTTGCCAAGGTATGGCTTGATCCCCGTTATATCGATTCCGGAAGACCTCTGGATCTCACGTATGACATCTTCTATAACGGTCAGGTTGTTCTTGATGATGCGCCCGCTGAAGTATACGACAGCATTGCCATTTGTACATATGGCGGAGATCTTCTTGACACAGGAGATTATTCGATAAGCGTTTACAATAACGGAACATTCGCAGGAAGCTGTATCGCGAATGTTATCCTGAATCTCGATCCTGATGATTATACAGAGCTTAGCATTCCGGATACGGTGGAGAACTCTAATGATGAAGTTAATGCTGAGGTTGAGATATGTACGGGAAGCCGTAATGCTATGGATATCGTATCCGAATATACGGATGTCGATTATGATTACACTGCGGTTAGCATGAATGTGTTCAGCGAGAGGATGGATCAGATCCTTGCATCCGGTGAAGATGCTCCGGATATCATTATTTGTGACAGCAATTATGCAAGATATTTTGCATTAAGTGATTACACAATACCGCTTAATGATATCGGTATTGCTTACTCTGAACTTCAGTATATGTATGAGTACACTTTCGCACTTGCGACGGACTCTGACTCCGTCATCAAGGGAGTTACATGGGAGATTACGCCTGGGGCGGTATTCTACTGCAGAAGTGCAATGATGTCCGAGCTTGGTGTAAGCGAACCCGGTGAAGTAACACCTTACTTCGAATCATGGGATACCATCATTGATACGGCAAGAGCGGTTAATGAATCTTCCGGCGGAACCAGAAATCTTTTCTCCTGTGCTGCCGATATTCAGAATGCATATATCTACGGAAGAGAAGACAGCTGGTTTAATGACGGCGGAGATCTTGAGGTTCCGGATTACATGTCTGATTATCTTCCTCTTGTGAATTCTCTTGTAAATGAAGAGTTGATATTTGATTGTTCAAGATGGAGTTCCCAGTGGACTTCAAGAATATCGAACAGATCTGCGATCGCATACTTCGGTACGATGAGATTCGGCGAATTGTTCTTGAAGACATATCACTCAGGGGACTGGGGACTTGTAATGCCTCCGCATAATTACTATGACGGCGGTAACTATATATTCGTAACTTCTTACTGCGATATGGAAGCTGATTCTGCAAGACTTATAAGGGATCTGACGACCAGCGAGACTAATCTCTATGACATGGCAGACGATGGTATGACCGTAAACAACATAAGCGTAATGATGACATGTGCCGGCGATGATGCATACTCTGAGACATGGCTTAACGGACAGAATCCGTTCCGTGTATTCTCGCAGGTTGCGTGGGGTATTGACGCATCTGATATTTCGCCCTACGATGATGTAATAAACGATGAATTCATAACTGTTGTTAATGAGTATGTTAACGGCGGATATGGTACCGAAGAAGAAGCTTTGGAAGCATTCGCTTCAGCGGTACAAGAGGAGATCGGATGAGAAGGGGTTTGTTGAAGAAGACCATAGCACTTATGATGTGCACGTTGATGCTGTTTTCTTCGAGTGCCTGCAATATCGCCGAGCAGATAAGAAGCAATCTTCACGAGAGAATAACAGTTCAAAGCGACGTGTCTGTTCAGGAGATGACCAGACTTCTTATCAGTGCTATCAATGACAAGAGAAATATGGCCGATGTCTATTCCCAGATACCTGTGGATCAGACGGACGGTCTGTCTTATTCATACTTCTATGAATACATCAATATCTTGCGTACTGTATCCACACAGGATAACAACGGTAAGGTCGTATCATTCAGGATCATAAGCGATGATGAGTGCCTTAGTCTGCTTGGAAGCAATCTGATCAACCACTATGGTCAGATCAAGGGTGCCCAGCTTATGTATTCGTCAGATGTTGAGTATCCATTGTACGTATTCTTTACGGTCAAGGATAATGGTGAGGTAACTTTATCAAGTGAATGGGTTACGTCAATCATCAATATCTACAATTACAGCAACCACTACTTTACTTTGCTCGACGAGAATAATGCCGATGCTGTAAAGGCATTGCTTATGCCGGGATTCTCAGGGGAAGAGTATACGGATGAAGTTGTCTATGCCAAGGCCCAGATGCTTTGCGAATTCTATAGGTTAAGAGTAATGTCGAATATCAATGAATATGAAATTACCAGACTTGTGCCCGGACAGATGACAGTCAGGATTCCCGAGACTATCGCGGCCGAAGGCGATCTGTTCGAAGAGCATATCGTCTCATTTACTTACATTAACGGTGTTTACAATATTGATGACAGGATCGATGTGGCTGACGATATCAATCTGATTTATCTCGTAAGGGGAGATGAGAGGCTGATACGTATTGGTTCGGATTATTCTTACAATCAGCTCGGTTCGATAATCGGAAGCGCTCCGTCGACATTCTCTTATGATCCGGAGACATGTATGGCCATAGTTATCTATTCTGACCTCGTATTAAGATTCGACGGCGTTGTTATGAGCGATGATGACTGGACGGGTGTTCTTACGTCGATGCGTCTGATATCAAGCTCTGTATACAGTCTCGGGTATAATCTGTATCCGGGTATGACTAGAACTCAGGTTCTTATGGCATATCCTTCTGCCGATGAGACAGACTATACGATATCGATCAATGAGTATGAAGTTACAATGGTGTTCAATGATGACGGAGTCTTGCAGTACGTCAAGATCGCAAGTTGATATTAAGAACTGATCCTGTTGATAAGCTCAGTCACTTCGGAAGAAGACATGCCGTTCCTCTCAAGATAAGTACGGGCACTTAATCCGTAAGATTCATCAAAATGCTTAAGTAAGATTTCCATGTTGCTTGCATCTGATCTTAACGTGTGTCTCATGTTCTCGACTCTTGCTTCGATGAGAGGATCCAGGAAGTGTCTGGCATATTCATAAGAGACCTTATAGTTAAGTACTATATTCTCGCGCGATGCACCGATAAGAAGATAGAGAATAGCACAAACTACGCCGGTTCTGTCTTTGCCATGAGCACAGTGGAAGAGTGTATATCCGTCAGTCTCTTTAAGCATGATGCGAAGGATATCTACGATCTCAGGACCTAATACCTCTACCATCATGACATAGAAATCTCCCATGGTATGAGTCTCAAGAAACTTCATAGTGGGGTCGTTAGCAGCATCGGGGTCTCCGACAAAGAGAGGGATGTTATAGAAATGGGTAACTCCGTCGTCGAAAGGATTACCATAGTGTTCGAATTCGGCCTTGGATCTTAAGTCGATTACGGTTCGGACGCCGAATTCCTTAAGTTCCTCATAAGCCTTATGGGAGGCAAGTGAGGGTGATCCTGAACGAAGGAGGATTCCTTTCTTAAAGACTGCACCATTAGAACCCGGCATTCCGCCAAGTTCTCTGCAGTTGATCAGATCGTCAAAAAACAGACGCTGTGAATCAGGATCATAGTTATTCATCGGCAGTAATTCTACATCATGTCGTTGTTGACATTCAACCGGTCGTGTACTAATATTAATAAGCTTTTACGCGCTCGTAGCTCAACTGGATAGAGTGTCTGACTACGGATCAGAAGGCTGCGGATTCGACTTCTGCCGGGCGCGCCAGATGAACGACCGTCGCTTATGGCGGTCGTTTTTTACTATCATTTTATGTCATTGGAGGCTTAATATGGGCAGGCTTTTAGTAGTTGTAGACATGCAAAATGACTTCGTTGACGGCAGCTTGGGCTTTGAAGGCGCTGATAAGATCATCAGCGGTATTGCTGACAGGATCAAAGCCTATAAGGATGCAGGGGATGAAGTAGTTTATACGCTTGATACCCATCACGAGAACTATTCCGAGACTCAGGAGGGAAGGAATCTCCCTGTTCCTCACTGCATCAAAGGCTCTGAAGGACATGCTCTCGTTCCTGCGTTAAAGGATATCCTCAAGGACTGCAAGTGCTTTGAGAAGCCTACATTCGGCTCTTTGGAGCTCGGATGCTACATCAATGATAACAAGGACCGATACAGCTCCATTGAGGTATGCGGACTTGTATCTAATATCTGCGTTATCTCCAATGCGGTAATGGTGAAGGCGGCTGCTCCCGAGGCAGAGATCATCGTTGACAGAGCTCTTACGGATTCATTCGATAAGAAGCTCAATGACGAGACCTTCGATATTCTTAAGGGAATACAGGTCACAGTACTCTGATATTGTTGCATTACAAAGGATTGCTGTGATACAATCCTTTGTCGATTGCTTAATTGAATATTATTTATTTTAAGGAGATTATATATGGCACAGATCGAGAAGCTTGAGCATTCCAAGGTAGCTATTAAGCTTGAGTGCGGAAGAGAAGAGTTCGATAAGGCTCTTCAGAGTTCTTACAAGAAGAATAAGAACAGATTCCAGGTACCCGGTTTCCGTAAGGGTAAGGTTCCTTACCAGCTTGTTATCAAGTATTACGGCGAGGGCGTTCTTTATGAGGATGCTATCGACGAGATCGTTAATCCCGCATATCAGGAAGCAGTTAAGGAGAATGACCTCAAGGTTGTTTCCCGTCCTGAGCTTGATGTAGAGTCCATCGATGAGAACGGTATGAAGTACACACTTACAGTTACCGTTAAGCCCGAGGTTAAGCTCGGCCAGTATGAGGGCGTAGAGGCTCCTTACTTCTGCAGAGAGATCACAGATGAGACTGTAATGGCTGATATCGAGGCCATGAGAAGAAGAAACTCCACTCTTGAGAACGTTGAGGATCGTCCTGCACAGGAAGGCGATACAGTTGTTATCGACTACGAAGGCTTCAAGGATGGCGTTGCATTCGAGGGCGGCAAGGGCGAGAACTACAGCCTTAAGCTCGGCTCCAAGTCCTTCATCCCCGGCTTCGAGGAGCAGGTTGCAGGTCACAATGTCGGTGATGAGTTCACTATCGAGGTTACATTCCCTGAGGAGTATCACGCTGAGGAGCTCAAGGGTGCAGCTGCCACATTTAACGTAAAGATCCACAACATCAAGGAAGAGAAGATCCCTGAGCTTGATGATGAGTTCGTTAAGGATGTTTCCGAGTTCGATACACTCGATGAGCTCAAGGCTGACATCAGAAAGAACCAGCAGGAGGCTGCTGAGAAGGATGCCAAGAACGCTTTCATCAACGCTGTTGTAGGTGTTGTTGCTGATAATGCTGAGATCGATATCCCTGAAGTAATGATCGACAACGAAGTAGAGAGCATGGCTGATGAACAGGCTTCCGCTATGAGCCAGCAGGGTATCGGCCTTGATATGTACCTCCAGTACACAGGTCAGACAATGGATGACTTCAAGGCTGGTATGAGACCTATGGCTCTCTTAAGAGTTAAGGGTAATCTCGTTATCGAGGCTGTTGCTAAGGAGCTCAAGATGGAGGCTACTCCTGAAGAGTACGCGAAGGAGCTCGAGGAGATGGCTAAGGCTTACAACACTGATGTTGAGAATCTCAAGCAGGCATTCGGTGAGGAGAATCCTTACATCATGGAGACTATCATCAACAGAAAGACAGTCGAGTGGCTTGCTGAGAAGGCTGTTAAGACAGAGCCTAAGGAAGAGGAGCCCGCTTCTGAGGAGAAGACTGAAGAGTAATCTTCTGTTAGTACCGTAAATATGACCGCCGTTTCGTCTGGAACGGCGGTTTTTTAATACATTAGTAACCTTATATTTTTATATTTAATTAATAATGTGATAAACTTAATTGTTTAAACATACATTTAATAAGGGGTGTTAAATGGCAAACATGAGATATGACGGCGGTGATAACGGAAACGGCGGAGAGATCTTGAGCTGTTCTTTCTGCGGTAAGTCCGAGTATGACGTACCCAGACTGTTCTCCGGTGTTAACTGCTATATCTGCATTGACTGTATCAGAACCGCATACGGCATTATATCCGAAGAAGAGAAGGTTAGGAAGAAGAAGAGACTTAAGTCTACAAGACCTAACAAGCTCATTACTCCTCATGATATCAAGGATAAGCTCGATCAGTATGTAATCGGCCAGGATGATGCCAAGATCGCTCTTTCCGTAGCGGTATATAACCACTACAAGAGAGTTTATGCTGATGTATCCGATGACGATACCGAGATCTCGAAGAGCAATATCCTTATGCTCGGACCTACAGGTTCCGGTAAGACCTTGCTCGCACAGACTCTCGCGAGGATCCTCGATGTTCCATTCGCAGTTGCCGATGCCACTTCTCTTACAGAAGCAGGTTACGTCGGTGAAGACGTAGAGAATATCCTTCTTAAGCTCATCATTGCAGCTGATTACGATATCGAGCGTGCACAGACAGGTATCATCTACATCGATGAGATCGATAAGATCACAAAGAAGTCTGAGAACGTGTCCATCACAAGAGACGTATCCGGTGAAGGCGTTCAGCAGGCATTGCTTAAGATCCTTGAGGGAACACAGGCTAACGTTCCTCCCAAGGGCGGCAGAAAGCATCCTAACGAAGAGTGCTATGCCATCGATACGACAAATATCCTCTTTATCTGCGGCGGTGCTTTCGACGGTCTCGATGAGATCATCGCACAGAGAGTTGCAGATAAGCAGTACGGATTCGGTGCCGATGTACAGTCCAAGAAGGATATGCACAGCGGTCTTTACTACAATCAGGTACAGCCTATGGATCTTATGAAGTTCGGTCTTATCCCTGAGTTCATAGGAAGAATCCCGGTTACAGTAGCTCTTAACAAGCTTACTGCAGAAGATCTCGTACATGTTCTTACACAGCCTAAGAATGCTATCGTTAAGCAGTATAAGAAGATGCTTAAGCTTGATGATGTAGAACTCGAGTTCACAGATGATGCCGTTCTTGCTATCGCCAATAAAGCTATCGAGCAGAAGACCGGTGCAAGAGGACTTCGTTCCATCATCGAGAGCACGATGCAGAATATCATGTATAACGTTCCTTCACAGAAGGACGTCTCCAAGTGTGTTGTTGACGCAGCTTGTATCACTGAGGGCAAGGAGCCCACTTTGATATTCAAGAAGAAGTCGTCTGAGAATACAAGTAATGCCGCAGTTGCGACAGGGGACAAGCGTCTCGGTCTCGACGTAGGCTGATAAAAAGGAGGTAAGACTATGCCCGCTATGTACAACATCTGCCTTGATATCGGCGGTACCAAGATCTTAGGTGCCATCTTCGATTCCAAGAAGAATATCGTATACCGTATCAAGAAGAAGACTAAGGCTGACGGCGATGCCACACAGAATGTCGAGGAGACTATCATTTCTGTTGTAGATGAGCTTATCGGCGGATTCGGCATCAAGAGGAACCAGATCAAAGCCATCGCAGCCGGAGCTCCCGGTGTTATCGACCAGCAGAACGGCATTGTTCTTACTTCACCCAATCTTCCTTGGAAGAACTATGACATTAGAAAGCCCATCGAGAAGAAGTTCGGTGCTCCTTTCTTCATCGGCAACGATGTTAACGTAGGTGTTCTCGGTGAGTACAAGTACGGTGTAGCCAAGGGCAAGAAGAATGTTGTCGGGCTTTTCGTAGGTACCGGTATGGGCGGAGGCCTTATCCTTGACGGCAAGCTTTATACGGGACACAAGTTCAAGGGTGCCGAGTACGGCCACATGATCCTTGATCCCGAAGGACCTAAGTGCAACTGCGGACAGAGAGGATGCCTTGAGGCGTTCTCAAGTAAGCAGGGAATGAGCGACTATATCAGAGTCCAGGCTGCAAGAGGAAGAGAAACTTCCATGGCTGATGCCGTAACTGACGGCGTGTTCAAGAGCAAGCTTCTCAAGAAGAGCCTCGCAGTCAAGGATCCTGTTACAGTTGAGGCTGTTGACCGTGCCTGTCACTATCTGGCTATCGCATCGGGCAACCTCGTTAATACATTCAGCCCCGAGATGGTAGTCTACGGCGGCGGTGTTATCGAAGCCTGCGGTGATTACTTCCTTGAGAAGATCCTCTCTGAAGTAGACAGATACTGCATGCCTTCGATAAGAGAGACAGTTGAGTTCAAGACAGCGGCTCTCGGGGATGATTCCATCCTCTATGGTGCGCTTTCTATGATATTAGACAAATAATTAAAGAAAGAAGAAGTATAAGTACATGGCGAGAATTGATTCGGTAAACAAGGTTTTCGATCCCCAGGAAGCGGAACCCAGGCTTTACAATGAATGGAAGGACAAGGGCTATTTTAAGCCGGACAGCGACCCTGCGAAGGAGGCTTTCTCTATCGTAATGCCGCCCCCGAATATCACGGGACAGCTGCATATGGGTCACGCACTTGATAATACCCTCCAGGACATTCTCGTCAGATATAAGAGAATGAGAGGCTACTCGACACTTTGGCTGCCGGGTACAGACCATGCTTCCATCGCCACAGAGGCAAAGATCGTTGAGCAGATGCGTAAGGAAGGCATCTTCAAGGAAGATCTCGGAAGAGAGGGCTTCCTTGAGCGCGCATGGGACTGGAAGGCCAAGTACGGCGGAAGGATCGTTGAACAGCTCAAGAAGATGGGTTCTTCATGTGACTGGGATCACGAGCGTTTCACCATGGACGAGGGCTGCTCCGATGCAGTTAAGGAAGTATTCGTTAAGTACTACAACCAGGGATACATCTACAGAGGCGAGAGGATCATCAACTGGTGTCCTCACTGCCTTACTTCAATCTCGAATGCCGAGGTTGAGTATGAGGATCAGGCCGGCCATTTCTGGCACCTGAAGTACCCTTTCGAAGACGGAACGGGTTACATTGAGCTTGCTACAACAAGACCTGAGACTTTGCTCGGAGATACTGCTGTTGCAGTTAACCCCAAGGATGAGCGCTATAAGGACATCGTAGGCAA
>JAEEGL013293102.1_pt1 | contig 37901 bp, 27 predicted proteins | sample 9134231 | NCBI WGS metagenome assembly JAEEGL01 (sample SAMN16246548, study PRJNA631951) | gut metagenome | biome: gut microbiome; feature: rumen; material: fiber-attached | host: Bos | place: Iran: Karaj | collected 2018-10
CTCACCCTCCACCAGCCATGTGCCAATAATCAAGTCGGCCATAAGCTGCTGCGAGACATTCTTCGAATTCTGCTTGATATATTTTTCTATATCCTCGTCGGTAATGTCCATCAGCAGTTTGTTCTCGCTGTTCAGCCTTTCCAGCTTTGTAATAGCATTCTGATAGGCATCTCTCCGGATGAAATAACGCTTGATATAGAGCGTTGTCGATTTGTGTTCGAAAACCGACTTCATCACATATCGCCAGTCTTCGGGGTACAACGGCTTGCCGTTTATACCGATAACGTTTATGGGCAACTTGTACAGGGCGTCCTCGTATGCATCCTTGCTGATCGGACGGCGGAACATGGGCGCATCCGCCATCACCTTTATCAGCGAGCGGCGCACGTAGTAGCACTGCTGCACATTGTCGTAGAACTGGTTATTCCCCAAGTTCATGCGGGCATCGATGCCGCTGTTGAAGGCGTTCTCCTTCGTGTCGGCCGTCCATTCCTTCACCACCGTAGGGTCATCGTACAGATACTTGAACGCCATATCCAGCGTGTCCATCGGCAGCGAGTCAATCAGTTCCTGATGGGACGCGACATACATCGCCACCTTGAACAGACTGTCCTCCAGTTGTATCTCGTCCTTGAGACCTTGCACAATCTCGTCGATGTCGCACACCGCCATGATGGCAGTCTCGTGTTGAGCTGCCCGCTGATGGGCATCCTCCACCTTGTCGTTCACGAAGAAGGTCAGTCCCACACCGATTGCTGTACCAAGGGTGGTCAGCAGCAGTTCGCTGAGCCATCCCTTTCCAGTAAGTTTGCGCCCGAACTTGGGCATCTTGAGTTTCACGTTCAGCATCTTCTCGTTCTTGTTTTCCGTCTCTGCCGGCTGGGCGCTGACATCATTGCAGCGAAGCAAGCAAATACTGCCATTACAAAAATTATAATAAGGTATATAGTCTGTCTCATATCAATGAGTTTCTCAAATTTTTTGCAAAGGTACTTCTTTTTTGCCAAATAGGGATTTGATTGACTGATTTTACGCATTCTTTTATGATTATTTACGACCTGTGGTCTAACCAGCCCTTCGGGCTTCACCCGTATAGGTCGAAAAATACACTGCTTTGCATAAATATGCAGGTATTTAGGAAATACAAAAGGTGCTTGCACCCCTTGCACCTGCCGTCTGGCAGAATAGTGTCTCCATTTTTGGAAATACGCACGCCATTTTGGAAAATACGCACGCCGTTTTGGAAAATGCGCACGCCGTTTTGGAAAATGCGCACGCCGTTTTGGAAAGCGGCGTGCGTAGTATCTAAATATCAGCCGGGGTGCAACCTAGGTTCAACCAAAACTATTCGTAACTTACTGATACTCAGTTGTGGTGCAAGGGGTGCAAGCACCCTTTGTTTTTTACATGTGCGCGCAAGCAAACAGCTTCTCTTCATTCCTTATTCGGGCACTTTTACACCCTCAACCGTCGGGCGGGCTGCGCGGGCACCGCTATTGTCGTTCGTTCCGAAGTACCGGTAGAGGGCCTCGATGGCATCGGCCGGCGTGATGCTGCCGTCATGGTTGAGGTCGGCCACCTTGTCATTGAACCCATTCTGGACAACGTTGAAGTAGTGATACAGGATCATGATGGCATCAGCCGGCGTCACCTTGCCGTCGCCGTTCACGTCGCCCTCCACATATGTCTTCCTCGTTAAGTAGCCTGGGTTAGAGATGCCTCCGTCGATGTGGGCATACTCTTTGTCAAGATGATTTGTGTCGTAAACAGTGCCTTCGCCACCGACAAGGTTATTACAAAAAGCAAACATATATGTAGGTTCAACAACCATGTCAGTACTCCATCTGTCACCAACATATATAGTTTTTAGGCTACTGCAAAGCCAAAACATCATCCACATATTTTCCACTTTTCTTGTATCAAAGCTGCTCAAGTCAAGAGAAGTCAAGCTTTTACAATCATTAAATAGGTTCGAAAAATACGTCACATTTTTTGTATCGAAGCCGTTTAAGTTTAGACTTGTCAGGCTACTGCAACCAGAGAACATCCCCACCATGCTTAACACATTGCTCGTATCAAAACCGCTTAAGTCAAGACTTGTAAGACTACTGCAATCAGCGAACATAACACTCATATTCGTCACATTACTTGTATCGAAGCTGCTCAAGTCAAGATTGGTAAGGCTGCTGCAACCAGAGAACAGTCCCTCCATGTTTGTCACATTACCCGTGTGGAAACTGCTTACGTCAAGACTTGTAAGGCTTCTGCAACCAGAGAATATCCCCTCCATACTAGTCAAGTTACTTGTGTCAAAGCTACTCACATTAAGGCTAGTGAGGCTGGCGCAACGAATGAACATATATCTCATATCAGTCACTTTACTTGTATCGAATTTTGACAAGTTAAGGTTCCTAAGGCTTGAGCAGCCACGGAACATATTTTTCATGTCGGTTATGCTTGACGTGTTCCATGTGTCCAACCCGTTAAGTACCTCCAATGACATACAAGAATAGAACATCATATCCATGGTTGTCACCTTCGACGTTTTAAGGAAACTTAAGTCAAGATACTGCAAGTTATAGCAAGAACTGAACATGCTGCCCATCTCTGTCGTTTCTGACGTATTCAAGTTGGCAATGTTGCTGACTAACTTAAGGTTTGACATGTCGCTGAACCAGCACGATGTGCTAGTTGGCCTAAAGTCGGCAAAGGACTTGTCGAAATTCACCCAGGTAATGCTGTTCAAATTCAGACTGGCATGATACCACGTAGGTGCTTTAAATCCATTTAAAATATAGGAGCTTCGCTGCCCAACAAGGTATGTCTCACCTTGCCTACAGCTTCTCATGTCATCATAGTAGAACGTCATAACTGTGTCGACAATGTTTACATATGCCTCAAGCGGCCCCAACACATAATCGCCCGTCAAATAGCCAGGATTACAACAGCCTCCGTCGATGCGAGCATACTCCTGGTCAATGTGTTCAGATGTGTACTTCGTGCCTCGTCCTCCAACTAGCTTCGTGTCGCCATAGAACATGAAGTCACCAGCAACGACATGTTCTGTACTCCATTTATCGCTGGCGTAAATGGTAGTAAGATTGTCATTGCCTAAGAACATATATGTCATGTCTGTCACCTTGGTGGTGTTGAAACTTTCCAGATTGAGCGTTTGCAGTTTCTTGCATTCAGCAAACATTAAGCTCATGTCAGTGACAGTTGTGGTGTTGAAGCTGTTTACATTGATTGACGACAGGGGACATTGATGGAAGAGGTGCGACATCGTTGTAACCTTCGCTGTATTGAAACTGCTAATATTTAGGTTGGTAAGCTTCCAGCAGTAGCAGAACATGCATGACATGTCGGTGACGTTACTTGTGTCGAACGAGCGAAGGTCAAGGTTGTTAAGCACACTACAGAAGCGGAACATCTCAGCCATTGACGTAACTTTTGACGTGTTCAGGTTGGCTATGCCTTCAATGGCGGTCATGGCCGTGCAATTATAGAACCAGTACGCCGTGCTGGTGGGACGGTAAGACGCAAAAGAGGCATCGAAAACAGCCTTCGTGAAAGTACGACGATAGTAGTCAAGAATCCACCGTGGCAAGTTCGTGTTGCTATAGCTATCAGCTATGACATACTTGGTACCTGTTCGGCTGTTGGCCTTGTTGTCGTAATAGAACGTCAGCGTATTACCGTTGTATATGGCGTAAGGCTGTAAGCCGGATGGGATGGTGGCAACAAGACTTGTGAAGTAGCCTGGCGAGGCAGAGCCGCCGTCAATCTTGGCGAAAGCATGCGATACATTGCTGCTATTGTAGATTGTGCCGTTGCCTCCTACAAGACTGGTACACCCCGTAAACAAATAGCTGCTGTCAGTGACTTTGCTTGTATTCCAATCATCTTTAACAAAAATAGTAGTCAATGAATAGCACGCATTGAACATAGCCCTCATAGTGGTAACGTTTGCAGTGTTAAAACCACTTAGGCAGAGCGATGTCAGAGCGTCACATCCTGCAAACATCCACGCCATATCGGTCACATTTCCTGTAGAGAAGCCGCTAACGTCGAGTGTAGGCACTGCTTTGCATTTGTAGAACATGGCGTACATATTTGTGACATTACGAGTGTCGAACGTGCTGATGTCGAGCGATGTCAGCGCTTCACATTCATAGAACATAGCATGCATGTCAGTAACATTGGTAGTATTGAAGTTGCGCAATTCTAGAGTCTTGATAGTGGAGCATCGCATGAACATCTGGCGCATGGTGGTGGCCTTGGCTGTGTTGAAGTGGGTCACATCAAGATTCTCCAATGCCCTGCACGTATAGAACATGAACTTGAAATTCTTCACGTTTGACGTGTTGAAAGAGCTTAAGTCAATGCTCTTCAGGGCAGTATCCTCAATAAACATGCTGTCCATAGCAGTAACCTGTGAGGTGTTGAACGGCCGCAAGTCCAATGATGTTAGTGAAGGGCAATAGCCGAACATGATGTGCATATTGTTAACTTTCGCTGTGTTGAAAGCACTCAAGTCGAGGTTCTCAAGCTTCGTGCATTTGCTGAACATTCCCGACATGTCGGTCACCTCAGACGTATTCAGGTTGCGCATGCCTTCAATTGTGGAGATGTTTTTCAAACCATAGAACCAATAGGCCGTGCTGTTAGGACAGTATTCTTTCATTGACGAGTGGATAGATGCCTCGGTGATGGTTCCTGCATAAGTCGTCGTCCAGCCAGGCAGGTTGGTTGCTGAGAAAGTAGCATTGAGGTCGTACTTCGTGCCATTTCGGCGGCTTTTTAGATTGTCATAGTAGAATGTAAGCCTGCTTCCATTGACCATTGCGTAAGCTTCCTTTACGCCAGTGTCGCTCTGGCTACCCTTCAGTGTGAGGTATCCCGGATCGGATATTCCGCCGTCAATGTGTGCGTAGAGCTGGTCTACATGGTCACCATCATATGTCGTGCCACTGCCCCCCAAAAGGTCTTTGGAGTATCTAAACATATTGCTTCCATTGCTCACCATGGCCGTACTCCAACTGTTGCCCACATAGATAGTGGTCAGCATAGGAAGGCATTCAAACATACTCTCCATATTTGTGACATTGGCAGTGCTGAAAGAGCTAATATCCAAAGTTTTGAGTTGTTCTGCAGCCCCTTCGATTTTGGATTTTGCGTCAAAATAGTAGTCTTGCCAGACTGGTGACGGCTTTATCTGTGTTCCTATTGAAAACAAAGGGTGGCCAAACATGAAAGCCATGTTTGTCACCTTGGCCGTATTGAAATTACTGAGAGTAAGGTTCTGTAGGCTGCTGCAATAATTGAACATGTATGACATGTCTGTGACATTGCTAGTATCGAAGCTGCTCGTGTCAAGTTTGGTAAGGTAGCTGCACCAAGAGAACATGTTCGACATATCTGTGACATTACCAGTACTAAAGCCCGTAATATTTAGCATTCGCAGCCGTCTACACTCACAGAACATAGATTTCATTGTTGTTACTTGCTGAGTGACAAGACTGCTCAGGTCCAGACTTGACAATGACATACAGCGATAAAACATGCTCGACATGTCCGTGACTTTTGATGTGTTCAGACCGTCGAGGTTGACGTAGTTTAGGGAGAAACACTGATAGAACAGACCTGACATGTTGGTGACGTTCGTCGTATTAAGGCCGCTAAGATCGGCAGCCCCCAACGAACAACAGTTGCTGAACATGAAGCTCATGTCCTTAACGTCAGATGTGTTCAGGTTCTCAATATTGCGAATGGCGACCACCTCATAGCAGTTGGTAAACAACTTGGCTGTGGTAGTAGGTTTAATATTGGACATGGAGGCATCTATATGTATTTCCTTAATAGCAATGTTGCCACCATAATTGGGAGCTTCGCCGAAAGTGATTTCATACTTGGTACCCATGTGCCCATAGCGTTTGTTGTCATAATAGAGTGTCAGCACATCATTATCCAACACGGCGTAAGGAGCAAGAGGGGCTGGCTTGCAAGTGAAGAATCCCGGATTTGCAATGCCTTCGTCCACATGGCAATATTCATAATCTTTGTTCTTTATAGTAGCGTCATACTTGGTTCCGCTACCGCCTATGAGGCTAATGCAGCCATCGAACATAAAGCTATCCTCAGTATGGTGCATTTGCCAAATAAGGAACTCTTGCCGCTCCGTGGTAGTCATGTTGTCAAGTAGGCTCCACGCATTGCCGTAGATTGTTGTCAGTTTGCTACAGCCAGCAAACATATTCTGAAAGCCAGTAAGCTTGTAAGTGTTCCATCCAGAAAGGTCAAGCTCCACCAGTTCTTTACAGCCATAGAACATATAGTTTGCTTTCTTAACACTGTCTACCCTGAGGTTTTCTATCCCCTCAATTGTCTTTAAGTTTGAGCAACCGCTGAACCAATAGGCAGTGTTACTAGGGTAACAACCATGAAATGACGAATCGAAGACAACCTTTGTCACTTTCGTTGAGCACCATGCAGGTGACTCATTGTACTCTGTTTCAATGGAGTAGTCTGCCTCAACATAGTTTGAATTGTTGAAAAACGTAAGCGTCGTACCGTCAGTGCTTACCATCACTGCCGGATTGTAAGGTACGACAATAGTTCTTGCTTTGGATTTAGAACTTGATAGAAGCACCATAATCAGTGCTAGGATGATAGCCCATGTTTTCTTCATATTTATAGTATTTAAGTTTGGAATAATCTATATGCAGGACCTAAGAACCTATCTATTAAACGGATTTATCTATGACATTTTCCCGTTCAAAAATACCTCCCCTCCGCTATGCGGACGCAACGCACTGCGCCCTTACTTCAGTTGGGCGGCACAAAATTACAAAAAACTATTCAAACCGCCAAGTGATTTGACGGTTTTTTGGCTGTCCTGGTAAAAAACTGCCGAGGGGCTTGGCATTCAGCAGATTTTTTGCTACTTTTGCAGCAGATTTGACTACACAGCATTGTTATGGAACGATTCTTCAACAACGCCGGCCCGCAGAAGCCCGAAATCAACTACACCATCGACCCGCTGAGCCGCTTCGACTTGGAAGAGATTCTGCTGCTCCTTCGCCAGCAGCGTTACTTTGTGCTGCACGCTCCCCGTCAGACAGGTAAGACATCGTGTATGCTGGCACTGCGCGACTATCTGAACCGTCAGGGGGACTTTGTATGCGCTTATGCCAACGTGGAGGGCGGACAGGGTTCGCGTGAGGATGTGGAGAGCGTCATCAAGTCGACGTGCGACACGCTGGCCGAACGCTTGCGGGGAATATTGAAGAGCGACATGCCGCTTCGCCTGCGCGACGAGGTACGCAACATGGGCAAAGACTCGATGCTGACCACCTATCTGCGCCGTCTGTCAGAAAATGTGGAAAAGCCCATCGTCCTCATCCTCGATGAGATTGACGCACTGGTGGGCGATTCGCTGGTCAGTGTGCTTCGGCAGATACGTTCCGGCTATGACGACCGTCCGCGGTCGTTTCCCCAAAGCATCATCCTCTGTGGTGTGCGCGACGTGCGCGACTACCGCATTGTGACTAGCAGCAAGGACATCGTGACAGGAGGCACTGCATTCAACATCAAGGCAGTATCGCTGCGACTGGGCAATTTCACGCAAGAAGAAATACGCAATCTCTATATGCAGCATACCCAAGAGACTGGCCAGCAGTGGGATGAGGGCTGTTTCGCAATGGTGTGGGAAGCTACCGAGGGCCAGCCCTGGCTGGTAAACGCCCTGGCCCACGAGGTGACGTGGACGATGAGGGAGAACCGCGACCGGACAGTTCGTATTACTCCTGAGATGCTGTATCGTGCCCAGGAACAGATTATCTATTGACGCGACACTCATATCGACATCCTGGCAGACAAGCTGAAGGAGCCAAGGGTGAAGCGAGTCATAGAGCCAATCTTGGCCAACGAGGATGAACCCGATGAAAGCAGAATGACGGACGAGGACATAGAATATGTCAAGGATATGGGACTCATTGTCAAGGAACGCGGCAGACCCTTGCGCATATCCAATGCCATTTACAGAGAAATCATCCCCCGCGAACTGACAGCCAGCACCCAGCAACAGCTGCTGCAACAGCCACAGTGGTACCAACGGGCCGACGGCAGCATTGACATGGAGAAGCTACTACTTGACTTCCAACAGTTCTTCCGTCAGAACGCCGACTCGTGGATTGGTTCTTTCGACTATGCCGAGGCGGGGCCGCAACTGCTGTTGCAGGCATTCCTTCAACGCATTGTCAACGGCGGCGGCTACATAGACCGCGAATACGGATTGGGGCGTAGGCGCACTGACCTGCTCATCCGCAAACCCTTGGGCGAAGGATATGGAGTTCCCATGCAGCGCATCGTGCTGGAACTAAAAATCAGGCGTGGACAACTGGATGCTGTCGTTGAGAAGGGGTTGCAGCAGACCTGGGAATATATGGATATGGCAGGAGCTATAGACGAAGGGCATCTCGTCATCTTCGACCGTATGGGCGACAAGTCTTGGGAAGAGCGCATCTGGCATCGCCAATGCGAATACCAGGGGCATCCCATTATGGTGTGGGGAATGTAGCTCGTCGTGCTACTGCCGGAGGTCGCTAGGCTTGCGACCGGTCTTGATTTTGAATTTCGAGGAGAAATAGTCGGGCGACTCGAAGTTCAGACGGTAGGCTATCTCCTTGATGCTCATTTGCGTGGTGGAGAGCAGCTCCTTGGCTCGCTGGAGGCGAAGGTCCTGCTGGTAGGTGGCGGGCGAGAGGCCGGTATGCTCCTTGAAGAGCTTGCGGAAGTTGGAGTAGCTCATGCCCATCTCCTCGGCTACCTGCTGTATGGTGAGCGGCGACTCCAGCTCCTCGCGGATGCGGAGGCGTGCGCGGTTGATGAGGTCTACATGTCCCTGGTTGCGGTTCATCAGCTGGATGTTGCGCTCCAGTGAATACATCAGCCCGATGAGGTGGTTGACGATGCCCGCCATGACCTGCTGGGAGTAGGCTGCCTCGGCCAGTGCGGCCTCATAGGCGGTGCGGTAGAGGTGTACGATTTCGCTGGAGAAGCCCACGTGGTAGATGGGCTTCGTGGGCGAGAGGAATCCGGCGCGGACACGGTCGTCCATGTTGTGGCCGCGGAAGCCTATCCAGTATTTCTTCCATCCTCGGGGCCCCGTGGGGTGGTAGCTGTGCCACTCGCCGGGGAAGAGCAGGAAGAAGTCACCCTCCTTCAGGCGGGCTTCGCTGACGGTGCGGCTGTGGAAGATGCCCTCGCCCTCGGTGATGTAGAGCAGCTGGTATTCGCTGAGCACGCGTCCTTTGTCCAGGTCGAAGTAGTAGCCGTCGGCATGGCCTCGGGTGGGGTAGGGGTCGTCATGTCCGATCTCCTCGTAGCCGATGGTGGTCACGGTGAGTCCCCAAAGTTCGTCGCGCTCGCTGGCGAGCATGTATTTACTGGTCTGCAGGCTCATAGTTGATAATGGGACATGGTACCCAGATCCAGAACAGGCAGCCGTGGCCTTCGCCTTCACTTTCCAGGCCGATGCGTCCGTTTGAGCGCTCGGCGATGGCTTTGCAGATGTTCAGGCCCAGTCCGGTGCCCTGCACGAAGTCGTTCAGCTTGACGAAGCGGTCGAACACCCTCTTCTGCTTTTCTTTGGGAATGCCGGTTCCCGTATCCTCGCAGTAAATGAGGAGGCCTTCGTTCTGGGGGAGTTTAGATTTAAGATTGTATTGTTGAGAGTTTGCTGCCATAGTATCCGATATACACTCTCCACTGGCGGAGCGCTCATCACTAATGGGTGTTGTCATGTAGCCTATGCGGATGTGTCCTTGGCGGGTGTATTTCACGGCGTTGGTCACGAAGTTGGTGATGACCTGCTGCATGCGTCCCTTGTCGAGTACGGTGACGAAACTGCTGTAGGGGTTTTCTGCGATGAACTCCACGTCGGGATTCTGCACGCGCTGCGACAGAGACTGGCTGATGACGCTGAAGAACTGTGCGAAGTCCACCTGCTCGGGCTTGATTTCCAAGGGTTTTACGTCCATGTTCGAGGCTTCGAAGATGTCGTTGATGAGGCGCATGAGCATGTCGCAGTTGTTGCGGATGATGCGTACGAACTCTTTGCGCTCTTCAGTGGTGCTGACCATGTGGAGCAGGTCTGAGAAGCCTACGATGGCGTTGAGCGGGGTGCGTATCTCGTGGGTCATGTTGGCCAGGAAGGTGGCTTTCAGCATGGCGGAGTTCTCGGCGCGTGCCGTCTCTTCCTTCAGTCGCTCCTGGGCCTCCATGAGTTCGGTGACGTCGCGCACGATGCCGAAGAGCGATTCTACGTTTCCGCTGTCGTCGAAGATGGGCATGCCGCTGATGGAGAACCAGGCTGCTTTCTTGGTGACGGGCGTGTAGTGGAAGTGGTGAATGACATGGAAAGGTTGTTTGAAGGCCTGGATGTTTTTGATGTTCTCGATGGCCTGGCGGCGGTGCTCTTCAAACATGCCGTTGACGTATTCCTCCAGTGTCAATGTGAATTCCTCAGAATGAAGTGAGCGTGAGAAGTATATGACGCGCGACTTCATGTCGCTATGCCAGACGTACATGTCGCAGTTGGAGAGCAGTTCGCGCATCTCATTCTCATACCGGCTGTTGGTGGCTGTGGCTTCCTGCAATGCCAGGTTCTGTTGTTTCAGCTCCAAGTACATGGAACGCTCGTTGGTAATGTCGCGGGCAGTGATGACAAAGTACATCGTGTCGCCGTTTTCATCGAACACGGAGTTGATGATGTATTCAATGTATTTGTCCAGATCCTGTTCGGGATAGTACATGTGCTGGCAGGCATGGAAAATATCCCTGCTGGAGGGGTCGAAGTCGTCTTGCACCAGACTGAGGTCGAAGAAGGAGGTCTCGCGGAAGAATTTCTCGTTTTCCGGAGTGATACAGCACAGTTCGCGCATCTTGTCGTTCAGGTCGATGACATAGCCGTTCTTGTTGTAGAACGATATGCCCAGCAGGCTGCTGTCGAACATTTTGCGGTAGCGGTTGGCCATTTCCCTCTCCATGCGCTCTTTCTGCTCTTCCTCGGTGATGTCTTGGGAAGTAATGATGAAGTTGACGGGTCTGTGGTACTCGTCGAATTCGGGATAGGAGTAGCCTGACACGTTGTGCCAGTCGGGGGCTTCCGGTGTGCCGTTGTTCCAGCGCACGGTGAAAGGTATTGGCTCGTCGCTGTGGGCGTTGAGGTCAGTGATGGCCTTGCGGTCGTCGGGATGAATCCTTTCCATCATCTCTTTCATCGTTATGCCCTCTTTGGGCAGGATGTCGCCATGGTGGTTGGTCACACGGTTGCGCCGCAGGTTGTTGATCATGACGGCATATTTGCCCATGTTCAGGGCTTGGTGCATCATGGATTCCAGGTCTTCATTACGCTCCAGCGCGCTCTTCACTTTTTTCCTGACCATCCAGTAGATAAAAGCCACGAAGACGGTGAGCAGGAGAATGGCAAGGGAAACGATAATGAACAGTGAAACGGATTCCTCTTTGATGTTCTCCGGGTGGAACCACTTGTCGTAGATATGATCGAGTTCTCCGCTTTGCTGCATACGTGCAAATTGGCTGTCGATCTCGTCGATGAGCTTCTTGTCGTATCCCACGATGTGAATTTCGAAGGCAGGAATGTCAAGCGGGTCAATGCTGATGCCCTGCAGGTTGTATTCCTTGATTTTCCATTTCAGCGGGGCTTCTCCCCAGATGAAATAGTCGAACTCACCATCGGTAATGCCCGACAGGGCCTCGCGTGCCGTGTGATACTCGATGTTCAGGCTGTCGGCCAAAGGTCCCAGTGCGCTATGGGCAATAGAGTCGTTGTTTCCGTTGGCGATGAGGGAGCCTACCTCTTTCAGCTGTTCCGCTTTTGAAATGGGCGGCATGTCCTGCCGGTGGGCTACCATCATCTGGTAGAAGCCCAGGGACGTTCGTGTGCAGAAGTATTGCTCGTTGTTGTAACGGCCTCTATAGTCTACGATGAGGTCTGTTTCCTGGTTTCGGAACGCCCTTACGCCCTGGCGGCGTGATTTCATTTCAAACTCATGGGGAATGTTGAGCTTTTTCAGGATGGTGTGGAGCACCTCGACATGATAGCCGTCGGGCTGGCCTTTCAGGTTGACGAACTCGTAGGGGGCAAAGTCCCAGTCGCCGGCAATAGTGATGACGGGATTCTTGCCCAGTGCTTTCTTCGGGATGGCGGCGTACGACAATATGCAAAGCAGCATCAACAACTTTGCCAGAAGGTTCTTTCGGTGTATGGTGGTTGGCCTTTGCATGATGACGTTCCTCAGATTTCTGCTTTGTGTTCGATGGAAATGGCTTCACAGGGGATGGTAATCCAGACGGAGGTTCCTTTCCCTGCCTCGCTGCTGATGTCGATGGTTCCGCCCAACTGGGTGGCCAGCTCTCTGCAGATGGGCAGTCCCAGGCCTGTTCCTCCCTGGCTGACGTTCGACGAGGTGTTGAAACGCTCGAAGATGTGCTCCAGCTTGTCGGGAGCGATGCCTGTGCCGGTGTCTTCGACGACAATGATGAGCTTGCCGCCGATATACTCGTATCGGCACCTGACGGTGCCTGTCATGGTGTGTTTCACTGCGTTGGAGACAACTTGGTTGATGATGCGGCCTATGTTGGTGTCGTCAATGTTGACAATCAGCTGGTTGTATTGGTTCTCAACCACATACTTCACCTTTTCTTGCTGTTTGTGTGCCCAGGCCATGTGGCAGTGACCCTCGAAGGTCTGTGAGAAGTCGCAGGGCTGCTTGTTGTTTTCCACCATCTTCGCGTCGAGGCGCGACAGGAAGAGAATGTCGTTGATGAGGTTCAGCAGGTAGGTGGAGTTCTCCTTAATCTGCTGGATAAACACATCTTCCTCCTCAGGCGAGTGTTTTTTCTCAAACATTTCGGCAAATCCCACCACGATGTTCAACGGCGTGCGTATCTCGTAGCACATGTTGTGGAGGAACTTGTTCTTCACCTGCTCCACCTCCTGTGCTTTCTCTGTCTCAAGCTGGAGCATGTGCTCCGTGTGCTTGATTTCGGTGGTGTCGCGGCAGATGCCTGAATACTCCTTGACGATGCCTTCCTCATCGAAGACCGGGAACAGCTGCAGCTGGAGGCATAGCTGCTTGCCGCCACGCACGCGCAGCGTGGACTGAATGTCGCAGTTGATGCCGGTATCTTGCAGGCGGTCCATGGTTCTCAACAGCCGCATCATGATGTGCTTGGAAGTTTCGTCGGTGAGCTGGATGCAGCGTTGCTGGGTAAGCACGTACTGTGCCTCGTGCATGCGGTGGTAGATGGTGAGGATATGGTTCTGGGGCGAGTAGGTCACCATTCGTACGCCTCCCACCTGCAGGGCGTAGTTGATGTTGTCCACATGGTCGGCCACTTCCTGCAGCGTCTTTTTCAGCTGCTTGATGCTCCTCTGTGCCTGACGGTAGGTTTCGACCATCTCCGTCACCTCTCGGCCGGAACCATAGAGGCCCAGCAGCTGATGGGTCTGGTCGTAGACGGGTACCAGCAGCAGCTCGTAGTCTATGCATCCTGTGATTTTCCTCGATTCCAGCGGCTTTTCCTTGCTATAGTCCAGAAACATCGTGGTGTAGAAATGGTCGGAGCCGCTGAAATCCTTGATGCCGAAATCGTCTTCCGAAAGGATGTCGTTCAGGTTGACATGTTCATCATGGACTTCATCCAGATCCATTTTGAATGTCATCTGCGCGCGCGTGTTCATATTTTGTATATAGCCCTCACGGTCGTAATAGACCATGTCTACCATGGCCGTGTTGAACACCGACTGGTAGCGCATCATCAACTCCTGATCCTTCTTCAGCTTGTTCCGTACTTCGGTGACATCGCGTTTGGTGCCGATGATGGTTCTGGGCATTCCCTTCTCGTATCTCAGTACGGAAAGAATGACGACATAGGCGCGTTTCTCGTCGTTTTCACCATCTATGACATTCATCTCCAGCTGCAAGTCGGTTTGCTGCTTATTGGCAATCTGGTCGATGGCATCCATCAGACGCTTGTAGTCGGAAGGGGTGTATCGGCGGCCAAACTCTTTGAAGGAGAGTGTTTTTCTGTCGTGGGGGGAGTAGCCATACCAGGTGAAGTTTTTCTTTTTGACATCGTAGGTCCATATTTTCACCTTGCAGGTCTTCAGGATAAGGGCCAGGCGGGCATTGCGCAGTCGGCTCTCCTTGGTCACTCTCCGCTCGCGCAGCTTATAGAACAGGCTGGCGATGATGAGCGAGAGAATGATAAATCCGATGGCTGCAGCCACATATTTCAGCCACTTGGGAAACTCTTTTTCCTCTATTTCCTCAGGGTAGAACCATTTCTGCTCCAGGGGCTTTAGCCGTTCGGCCGCTTTCAGTTTCGTAAAGGCGTTGTCGAGTTTTTCGAGCAGCCTTTCGTCGTTGGCCATAAACCGGTAGTCGCCCGAAGTCATGTCAACCGGCGAGAGCGTCAGGTTGTCAGCGTGGTACTGGTGGATGAGCCATTTCAGCGACATGGTGTTCCAAAGCACCTGCCCCTTTCCTTCGGCACTGACGCGCAAGATGGCTTTGTCCATGTCGCCTAGGGGAATGGCGTTTTCGCCCCAGCCGTGGTCTTGCATGAGGTGATGGCTGAAGCTGCCCTCGTGTACGATAACCTGCTGGGTGGCCAAATCTCCAACCTCATGCACGCTTTGCGTCTCGTTCGAAGGGTGGGCCACACTGTGGGTGAACAGCTGTAGCGAGTTGCGGCCATAGTGCGTGGTGTACTCATCGTGGAAATTGGCCACCATGCCCAGCATCAGGTCTGACTTGCCGTTGCGAAGGTCTTCAAGCGCCTGTACGGTAGGCTTCAGATGAATGACGTAGGGTATGCCCAGCTCTTCAAAGATGATTTTCAGCAAATCCACGTTGTAGCCCGTCGGTTTGCCCTGGTCGTCCAGGAAGACGTATGGCCACAAGTCCCATGCGTCCTCATAGACCAGGGGATTCTCGGTGGTGTATTCGCGGCGAAATTCAGGGGTCTGGGCGGAAGAAGGAAGAATCAGGAAGAATAAAACGGGAAGTAAAAGCCAAAGTCCGCCCAAGCTCTCCCAAAGGGGCAGACTACCCAAGCCCTCCCGAGGGGACAGACCACCCCAGCCCTCCCGAGGGGAGGAATGTTTGGTTAGCTTATGTGGTCGTTCCCTCATCGTTTTTTCTATCTATACATCCCTTCCTAGGGAGGGATTGGGTGGGTTGTCAGTTTTGGGAGGGCCTGGGGGATATCCCTTTAGGAGAACATGGGTGGCTTGTTATTTGTTTACCACCTTCTTCGTAACGTTCCCTACTCTGATGATATAGACACCTTTCACCAGTGAACTCAAATCGTAGGAGCCGCTTTTGTTGGCACTGAACACCTGTTCGCCCTTCATGCTGTAGACAGTGAGTTTCTCACCAGGCGCCATGTCTGCCCGAAGCATGCCTCCTGCAAATTGTATCTTCGACTTTGTGTTGCCAAGTGTGGCGATGTCAGTTGCGCTTTCCGTGAAAAACATTTTGTGAAGGTTGCTCAGCGGAAGGTTTTGGGTGGTGCCGTCTTTCATGTGCAGGATCATGTTCGTGGCGTCGAACGTGATTTTCTGGATGCTGCTTACGGTGAAGCTGGTCTCGGCGTCGCCCTCTGCCACTGTCAGGTACTGGTAGTCGTCGGCCATTGTCCAACTGCTCATGGCAAGCAGCAAAGAGGTCGCAAATGTACGTAGGATAGTCATAGTAGATATATTTTTTCTGCAAAGATAGGTATTTTTTCCAAAAAATCATTATGTTTTGACGTTTTTTTTACTAAAAATGTTGCACAGGCCAAATAAAATGTCTAAATTTGTCAGCAGAATTCAAAAACCTTCGATTATGATAGACGTTAAACAGACTTTGCAAAAGAGCGAGGAGCGCATGGAGATGGCAGCCATGTTCCTGGAGGAAGAGCTGAATCGCATCCGTGCCGGCCGTGCCAATGTGGCCATCCTCGATGGTGTGAGAGTGTCGAGCTATGGTTCGAAAGTACCCCTGAATCAGGTGGCGTCGGTCAACTGTCCCGATGCGCGTACCATTGCCATCAGGCCTTGGGACCGCAAACAGATTAAGGACATTGAGAAAGCCATCATGGACAGCGACGTGGGCATTACGCCGGAGAACAACGGCGAGCTGATCCGCCTGACCATTCCGCAGCCTACCGAGGAGCGCCGCAGGGAGCTGGTGAAGCAGTGCAACAAAATTGCTGAGAAGGCCAAGGTAGAGGTGCGCAATGTGCGCAGCGACATCAAGGACAAGCTGAAGAAGGCCATCAAGGACGGGCTTTCAGAGGACAACGAAAAAGATGCCGAGCTTGAGCTGCAGAAGATTCATGACAAATGGATTAAGAAGCTCGACCAGCTTATCGAGGCCAAGAACAAGGAGATTATGACTGTGTAGACTTGGACAGCAGGTCGGGGCGCAGACGGCGTGTGCGCTCCAGGGCCTGCTCCAGCTCCCAGTCGCGTATTTTCGCCTCATTCCCGCTGAGGAGTATCTCCGGCACCTTCCATCCTTTGTAGTCGGCGGGGCGGGTGTAGATAGGTGCGGCCAGTAGATCGTCCTGGAAACAGTCGGAGAGGGCGCTTTGTTCATCGCCGATGACACCGGGCACGACGCGCACGATGGCGTCGGCCATGATGGCTGCTGCCAGCTCGCCGCCGGTAAGCACGTAGTCGCCTATGCTGATTTCACGGGTGATGAGGTGGTCGCGCACGCGCTGGTCTATGCCTTTGTAGTGTCCGCAGAGAATGATGATATTGCCCAGCAGCGACAGCTCGTTGGCCACATGCTGATTGAACTGCTCTCCGTCGGGCGAGGTGAAGATGACTTCATCGTATTCGCGCTCGGCTTTCAGGGCAGTGATACAGCGGTCGATAGGCTCGCACTGCATCACCATCCCGGCACTTCCCCCGTATGGATAATCATCAACGCGACGCCACTTGTCTAAAGTGTAGTCGCGCAGATTGTGCAGGTGAATTTCGGCTAGTCCCTTTTTCTCGGCACGAGCCAGAATGCTCTCGTGCACGAAGCCCTCTATCATTTCGGGCAGGACAGTGATAATATCAATTCTCAACTTCTCAACTCTTATTTGCCTATCCCCAAGCTTCACCCCTCTCCACAGAGCCGAGGGGGATGCCTACGGCAGGGAGAGAAGAATTCCTCCCCTTCGGGGAGGTTAGGAGGGGCTTTAGCTCCAACTATCCTAGGTATTTCATCAGGATTTTGGCGTTGCCCGAATCGCGCAGCTTGGCGATGCTCTTCTCACGAATCTGGCGCACGCGCTCACGGGTAAGGCCAAGCTGGTCGCCAATCTCCTCCAGACCTTTCTCATGGCAGCCGATGCCGAAGCACTCGCGGATGATGGTAATCTCGCGCTCCTTCAGCACCTTGCTCAGCACGGAGTTCAGCTCTTGCGCCATCGACTCGTGGTCTACGTGGCGGTCGGTGCGGCTGTCTTCTCCGCTGGCCATGACGTCGAGCATGCAGTTGTCCTCACCGTCCTGGAAGGGGGCGTCAATACTGACGTGGTGGCTGTCGGCCTGCATGGACTGTCCGATTTTCTCCTCGTCCATGTCGGTAACCTCAGCCAGCTCGCTCACAGAGGGGTGGCGCTGATACTCCTGCTCAAACTTGTTGATTTCGTGGCTTATCTTGTTGAGGGAGCCAACCTGATTCAGGGGCAGACGCACAATGCGGCTCTGCTCGGCAATGGCCTGCAAGATGCTTTGGCGAATCCACCATACGGCATAAGAGATGAATTTGAAACCACGGGTCTCGTCGAACTTCTGTGCGGCCTTGATAAGACCGATATTGCCTTCGTCGATGAGGTCGGTGAGCGTCAGTCCCTGATGCTGGTACTGCTTGGCCACCGAGACGACGAAGCGCAGGTTTGCCGTCACCAGTTTGTCCTTGGCACGCTCGCCCTCTGGGCCACCCTTACGAATCTTCTGGGCCAGCTCAATCTCCTCGTCGATGCTGATGAGGGGGGCACGGCCTATTTCTACCAGGTACTTGTCGAGTGCTTCGCTCGAACGGTTGGTGATACTTTTCTGAATTTTTAGCTGTCTCATCCTTTTCTTCTCCTTGACTTCTCCTTAACAAAACGACCTTAACTATCTGATTATTAGGTCTCTATGAACTTTTACCTTTAAATTGCGCTGCAAAGTTATAAAAAAAAATCGATAATTGTACGTTTCTGTGCATTTTTTTAAGTTAAAAATCTATAAAGCAAATCTTTCCCAAACTCCCCGTTGCCCACCTCCGAGTCTCACCTCTTCATCTCTCTCTCCAAAAGGCGAGGGGAAAAATCGATGGTGGGGAGGGGAAGAATTCCATGACATGGAGAAGCGGATTCCTCCCTTGTTGGGAAGTTAGAAGGTGCTTCCTAATTCCAGTCTGTGGTCTATGCAGGAGGGCAGCTCCTCCTCGTAGTGGGTGACCATGAGCAGGGTCTTGTCGGGGGTGGAACAGTAGTCGCAGATGATGTCTTTCACCAGCTGCTGGCGTTGCAGGTCCAGGCCGTGCATTGGCTCGTCGAGGATGAGCAGGGCGGGATTTTTGACGAAGGCGCGGCATACGAGTACCAGCCGCTGTTCTCCGCTCGACAACTGTAGGAACGAGCGCTGTGCCAGCTCTTCAATGTGGAAGCGTCGCATCCAGCACAGGCATTGCTGCAGTTCCTCCTCATTGGCACGTGCATAGAGTCCCACGGTGTCTTTGAGTCCGCTGGCCACGATGCTGATGGCGGGCAAGTTGCGCAGGTAGCTGCGGTGCAGTTCAGGGGAGACGTAGCCTATGCGGCGCTTGATGTCCCAGATGCTCTCGCCCGTTCCGCGCCTGTGGCCGAACAGCGTGATGTCGCAGGCGTACGATTGTGGGTTGTCGGCACAGATGAGCGAAAGGAGCGTCGACTTGCCGCTGCCGTTGCGGCCGGAGAGTGCCCAGTGCTCGCCTTCGCAGACTGTCCAGGAAAGACGGTCGAGGATGGTACGGTCGCCGTAGCGAATGGTGACATCCCGCAGGATAATGACAGCGTTGGAGGACGAAGGGTGAGAGGTGAGGTGAGGGGCACAGGGCCGTTCTTCCCTCTCTCGGGGGGACTGAGGAAGGCAGGAGAGGACAGGTTCTTCCCCCCTTCGGAGGGACCGAGGGGGGTAGGAGAGGACAGGTTCTTCCCCCCTTCGGGGGGATTGAGGGGGGTATTCAACCTCATCGGCAAAGGGCGGAATATCTCCTGGCCTTGCCACCACCAGGTATAGCTGCATGCCCTGTTGCTTCAGGAGCAGCAGCTGTTCGCTGAGCATGGCCCTTGCCTCTGCGTCGAGCCCGATGAAGGGGTTGTCAAGGATGAGTGTGTCGGGATGGGCCATGAGCGTCTTCACCAGTTGCATCTTCCGTAGCTCGCCGCTGCTGAGCGAGATGACGTATCTGTTGGTCAGGCTCTCCAGTCCCATCAGCTGGTAGAGCTGTTGCTGGTGCTTGCGTCGTTCGGGCGTGTCGCTTCCTGAAAGGAGGAACGAGCGTTCCAGTGCTGCGCCCACCGTCGGCGTCTCCTCGTCGATGTCGTGCTGGTTCCACCGTTGCTGCAGATAGTAGCTGCGGTCGGTGGCAGTGCCGTAGGTGTCGCAGAAAGCCACATAGCGCACGCTGTCGCCAGGCATGTGGCGGCGCATCTCTTCCACCATCATGGTTTTTCCGCTGGCGTTCAGGCCAGCGATGACAGTCACTCGTCCTTGCTGTCCGGTTTTGGTGCTTGGGTGTTGGGGGTATGAGGAGTCCATAGCTTCTGTTGGTTTTTGTTGACAAAATCTTTCCACCCACGATAGTGGGGGGCGTCGGTTTCCGGGCGCCCCATCTGCAGATAGTGGCAGTAGGCGGCAGCCAATGCGTCGGTGGCATCCATAAACTGTCCCAATTCCTCCTGCGGAATCTTCAGCAGTCGCTGCAACATGCCAGCCACCTGCTCTTTCGATGCACCGCCGTTGCCTGTCAGGGCCATCTTGATTTTCATCGGTGCATATTCGTGGATAGGTACGCTGCGCTCGATGGCGGCGGCGATGGCTACGCCTTGCGCCCGCCCCAGCTTGAGCATCGACTGCACGTTCTTTCCGAAGAAGGGGGCCTCGATGGCCATCTCGTCGGGCAGATAGGACTGGATGATGCCTGTGACACGCTCAAAGATGTGTCCCAGCTTCATATAGGCATCCTCGAACTTGCGCAGGTCTACAATGCCCATAGTCACCATCTCGGCCTGGCGTCCCATGCGCCTTGCCCCCGGCTGTCCGTCGGTCACGCGCAGCACGCCGTAGCCCATGATGTTTGTTCCCGGGTCTATGCCCAGAATAATCTTTTCCATGCTCCCTTTTTTGGTTCTTGTTTTGGGAAATCAGCTGCAAAGGTAAGCAAAAAAACTCTTTTTCCCCAGAATTGTTGATTTTCTTTTGCAATAATTTGGAAAATCCATTTTTTCTCTGTATTTTTGCATGCAAAAATGATGTCATTCAATGGAAGTACAGGAGAAATTCGATAATACCATCAACAAGAGCGATTACAAAATCCTTATTGTCGACGATGTGGTCAGTAATGTGCTGTTGCTGAAAATTCTTCTCAGCAATGAGAAGTTTCAGGTGTGCACGGCCAACTGCGGCGAGATGTGCATTGAGCAGACCAAAGTGGAGCATCCCGACCTGATTCTGCTCGACGTGATGATGCCCGGCATCGACGGTTTCCAGACTGCGGGAATCCTGAAAAAGAATCCTGAGACGTCGAATATTCCCATCATCTTCCTTACTGCCCTTAACAATCCCAGCGACCTGGTGCGCGGATTCCAGGTGGGAGCCAGTGACTTCCTGACAAAGCCCTTTAACAAGGAGGAGCTGCTTGTACGTGTGATGCATCAAATAGAATTGGTGGCTGCCAAGCGTCTCATCGAGAAACAGAATGCCGAGCTGAGGGCCACCATTAGCAACCGCGACAAAATGTATTCTGTCATTGCCCACGACCTGCGCTCGCCGATGGCCTCCATCCGTATGGTGCTCAATCTCGTGGTCAGCGCCGTGTCGCCCGAAACGGTGGGGCCAGAGCTTTTCGAGTTGCTGGACAAGGCGAATAAGGAGACGGAGGATGTGCACGACCTGCTTGACAACCTGCTGAAATGGACGAAAAGCCAGACGGGACGCCTGAATGTGGTGACACAGGATTTAGACCTGAACGACATCATCCCCGGCGTGGTGGAAATCTTTGAGATGATTGCCACGACGAAACGAATCAAGCTGCAGTATATGGGATGTGGCTCTGTAGTGGTACGTGGCGACAATGACATGCTGAAGACCGTGGTGCGCAATTTCATGTCGAATGCCGTCAAGTTCAGCCCGGAAGGCAGTTCCATTGAGATCAGTGTCAAGCGGGACGGCGACTTTGCGAGAGTCAGTGTGCGCGACCATGGCATCGGCATCTCGCCAGAACGGCTGGCGGGCATCTTCCACAAGGGGGAGACAACCTACGGCACAGGCGGTGAGGAAGGTTCCGGCCTGGGCTTGCAGCTTTGTGCCGACTTTGCCCGCAAGAATGGCGGCGACGTAGAGGTGGAGTCCGTCGTTGGCGAGGGCTCTACGTTCAGCTTGCTTATTCCGTTGAAGAAAGACTAGACAGTTTCCGTTTCTTCTACCTTTGAGGAAAGGCCCGCTGCCTTTTTTATCTTCCACCCGATGGCGGCCATGAATATGGTCATCAGCGGGCTGAGCAGGTTGAAGAAGCAGTAAGGCAGATAGGTCAGCGTGGGTATGCCGAGCACGGTGGACTGCGTCATGCCGCAGGTGTTCCACGGTATCAGCACCGACGTCACTGTGGCCGCGTCTTCTGTTGTGCGGCTCAGCAGTCTTGACTCGTAGCCCTGTTCCTTATATACATCTTTATATATATCGGCAGTCAGGACTATGGAGATGAACTGGTCGCCGGTGGTGATGTTCAGGAAGATGCCAGTTCCTACTGTCGACGACACCAGGCCGACCCTGTTGCGGATGAAACGTACGATGGTCTTTGTGATGCTTTCTATCATGCCGCTGGCCACCATGGCGGCTCCGAAGCACATGGCGCAGAGGATGAGCCAGATGGTGTTGAGCATGCCGGCCATGCCGCTGGTGGAGATCAGCTCGTTGAGCTGGGCATAGCCCGTGTCTACTGCCGTCGCTCCATAGTAGGCTACGGCCAGGCCCCGGGTGAGTGCCCCAACCGACGACGGCTCTCCGGCAATCTCGCAGAGAATGTGCGGCTGCAGGGTCAAGGCCACGATGCCCGCCATGACTGACGAGGAGAACAGCACGATGAGCGACGGCACGCGGCGGGCTATCAGCAGCGCCGTCAGCAGTGGTACCAGCAGCGTCCACAGCGAGATGTTGAAAGTGTTGGCCAGCCCCTCGGTGTATTCGCCCACTTGCAGTTCCGTCTCCGGGCTGCCGCCCCATCCGGCAATGAAGAAGATAATTGAGGTGATGAGGAAGGTGGGGCCTGTGGTAAGCATCATGTAGCGTATGTGCACAAAGAGGTCTGTGCCCGTGGCCGACGATGCCAGAATGGTCGTGTCGCTCAGCGGCGACATCTTGTCGCCGAAATAGGCCCCTGAGATGATGGCGCCTGCCGTCCACGCCTCAGAGATGCCCAGGGCATGGCCGATGCCCAGCAGGGCTACGCCGATGGTGGCCACGGTAGTCCATGAGCTGCCTGAGAGCAGCGACACCAGGGCACAGATGACGCAGGCTGATACGAGGAAGAACTGCGGCGACATCATCTGCACCCCATAATAGATTAATGTGGGGACGATGCCGCTGATCATCCACGAGCCTGCCAGCATGCCTACGCAGAGCAGGATGAGCAGAGTGATACTCACCTCGCCTATAGTCTTCTTGATTTGCTTCTCGAACACCTTCCACGGCACCCGGTAGACCGTCATCGACAGGCTCACACACACTGCCATGCCCATGAGCAGGGCTATCTGGCTGCCGCCGCTCAGCGAGTCGCTTCCAAAGAGTGAGATGGCCACGGCCAGGAACCCGATGAGCACGACAACGGGGATGATGGCTATCAGCGGATGAGGCTTAGTCTGCATGTGCTGGTGTGTCAGTTTTTTGTTGGTTTTATCTCACGGTGATGTGGAAACAAGGTTCCAGCACCTCGTATTTCACGTAGCAGCGTCCTTCCTCCCGCAGGTCGCGCAGCACTTCGCTGAGCACGAACTTCAGCTTGTCGCCGGGTATTTCGCGAGCCGGGTTGACGGGCTTGTAGACATTGTAGTTGATGTCGAAGGTGGTGCCGTAGAGGTGGCACGACTGCTCGGTGGCATTCTTGTTCCTCTGGCGCAGACGGGCCACATCCTGCTCTGTACGCAACACGCTGCTCACCACCATGAGGTGCAGCGGCAGTCCCTTCACCTGCAGGCTGTCGAGGAACGTGCGGCCAATGTCCTGCAGCAGGATGGCGGCACGCGGCACCAGATAGGGTATGCTGGCGTCGAGGTGCGCCACGGCGTAGTAGGGAGAGGAACCCATGAACACCACTTCGTCTTTCCGCTCTTCGGCGTCGGCGCGGTTCTTCACCGGAGAGACGCCCCACTGTTGTGCGGCCTTTATCTGCACGTGGTTGCTGTCGGGGAAAGTCTTTGCATAGCCGGGAACGCTCAGGATGGGGTGGGGGCGGTCGCCGTCTTTCAGGAACGCGGTATGCACGTGGGCATCTGCCTTGGCAACGATATCGGCGGGTTCGGCTTTTTCTTCGACGACGGCAGGCATCGCTTTTTCTTCGACGACAGCAGGCTTCGTCTTTTCTTCAACGACAGCTGTCTCTGTTGTGAGTGTGTCGCCCTGCGCCTGGGGAGCATCCTTTTCCGCAATGCCAGGGAAGACGCAGCGCACCAAGGCTAGTATCAGCACCGTAATGCCGAAAGTCTGGAGGTACTGGTGTTTTATTCGACGTGTTGCCATAACCGGCTGCAAAGGTACAAATAAGTGAGCGAAAAGCAAAAAGAAAAATGATTTATTTTGGCAACAATATAGCAGTTGACCTAAGAATTCTTCTCCGGCTACCGCCTAAGAGCATGTCCGCATGGCGCATTTCCTCCCCTTCATTGGAAAGGCTACGGGAAGGCGACCGTAGGCCGGGCGCTCCGGTCGCTTGCTACCAAAGGGACGCAAGAATGCGCCATGCGGAAAAGTAAAATCAGGTCAACTGCTATATTGTAACCTTGTTTTTTGGCGCTACACGCGCTACTTTGATAATTAACTTGCTGGTATGCAGACCGTTGTCTGTAGCTACAAGACTATTTTTGGTGCTACTTTTGTAGCTACAGAGGAGCCGATGACGATGAATTTCCAAGCGGCGTTCGTATTTTTCCAAACGGCGTTCGTATTTTTCAAAATAGCGTTCGTGTTTTTTCAAACGGCGTTAGTATTTTTTCAAACGGCGTTAGTATTTTTCAAAATAGCGTTAGTATTTTCCCAAACGGCGGCAGTATTTTTTCAAACGACGGCTGTATACGCCAGTAGCTACAGGAGTAGCGCGAAAAAGAGCGTTGTAGCTACAGACAAATAATTGTCAATCAGTTCGTTTAGTGACAAAGTAGCTCGAGTAGCGCCACTTTTTCGCGCGCAATAACGCGCGTGAGAGAGAAGTTTGCCTGCGGCACTACGAATAACACCCGTGTATTCTGCTTGCCGAGCTATTCCCGCTAGCGTGCTTACCGTAGGCTTTCGCTCGATGATGAATGAAACGTGAACGGGTCGTGAACGAAACGTCTTTCGGCCAGTCTTCCCATGTAGGGGAGGTGAGCGGCTGCGCCAGTTTCGCGCCATTCGTTTCTCGTGATAACCTTTCATGCCTCGCCTGCGTAAACATTTGTGAAAAGGCGGTTAAGAAATTGTAATATGCTTGCGGGAATCAGGAAAAAGTAGTACTTTTGCACTTTGGTAAAAATGTAGGATGTAGATATGGGACTATTTGGACTGTTTAGCAGGAAGAAGAAAGAAACGCTTGACAAAGGCCTGGAGAAGACAAAAACCAGCGTGTTTGCCAAGCTGACACGTGCCGTGGCCGGCAAGTCGAAGGTTGACGACGATGTGCTCGACAACTTGGAGGAGGTGCTCATCACCAGCGATGTGGGGGTTGACACCACGCTGAAAATCATCAAACGCATTGAGGAGCGCGTGGCTCGCGACAAATATGTGTCGACATCCGAGCTGAATGGCGTGCTTCGCGATGAGATAGCCTCATTGCTGGCAGAAAACAATTCGGCCGACGCGGGAAACTGGGACTTGCCCGTTGACCATAAGCCATACGTCATCCTGGTGGTGGGCGTGAACGGCGTGGGCAAGACCACCACCATCGGCAAGCTGGCCTGGCAGTTCAAGCAGGCTGGCAAGAAGGTGTATATCGGTGCCGCCGACACCTTCCGTGCTGCCGCCGTGGAGCAGATATGCATCTGGGGCGAGCGCGTGGGCGTGCCGGTGGTGAAGCAGCAGATGGGCAGCGACCCTGCCTCGGTGGCTTTCGACACGCTGCAGAGCGCCAAGGCCAACGATGCTGACGTGGTGCTGATTGACACGGCAGGCCGTCTGCACAACAAGGTGGGCCTGATGAACGAGCTGAAGAAAATCAAGGATGTGATGAAGAAGGTGCTGCCCGATGCTCCCGACGAGGTGATGCTTGTGCTCGACGGCTCCACAGGCCAGAACGCCTTTGAGCAGGCCCGACAGTTCTCGGCCGTGACGCAGATTACCTCGCTGGCCATCACCAAGCTCGACGGCACGGCCAAGGGCGGTGTGGTGATAGGCATCAGCGACCAGCTGAAGGTGCCGGTGAAATACATCGGACTGGGCGAGGGCATGGAAGACCTGCAGCTGTTCGACCGACGGGAATTTGTAGATTCGCTGTTCGCCTAAGTCCCTGACTCAGGGGGGCTGAACAAGCCAGATCTTATCCTATTAGCATACATGAAAGAAAAAAGAGACACATACACCTGTTCAGACCCTCAACCTCCTGGCTCAGGGGGCAAGGGAAAGACCGTTGACTTTGTCTCACTCGGCTGCTCCAAGAATCTCGTTGACAGCGAGATGCTGATGGGGCTGATGGAGGCTAACGGCTATCGGTGTACGCACGATAGCGATGACCCCCACGGAGAAATAGTGGTCGTCAATACCTGTGGCTTCATCAACGACGCGAAGGAGGAAAGCATCAACACCATCCTGGAGTTTGCACAGGCCAAGACCGAGGGGCGCATTGAGCGGCTCTACGTCATGGGTTGTCTCTCGGAGCGCTATCTGGCCGACTTGGAAAAGGAGATTCCCGAGGTGGACGGGTGGTACGGGAAGTTCAACTACCGGAAGCTGCTGTCAGATTTAAATGAGGAATCTTCGTTTAGCAAAGATTCTTCATTCAGAAAACTCACCACTCCCCGCCACTATGCCTACCTGAAAATCAGCGAGGGATGCAACCGCGACTGCGCCTACTGCGCCATTCCGCTCATCACGGGACACCATCAGAGCCGCCCGATGGACGAGATACTCGACGAGGTGCGCTGGCTGGTGGGGCAGGGCGTGAAGGAGCTGCAGGTCATCGGCCAGGAGCTCACCTACTATGGCCTTGACCTCTACGGTGAGCGGCGCATCGCCCAGCTCGTGGAGCAGATGGCCGGGATGGCGGGCGTGGAATGGATCAGGCTGCACTATGCCTATCCCACCCATTTCCCTTGGGAGCTGACTCGGGTGATGCGCGAACATGACAACGTGTGCAACTATCTGGATGTGGCCCTGCAGCACATCAGCGACCCTGTGCTCAGCCGCATGCACCGCCATGTCACGAAGGAGGAGACCATCCGTTTCATCGAGCGTCTGCGCCGCGAGGTGCCCGGCATCTGTCTGCGGACGACGCTGATGGTGGGCTTCCCCGGTGAGACGGAAGAAGACTTCCTGGAGCTGCTCGACTTCGTCAGGTGGGCCCGCTTCGAGCGTATGGGCGCCTTTGCCTATAGCGAGGAAGACGGCACCTACGCCGCCCAGCATTATGAGGACGACGTGCCCGAGGAAGTGAAGGAGCGCCGACTGTCGAAGCTGATGCGCCTGCAGCAGGACATCAGCGCGGAGCTGGAGGGCGCCAAGGTGGGGCAGGTGCTGAAGGTCATCATCGACCGCAGGGAAGGCGACTACTATGTAGGGCGGACAGAATACTGTTCGCCAGAGGTCGACCCCGAGGTGCTCATCCCCTGCACGGAAGGGACGCTCATGCCGGGGCAGTTTTATCAGACAAGAATAACGGGGGCCGAGGAATTCGACCTCTACGGAGAAATAGTGGAATCATGAACAATAAGGAATTTATAGCCGAGCTGGCCAGGCAGAACTCTATGAAGGCGGCAGACGTGCAGCAGATGATGAACACGCTGATTGAAGCCATGGGCGAGAGCTTTCAGGAGGGTGATGCCGTCGTACTGCAGAATTTCGGCTCCTTCGAGGTGAAGAAGAAGCAGGAACGCCTGATAGTGAATCCTGTGACAGGGCAGCGGATGCTGGTGCCACCGAAGCTCACACTCGCATTCAGGCCTAACCCGACGACCAAGGACAAAATAAAGAACGGAGGAGAGAGCAATGGGTAGAGTCTATTTAAATGAGCTGGCCGGCCTGCTGGCAGAGAGACACGGGGTAGACCGCCGTACTGCCTACCACTTCGTGAGCTCCATCGTGGGCATCATCCAGAAAGGGCTGGAGAAAGACCGCATGGTGAAAATCAAGGGGCTGGGCACTTTCAAGATCATCGACGTGGACGCCCGGGAAAGCGTGAATGTGAACACGGGCGAGCGCCTTGTGATAGAAGGCCATCCGAAGCTTACGTTCCTGCCCGACGTGTCGATGAAGGATCTGGTGAACAAGCCTTTCTCAGTCTTCGAGACGGTGGTGCTCAACGAGGGGGTGTCCTTCGACGATATTCCGGCCGACGATGGAGAGGATGCAGCAGAGGCAAGCGAACCTGTCTCCCTGGAAAAAACTGCTGACGTGGAGGAGCCGGAAATCCCGGAAATCCCGGAGGTACCGGAAATTCCAGAGAATCCGGAAAATCCGGATATTCCGGAGAATCCGGAAATTCCAGAAAATCCGGAGAATCCGGAAAATCCGGAAATTCCGGAGGAGCCGGAACCCCTGGAAATCCTGGAGGTGCCGGAATCGTCGGTTGCTGAGGAAGAGGAGGTTCCTTTCGTCACGATTCCTGAAGAGCATGATGACGATTCTCCGGCAGCGCCTGAAGAACCCTTAGAACCGGCTGAACCAGCTGAACCGGCTGAACCAGCTGAACCGGCTGATCTCTTAGAGCCTGCTGTGCCCTTAGAGCCAGCTGAGCCTACTGAATCGGGAGAATCTGCTGAAAAGGCTGAACTGGAAGAACCGTTAAAACCTGCAGAACCTGCTATGCTGGCTTCCCCGGTTGCTCAGTTTGAAGAGGAGGAGGAATATGACGACGAAGAACGGTCGTCGTCAAGAAAAAGCTATCTGCTGTGGACTATCTGCTCGCTGCTGTTGCTGGCCGCAGGTTTCGCCGCAGGTTATTTCGTAGGACGCAAAATGACATCACCCATTGTGGTGGAAGTGATTGGCACGGATACTACTGAGCCAGCAGCGAAAAGCCCTGGCACAGAGACCGTGAAGCCTGCCGCTGAGCAGACAAACACACTGGCCGCAGCGCCGGCGGCAGAGGAAGCGAAGGAGCCGGAGACCACAACGCAGAATGCCCCCCAGCCGGCAGCTGCCGAGACCCCAAGCGGCGTGCCCGTGTGGGAGAAATACAACGACATGGATCCGCGTACCCGCAATGGATATTATTATATTGTGGGCTTTGACCGCATAGAGAAGGCTCGTGAAGGCGACAATTCAAGCCGCATTGCCAAGCGCGTGTTCGGCGCGGCGGAGATGGCTTGCTACATTGAAGTCTATAATGGCATCGACGGCGCTACCGTGCTGGAAAAAGACGCAGAGATCAAGGTGCCGAAGATAGAATCGAAGAAATCGGTCAGAAGAAGACTGCAACAACAAAACAAATAAACATACAATCATGGCAGAGAATATTGACATTCGTGAACTGAACATCAGAATAGAGCAGCAGAGCTCTTTCATCACCAACCTGACGACAGGTATGGATCGTGTCATCGTGGGACAGAAGCATCTGGTGGACTCGCTGCTCATCGGTTTGCTCAGCGACGGCAACATCCTTCTGGAGGGTGTGCCCGGACTGGCCAAGACGCTGGCTATCAACACACTGGCAAAACTCATCGACGCCAGCTTCAGCCGCATACAGTTTACCCCCGACCTGCTTCCTGCCGACGTGACAGGAACAATGATTTATTCGCAGAAGGACGAGAAATTCCTTGTGAAGAAAGGCCCCGTGTTTGCCAACTTCGTGCTGGCCGACGAAATTAACCGTGCGCCGGCCAAAGTGCAGAGCGCCCTGCTGGAAGCCATGCAGGAGAAGCAGGTGACCATTGGCAGCGACACGTTCAGCCTGCCCAGCCCCTTCCTCGTCATGGCCACGCAGAACCCCATTGAGCAGGAAGGCACCTATCCGCTGCCCGAGGCCCAGGTAGACCGTTTCATGCTGAAGGTGGTCATCGACTATCCATCCATCGAGGAGGAGAAGAAGATCATCCGCGAGAACATTGCCAGCGAGGGGCTGCCGCAGGTGAGGCCCGTCACCACGGTTGACGACATCCTGCGTGCCCGCAAGGTGGTGAACGAGGTGTACCTCGACGAGAAGATTGAGCAGTATGTGGCCGACATCGTCTTTGCCACCCGCTATCCTGAGCGCTACGGGCTGAAGGAGCTGAAGGACATGATAGCCTTTGGAGGCTCGCCGCGTGCCAGCATCAATTTGGCCAAGGCTGCCCGTGCCTACGCCTTCATCAAGCGCCGCGGCTATGTGGTGCCGGAGGATGTGCGTGCCATCGCCCATGATGTGATGCGCCATCGTATCGGCCTTACCTACGAGGCAGAAGCCTCGAATGTGACCAGCGAGGAGATTATCAGTAAAATCATCAATAAGGTGGAAGTGCCTTAAGGAGAGCGTGAGAAGTGACGAATTTGCTACCGCACCATGGAGACGTCTGAGATACTAAAGAAAGTCAGGAAGATTGAGATCAAGACGCGCGGTCTGAGCTCAAACATCTTCGCGGGCCAGTACCACACGGCCTTCAAGGGTCGCGGTATGGCCTTCTCGGAGGTGCGTGAGTATCAGTATGGCGACGATGTGCGTGACATCGACTGGAACGTCACGGCCCGTTTCAACCGTCCCTACGTGAAGGTGTTTGAAGAGGAGCGCGAGCTGACGGTGATGCTGCTCATTGACGTCAGCGGCTCGCTGGACTTCGGCACCCGTCAGCAGATGAAGCGCGACATGGCCGTGGAGATTGCTGCCACGCTGGCTTTCTCAGCCATCGAGAACAACGACAAGATAGGCGTGGTGTTCTTCTCTGACAAGATAGAGAAATACATTCCTCCGAAGAAAGGCCGGAAGCACATCCTCTACATCATCCGAGAGATGCTGGACTTCCATCCGGAGAGCCTGCGCACCGACGTGGGGGCTGCCTTGGAGTTTCTCACCAGTGTGTCGAAGCGCCGCTGCACGGCCTTCGTGCTGAGCGACTTCTACGTGCGCCAGAACTTCCAGCAGCAGCTCACCATTGCCAACCGCAAGCACGACGTGTGTGCCATCCAGGTCTACGACCGCCGGGCCATGGAGCTGCCCAACATCGGACTGATGAAAGTGGTGGATGCAGAGACGGGCTTTGAGCAGTATGTCGACACGAGCAGCCGCTCGGTGAGAGAGTCATATAAGCTGTATTGGACAAACCGCCAGCGCACACTGAAAGAGACATTTGCGAAGAGCGGCGTAGACACGGTGAGCATAGCCACGGACGACGACTATGTGAAGCAACTGCTGCTGCTGTTCAACCGCAGAACGAGATAGGAGTTATTAACAGTTAGGAAGGTGAAAAGGTCTTTACATAAGCACACTGTACGGATGATAATATGCTTGTCGTTTGTCATCTGTTATTTGTCGTATAGTCAGGCACTGGCACAGCGGGTGGAGTCGAAAATCAGCTCTGTGGAGATGCTGGTGGGCGAACAGGTGGCCATCACCGTGACTGCCCATGCGAAGGATACGGCACGGGTGGATTTCCCCAGAAGCCTGCTGGTGCCCAATGGCATAGAGGTGCTGGAAGCCATCGAGGAAGACCCCGTCAGCGAGGGCGACGGCATGGTGAGACGCAGGTGCAACTACATCCTCACGTCGTTCACCGATACCGTCTATCCCCTTCCGCCCATCCCCGTCAGGATCAGCGGAAAGGAGTATCCCACGAAGCAGCTGGCCTTGCAGGTGCTGACCGTCGACGTGGACACGACGAACTTTGAGAAGTACTACGGCCCGAAGGAAGTGCAGGAACTGCCGATGAGCTGGACTGACGACGAGTGGGGGAAGGCCTTCTGGCTGAGCTTCCTCATGGTGGCCCTGCTGCTGCTGGGCATCTGGCTGGTGGGCCGCCTGAAGAGCAACAAGCCCATCATTGCCCGCATCCGCATCATCAAGCATGTGCCTCCTCACCAGAAAGCCATGAAGGCCATCGACGAAATCAAGGCCGACAGGATGGTGACGGCGGAGAATCCGAAAGAATACTACACCCGCCTGACCGACACGCTGCGCCAGTACATCAACGAGCGCTACGGCTTCAATGCCATGGAGATGACGAGCAGCGAGATTATCGAGCGGCTGATGAATACCGACGACCCGAAGTCGCTCGACGAGCTGCGCCAGCTCTTCATCACTGCCGACCTGGTGAAGTTTGCCAAGTACTCCACGCTCATCAACGAGAACGACGCCAACCTGGTGAGTGCCATCGACTTCATCAACCAGACGAAGCAGGAGGGCGTTCCCACAGAGGAGATCGTGAAGCCTGAGCTGACCACCGAGCAGGTGCAGACCCGCAAGCTGCGCAAGGTGCTCATCGCTGCCATCGCCGTGATTGCCGTCGCTGTGGTGGGGCTGCTGGCCTATATAGGATGGTTTATGTACGACTTGCTTTTATATTAAGTTATGTTCGACGTAGAATTTGCAAATAAAGAATACCTGTTCCTGCTGCTGCTCATCATACCTTATATATTATGGTATGTGATGTTCCGCAAGAAGACGGAGCCGACCATCCGCATGGCCGACACCCACTCCCTGCAGCGTGCCCAGCGGACATGGAGGGTGAGGCTGATGCCGCTGCAGGCTGTGCTGCGGGTGCTGGCGTTCACCCTGCTGGTGTTGGCTATGGCTCGTCCGCAGACCCATAATTCCTGGGAGGAGGAGACGATAGAAGGCATCGACATCATGCTGGCCATGGACGTGTCGTCGTCGATGCTCTCGCAGGACATTGAGCCAAACCGCATAGAGGCGGCCATGAAGGTGGCGGCAGAGTTCATCAGCGACCGCCAGAACGACAATATCGGCCTGACCGTCTTTGCCGGTGAGGCCTTCACCCAGTGCCCCATGACCATCGACCACTCGTCGCTGCTCGCCCTGCTGCAGCAGTCGGGCAAATACGTGGGGAGCGGAGCCATCATCGACATGACAGCCATCGGCATGGGACTCACCAATGCCGTCAGCCGCCTGAAGGACTCGAAGGCCAAGAGCCGGGTGGTCATCCTGCTGACCGACGGCAGCAACAACTATGGCGAGATATCCCCCCTGACCGCTGCCGACATGGCACGCTCTTTGGGAATACGCATCTATACCATCGGCGTGGGGGCCGACGGCTCGTCGCTGCGTCCTGTCACCATCGGCGGAATCACGCAGCAGCTGATGCTGCCCAACGATATCGACGAGGAGACGCTGACCAAGATTGCCAAGACCACGAACGGCCGCTATTACCGTGCCGCCAGTGCCGAGGAGCTCCGACAGATATACGGCGACATTGACAAGCTGGAGAAGTCGAAGCTCGACGTGCAGCGCTACAGCAAGGTGCATGATGTCTATCAGTACCTGGTGCTGGGGGCCATCATTGCCCTGCTGCTGGAGATACTGCTCAGAATCACCGTGTTTAGGAGAATACCCTAGGCGCCTTGCCAGAGTATAGTTTATCGTGAATAGTGAAAAGTGAAAAATGTTCAGATTTGAAGACCCGGAATATCTCTATCTGCTGGCGGTAGTAGCCGTGTTGGCACTCATCCGCTGGCTTACCTACCGCAACCAGAAGAAGCGGCTGCGCAAATTCGGCGACCCTGACCTGGTGCGTCAGCTCATGCCGCTCTATTCCAAGTGGAGGCCTGGTGTGAAATTCTGGCTGCTGGAGGGTGCGCTGGCTCTGCTCATCGTGATGATGGCCCGTCCGCAGTTCGGCAAGAGCATCAGCCAGAAGCAGAAGGCTGGCATCGAGGCCATCATCGCCATCGACGTGAGCAATTCCATGCGGGCTGAAGACAAGGCCAGCGACGGCGAGCTGAGCCGGATGGAGCGGGCTAAGATGATAGTAACCAAGCTGATAGACAAGTTCACCAACGACAAGGTGGGCCTGGTGGTGTTTGCCGGCGACGCCTTCATCCAGCTTCCCATCACCAATGATTTCGTGTCGGCGAAGATGTTCCTCAACAGCATCGACCCCTCCATGATACGAAACCAGGGCACCGACATCGCCGCCGCCATCCGCACTTCCAGCATCTGCTTCACCCAGCGGGAGCATGTGGGCAAGGCCATCATCGTCATTACCGACGGCGAGGACCATGAGGGCGAGGCCGTGGAGGCTGCGAAGAAGGCCCACGAAGAAGAGGGGCGCAATGTCTATGTCCTGGGCATCGGCTCTCCCAAGGGCGCGCTGGTGCCCGATCCCGGCGGTCACGGCTACATGATAGACAATACGGGCCAGCAGGTGATGTCGCGCCTCAACGAGCAGATGTGTGCCGAGGTGGCCCAGGCCGGGGGCGGAGCCTATATCCATGTGGAGAACAATGCTACGGCGCAGAAGCAGCTGGAGGAAGCCCTCGACAAGCTGGAGAAGGCCGAGTCCACACAGTACAGCGATTTCGACGAGCAGTTCCAGGCCGTGGGCATCATTGTCCTGCTGCTGCTCATATTGGAAATATGTATCCTGGACCGTCAGAATCCAAGGCTCAGGAAACTAAAACTCTTTAAGCGATGAAACGGAAGTATGTCATATCGTTGTTGGTGGCACTCCTCATGTCTTCTGTCGTTGGTGCCCAAAACGTGAAGGAGGTGCGCCGCTATGTGAAGCGGGGCAACAAGATGATGCACACCGGCCAGCGTGACAAAGCCTACGAGCAGTATCGCAAGGCCTTTGAGCTGGATAGTGCCAACACGCTGGTCTGCTACAATATGGGGACGTCGATGTATCCCGAGGAATGGAAAATCATGAAGCAGGATGCCAAGCGCGACTCCGTGATGACCGGCTTGTTCCAGCATGCGGGCGACCCCCATGCCCAGGACAACCCGCTGCGCCGTTCGATGGCTTTCCATAATCTGGGCGTGATGCACCAGATAAGGGCCAACCAGAGCGGCGAAGACCAGCAGAAATACCAGCAGCTGCAGCAGGCCATAGAATACTACAAGCAGGCGCTCCGCAATAATCCGCAGGATGACGAGGCACGCTATAATCTGGTGCTCTGCCAGCGGCAGCTGCCAAAGGGCAATGGCCAGGGCCAGCAGAATCCTGAAGGCGACAAGCAGCAGGAGCAGCAGGACAAGCAAGAGCAACAGCAGCAACAGCAACAACAGCAGCAGCAAAAGCAGGAGCAGCCGCCCCAGCAGCAGGAGCAGCAGAACCAGGAGTGGATAGAGCAGATGCTGAATGCTGCCGAGCAGCGGGAGAAGCAGACCCGCCGCCGCCTCGACGAGAAGCAGCAGGGTCAGCCGCAGCGCAGACAGAATGAGAAGAACTGGTGATAAGATGATGGATACGATAGAGAGATTTACGGAAGTGAGGAAGATGTGGATGGTGAAGGTGCTGCTGGCACTTCTCACCGCTCAGCTGTCGCTCATCACTTCTTCGGCGCAGAATTATACACTTACTGGCGAGGTGGAGCCAGTGGTACATGTGGGCGACAACTTCAAGCTGCGCTATGTGCTCAATACCACCGATGCCCGCAACTTCACGCTGGGCAGCATTCCCGATGCCTTTGATGTGCTCATCGGCCCCAACCAGTCTACCAGCATCAGCACCGTCATTGTGAACGGCGACAGGAAAACCACCCAGACCCTCACGCTGACCTACGTGCTCTCTGCCAACAAGACGGGAAAGTTCACCATACCCGCCGCCAGCGTCGTCGCTGCCGGACAGACCGTGAAGTCGCAGCCTCTCACCGTGCAGGTCATTCCCGGCAACGAAGCGAAGGCCGGGCATGCCCAGCCGTCGGCGGCCGACTTTTTCGTGATGGCTGTGGCTTCGAAGAAGCATGTGTCGGAGTATGAGCCGTTCCTGCTGACCTACAAGGTGTGCTGGCATCCCGATCTGCGTGTCGTCAATCTCGACGATATCAACCTCGAGCTCCAGGGTGTCTATATGCAGCCTTATAACGACACACAGCAGAAGAGCCAGAAGGTGGAGACCATCAACGGGCGTGTGCTCGTCACCGTCGACTGGAAGCAGTATGTCGTCTATCCCCAGAAAGCAGGAAAGCTGCATATTCCCAGCATGAAAATGACTGGATACATGCGGGAGGACGTGCGCTACGACCCCTTCGACCCGTTCACCATGGGCTATCGGGAGGTACCTAAGCCGCTCACCACGCCAGCCCTCGACATTCAGGTCGACGAGCTGGCCGACAAGCCTGCCGGGTTCTCCGGTGGGGTGGGGCGCTTCTCCATCAGCGCCTCCCTCGACAAGGACGAGGTGAAAGAGAACACACCCGTCACGCTCTCCGTGAAAGTGGAGGGCCGTGGCAACCTGAATATGCTGAAGGAACCGACGGTGGTGTTCCCCCGTGGCTTCGACACCTACGACACAAAGCAGAACGAGAGCTTCCAGCTGACCTCCGAAGGGCTGAACGGCAGCGTGAACTACGAGTTCGTGGCCGTCCCCCAGCGGAAGGGCTCGTTTGTCATACCTCCTGCCACGCTGGTCTATTATGACACCGAGCACCGTTCCTATCAGACCATCCAGACCGATTCCTTCCGTCTGAATGTGCTGAAGGGCGACGGGACGAGCAGCGCCGTGCACGACTATTCGGCCACTGTCGCCGGGCGAGAAGGCGACATCCGTGCCATCAAGACCGGCGTCGAGCGTCCCCATCATGGGCAGGCCTTCTTCGCCTCACCCCTCTATTTCGTGCTCATGGTCCTCATCCTGGCCCTGGCAATCGTGCTCTTTGCCATCCTTCGCTATCGTGCCAACGGCCAGAGCGACGTGGCAAAGGCGAAAGGCCGCCGGGCCAACAAGGTCGCTGTGCGCAAGCTGCGCAAGGCTTCCAAGCTGATGAAGGAGAACAAGCCGGGCGAGTTCTACGACGAGACACTGCGTGCCCTGTGGGGCTATGTGGGCGACAAGCTCAACATTCCCGTCAGCCGCCTCTCCCGCGAGAATATCAGTCAGCAGCTGCTGGAGCGCGGCGTCTCCGCCGACATCACGGCCAAGTTCATCGAGGCCATCGACGAGTGCGAGTTCGTGCGCTATGCTCCTGGCGACCCCCAAGGCAATATGAACAAGGTTTACGAGAAATCCATTACCGCCATCGAACAGATAGAAACCGTGAAGCGCAAGTCAAAAGGCAGCAGTAAGGCCCTCCTGCTCAGTTTGTCATTTATCATTTGTCATTTATCATTTAGCCCCGCAGGGGCCCAGACCAAGGTCCAGGCCGACGAGGCATATAGCCAAGAGGAGTACGAGCAGGCCATAGAGATTTACAACACCTTGCTCAAGAAAGGAGGCAGCGCCGAGGTGTACTATAATCTGGGCAACGCCTACTATCGCCTCGACAGTCTGCCCCAGGCCATCCTCTGCTACGAGCGGGCGCTGCGCCTGCAGCCCGGCGACGACGATGCCCGCTTCAATCTTCAGCTGGCCCGCTCAAAGACCGTCGACAAGATAGCTCCCGAGCGTGAGATGTTCTTCGTGACGTGGTATCACACCTTGGTCAACATCTTGAGTGTCAACACATGGGCCTGGCTGTCGCTCGTGGCGCTGGCGCTGGGCTGCGGGCTGATGCTAGTCTGGTACTTCTCAGCCGAAGAGCGAGTGCGCCGCATGACGTTCTTCTCCTCGCTGGCCATGCTCGCCCTCTTCCTGATGGGCTGCCTCTTCGCCTGGCAGCAGAAGACGTCGCTTTCGTCCACCGATGCCGCCATCGTCATGAGCGAGAGCGTCGGCGTGAAGAACATACCTTCTGACGAAGGCTCCGTAGAGTTCACCATACATGCCGGCACAAAGGTGGCGGTCACCGATGCCACCATGAGTCAGTGGACACAGATCCGGCTGCCCGACGGACGAGAAGGATGGGTGGAGGCCGGAAACATTGAAAATATTTGACCCCTCCTGACCTCCCCGAAGGGGAGGAATTTTACCCCTCCTGGCCTCCCCGAAGGGGAGGAATTCTCCCTCTGGAAGGGAAGGGGGGATAGGAAGAGGAATGGGGAGGAAGGTATGGCACCAGCCAAATTATAAAATAGTTCAACTTTCGCAAATCAATAATTGAACGCAAAGACGCAGAGCATGAGAGTATTTGAGAGTTTGGATAGAAATGCTAAAGCATTTGCAGAGTTCGCAGAGTTGCCCCGCCGACCTTTGCGTGCTTTGCAGGTGGCTTCTGC
>JAEEGL014810349.1_pt1 | contig 37900 bp, 37 predicted proteins | sample 9134231 | NCBI WGS metagenome assembly JAEEGL01 (sample SAMN16246548, study PRJNA631951) | gut metagenome | biome: gut microbiome; feature: rumen; material: fiber-attached | host: Bos | place: Iran: Karaj | collected 2018-10
AGCAGCTAGCACTAAAGCTGGTCTACCAATACTCAGCAATATTCTCATTAGAGCTGATGGGAAGCAATTAATATTAACCGCAACTAATTTAGAGTTAGCGACGGTTGAATACGTAAATGCAAAGATTCTAGAAGAAGGTACCATTACTGTACCAGCAAGATTACTTGCAAGCTTTATTTCGAACTTACCGAAAGGAACCGTGAAGTTGTCCACTAATGATAATAAGCTGACAATTGAAGCTGACCAATATAAATCCATGATAAATGGAATGGCGGCTGATGATTATCCAGAAATTCCTACTATTGACGAGAAGAAGGCGGCAGTATTTAAACTGTCTGTCGAGGAATTTAAGGAATCGCTCGGCCAGGTAATTATCGCGGCGAGTACCGATACTACTCGTCCTGCTCTTACGGGAGTCTTCTTTAATACCAATAATGAGGAATTGTTTGTTGCGGCAACCGATGGCTATCGTTTGGCTGACAAAAAACTAGTTGGTGATGTGAAGGATGAAATTAAGGCGATTGTGCCGGTGTCTGCTCTTCGCGAGGTTCTCTCTTCGATCTCTGATGACATGGAAGATATCGAAGTGTCGGTTGATGAAAACTTGATTTGCTTCAAACTTGGCGAAGTGATGATTATTTCTAAGCTGATTGATGCGAGCTTCCCTGACTATAGGCAGTTGATCCCGGAAAAGAGTAAACTAGTCGTGAAACTTAATAAGAATGAAATTACTCGCATGACGAAAGTTGCTGCGCTCTTTGCGCAGGATTCTGGCGGATCAGTGGTTTGTGAAGCGAAGAAAGATGAAGGCGTCTTCTCTATTTCGGCAGTAGCAAGTGAGCTTGGCGAAAACTCTTCCGATATTAAGGCGGATATTAGTGAAGATGGAAAGATTACACTAAATTCGCGTTATCTTCTCGATGCCTTAAACGCGCTCGTAGATGATGAGATTGAGTTTAAGATTTCTAGCAAAATTGCCCCGGTGGTTCTAAATAATACTAAGCAAAACGATTATACGCATATTATTATGCCTCTCAAGAGCTAATGAATATTATCCGCAAAATTAGTTTGAAAAACTTCCGTTGTCACGATGAGTTTGCGTTGGACTGCAATCGCGTAACGACGTTAATTATTGGCGAGAACGGAAGTGGAAAAACTTCGGTGCTCGAAGCAATTTATATGGCGCTGCGCGGAAAAAGTTTTAAGGCTACCGATAAGGAGATTTTGCGTCAAGAAGAAGAGTTCTTCCGGGCGGAGGTTGAGCTAAATGATGGTAGAAAGATTATTATTCGCTATAGCGAAAACCCGTTAAGAAAAGAATTTGAAATTGACGGAAAAAAGACAACGAGGTTACCGAAAAAATATCATTACCCTGTCGTATTGTTTGAGCCGAATAATATATATTTAATCGAATCTTCGCCGTCGCGAAGGCGCGATTATTTTGACGAGCTATTTCGTCAGATCGATTTAAACTATTCGACGAATTTGAGCCGATACAATAAAGCGCTGAAGCAGCGAAATGATCTCTTGAAGCGTGAAGATATTCGTGCGGAGGATATTTTCTCGTGGAACATCCTTTGTGCACAGTATGGCGTGGAGCTGAAGCAGACGCGCCTCAAGGTGCTGAAGAAAATAAATGAGCTTATGACGAGCAATTATCAGAGTATCGCGAATAATAAGGATGAATGTTATATTGAATATCTTGGCGAGAATGTTGATGAAAATGAATATTTGGCACGGCTTTCGCAGAACTTCGAGCGCGATAAAATTCTCGGCTATACGTCATTTGGTGCGCATCGCGATGATTATGGATTTGTGTTTAATGGTAAGAATGCTGATGGCTCGGCGTCGCGTGGCGAAATGCGAAGTATTATTCTGGCTCTGAAATTTATTGAGGCAGAAATACTCGAAAAAGAAACCGGAAAGCAGCCGGTGGTCCTCTTAGACGATATTTTCTCTGAGCTCGATGAGACGAGACAAAAACATTTGATTCATAACTTTAAAAACTACCAAAAAATCATTACCAGTACAAATGTTCCGGCAGAGATGCAGGTTAATATGAGTTTGTAGCGGTAAGAATTTTTTCTGGGATTTTGTCGGTATTATATTTCGTGAAGAGGGGCTGAGGGGTTGTGATGGCGGACCAGCCGGTTTTTTGTTTCTTTAGGATAATACGATAATGCGCATAGTCGAGGGCGCGGTTGTAGTCGTTAATATAGAAGCTAGTGTAATAATAGTCGCCGTTATATTTTCCTGCATTGATGACATATTTATCGGTGAGACCGAAGGCGGCTTTAATGAAGGCGGCTGGATCTTCCTCGGCGTTTTCGTTATAGTCCGAGAATTCAGTTGGGGTATGGAAAATTAGATTCACGTCAATTAAATTAACGTCTTTTAGGAGCTTGAGCTTTTCGATAGCAATGTCGAGGTTCTCTGGATCGGCTTTTACGTTAACCACTGGCTTATCGTTGTCGTCATATTGGTAGCTAATAGAATACAAGGAATTATTAATTGGGAGATAGTTAAGAATGGGGTACTTCTCTTTTATTTTTGCGCCCTGCTGAGAGAGTGTGCTGCCGATTTTTCCTTCCGCATCGACAAACTCGCGTTCATGTTTACTCAAGTAGTCTTCGCCTTCGCTATCGCTAGGATTTAGGACACCTACGATTGCGTTGCTGTCCTCGGAGATTGCAATAGTGTCACTATAGGAATCAAAATGATTATATTCGACCTTGAGATTGTATTCGCCTGGGAGAAGCCAGACGGTGGCGTTGTTTGCGACGGGAACATCGTTAAGCGTAACGGTGGCGCTATATGGTGCGTATTTTACGATCGTTTTTACTTTACCGATGCGATTAATGAGTGTGATTACGGAATAAATAATTGCAAAGACAAAGAAGAAAGCAACGATCGCTAATACTATTTTTTGATTCCTAGTTAGGTTCTTTGGTAAATTCATTAGTTATTCCTCTCGTTTGTAGAATAGGTAGTAGTGGAATTTGTGGAATACATTGGATTGCGATACCAACGAACGGTACCGCCTTTGCCGTGGAGGAGGTCTTCTTTGCCGGCCATTGGCGCACGGGCGGTGTCCTCGCCCCATGATGCGGAGGCGATGACGGAATTGAAGCCCTCGATTTCACCGACATAAATGAAGGTGTGGCCGTTCGTGAAGGCGACGTCGCCTGGCTGGAGAATACTAGTGTCGACTGGTGTATCGGAGTTCTTGTTCAGGAGAATCCAGCTGTGGTTTTTGACCCAGCGTTCCTGAGCCCAAGTGCCGCCTTTGTAATCGTTGTAGTCCTTAGCGATACCGGAGTTCTGAACGAGGATAGTGACGAAGCCGCCACAGTCGATGCCCTGTACACCGCGCGCCCAACCACCAACATAGCGGCCCTCGGCAGAAGATTTGCTGACAGCATTGGCATATTCTGGCATACGGTTTGTGTATGGAGCCTTATGAAAATCCGGCCAAGCGTAGGCTTTGACGAGTGCAGTAAATTCACTATTTACGCTACAGCCCTTTGCGTCGAGGCTACCGTTAACGGCTTTGTAGAGAGTTTCAGCAAAGAGCTTTTGGCCCTTGGCGTTTGGATGAAAGCCATCGGCCATGTAATCCCAGCCCTTTTCGGAAATGGCGGTTTTCCAGTCGGCGAGATAAATATTTGAGTGTTTCTTTGCAAAGTTGCGGAAGATTTCGTTGTTTGAATCGAAGCGGTGAGGGTTGTTCATGTCGTAGTTCGTAACAAGAACGATGCGGCGTTGGGCGCCGATTGTGCTGATTGCTTCAGACACTTTCTTCTCGGTAAGGTCCTCGCTATTGGTGCCGAGGGCGAAGATGACGGTGTCATGAAGTTTGATTTCTTTGGCAACTTTTACGCCTTCGTGCCATTGGCGGCCGCTCTTGGCGTTAATATCGCTTGAGTCGAGATCGCTGAATTGGCTGCGAATCGAGGCGTTCGAGAAGAACGTGATGGAGTCGCCGATGATTGTGAGATTATGGCCGTTTTCGGCGCCGCCGGAAGTGCCGGATGCAGCGATACCTTTGCCGCTATACTGCTTATAGAATTCGCGAGCATAATCGCGGCGCTTTTTTGCGCCCTGGTATAGTTGTCCGACGAACGGCTCGTAGTAAAGGATTTCTGACTTACCATTTACGGCGCGCTCAAACAAAGTTAGGAAAACTTCGGCAGCAGCCTCTGGGGTGCTTTGTTTTTTAATCTCGGTTTGCCAGTTGCGATCAGTTTCGGAAGTGGCGTGGTCTAGCTCAATGGCAAGGACGCGATCGAGGTCGGCTGCAGCAATTTTTTTACTTGCTCCGATTCCCCAATATTCGCTGCTAGTGTACTGACTGAGACCGGCGTTTTTTAGCTTAGTGAAGAGTTTGTCTTTGCGACCATAGCCCCATTGGAAGAGTCCCCAGAAGGTATCATTGCTGGCGCGAGTTGGTTCGAGGGAGCTTTCGACCATAGCGTTGCCGAGAATGCCGGCGGTTTGGGTGTCGTTAAAACCTTTTTTAATGAAATAGTTCCAAATTTTTTCTTCGATCGAATCGCCGGAAAGAATTGTGGAGGCTGAGTTGCAGGCATCTTCGCCGCCAACCTCGTTGTAATAATAGACGCCGTTTTGGTCATAATAATCGAGGACGTCTTCGCTTGGAATTGCAGCAAAAGCTGGATTCAATATTAGAATTGAGGCAACGAAACTGATGAGTAATGCTTTTAGTGCTGGTTTCATACAGTGTAGTTCCTTCGATCAACGAAAAGATTTGTAGCGTAAGGAATGCTCGATAGAATTTGCGGGATTTCGGTTTCCAAATTTTCTGGCTCGCCGACAAATTCGGATTGATTTTTTCCGAAGACGAACAGATTAGAATAGTCGTAATTTGCGATTTCGGATGAGTAACGAGTGAATTCGAGCAAGAACGAAATATCGTCTTTGGTGTAACCAGAAATGCGAGCGAGAGTTCCTTCGAAGGAAGTATCGTCTGGATGTTCTGCTTTATATTCTTTTGAGTAGGCGAGAACCGGGTTGAGGCTGGCGGTGTCTTCGCCCTCTTCATACTCGTTGAGAACACGCATATCTTCGACGTAGGCCTGATAATATTTAAACTCGCTATCCCAACGAGGGTTATCTTTGCTCATCGTGCAGATTTCGCCGGTGCCCCATGGGCGGTTGGCTTCGTCCTCGGCGGCATTAATGATATCGACGGCATCTTCAACGAGATAAAGGTTGTTTCCTACGATGCCGAAATCGGTTTGGAGTGCGTTCATAATGTTCGCGTCGAGTACGCCCCACGGCGAATCGCGCTCTACGCAGAAGCTAATGAACTTTGCGAGCTCTGAGTTTTTGATAATTTTGCCATCACTATCGAGATTTGGTCCGATGACGGAGTTATATTTCTTGTCGTCTGGTTTGAGATTGATAGTGGAGTAGTCGCGGGCTGGAATGACATTGCCATAAATATCGCAAACAGTGTCGAGGGTGCTGTTGCCGCAGCTACCGTAGCTTGAAGTGTAGGCAATCTCTTCGTCGGCAGCACTTGCGGTTGGATTGAAGACTTTTCGGAATGCGTTACGAACGAGTGTGCCGAAGCCGGCAAGACCATTACCGAGCTTAGATCCGACGACCGAGAATGAGAGCTTTGAGAGGAGAGAGCCGAGGAAAGTGTTTGGGCTCGAAGCATCAAATGGACTGCGCCTGAGGCGATCGATTTCAGCTTCTTGCGCGAGTACAACTGTAGTTTTGCGATTCTGCTCTTTAACATACTCTTCGCTTGCCGGCATGAAGGCGCTGGCCTGGGTGGCGAGCTTGAAATTCGTGGCGGCGCCGCCTTGGGTAAAGAAATGACCGCCCGGAATGCCGTGATAATGTTCAAAAATGTCATTCGTGAATATCCTCGCTACATAAGGAATAATGGTTTGCACAATTGCGCCGACGGCGGCGGTAATTGCGATGCCGCCAACGGTATTTGCTACGGCATTAACGACAAATTTTGCGAGAGTGCCGCCCGGCATGGCATTTGAGGCAAGAGAAACGATGGCGGAGCTGGCAATTACGCCATCGCAAGTCGCTTGGGAAGCGCCATAGAGTCCAGCAACGGTAGCTGCAGAACCGAAAATATTTGCCAGCGAGTAAGGAGCAACTTTGTTCTGGTTGACTGGTGTGCCGACGAGGATAAGCTGAGCGCCGTCAGCCTCGAGCGGCGAGCCAGTCACAGTTTCATTCCTAGTTTTGCCATCATTGTCGACATATTGAACAGTAGAATCGGTGACCCGAGTGAAGAAGTTTAGAGCTGCGTTTGTGGCGGAAGAATCGCCTCCGACTGCGATAGTTTTGCTGATTGGTTCGGATAAACTCATGAAATAAGCGATGGACTGGAAAATCTGGTAGGCCGTGACGGTTACTGCGGCCATATTTGCGACACGAAGGCCAACGCAGGCGTATTTGGCGACGCCGGTTCCCTTTTCGACTTTGCTTACGAGGCCATTAACAAGGGTGCGAGCTTTTATTTCTGGTGTGTCGCCTTCGAGCTTGCTCGCTTCAATCGTGTCGCCGTTTTTGCCAACTTCATCTTCGTCGCCGGTTCTTGAATGGACAGAATTGACGCTGGCGTCGGAGCCGGTTACGTGGTTGTTGACGACTTCACGGAAGTTTGCGTCATCCATTTCGGCGTTGCCGGTATCGTGGTGGTTTCTGAGGTTGTTACGGGTCACACTTTGTTCCGTCATAAAATTGTCGGCGGAATTATCAAAGAAGCCGGCAACGCGGCCGCGCTTTGCTCTTGTGTAGGCCTCGCGGAAGTTCGCGTCGCTTGCGAATTTGTTTTGGAAATCGTCGGCACTAATAATTTCATCGCCGTATTTTAAAACGGTGCGGTTGTTAGCGATGAGCTGTTTGGTATTGAAGTTACCGTCGGCGTCGACGTAACCAACCTGAATGCCATTTTTTGCGAGGCGGCGTTTCATGTACGGAGTGAAAGACGTGTAGCGCATCGTAAGCTTGTTTGTTAGCTTGAGTTGGTCGCCGCCATCCATCATGTATTTGAAGAGGCGTTGGTTACGCGAAATGTAGGACGGGTACTGAATGTCGGTCGCTGCCGTGTAGGCGCTAGATAGATGTGCCGGGAGCATGGTCTGGGAGAAATAAAATAGTAAGCCGCCGCCAGCAAGAAGAACAGTAATAATTGAAGCTGGGGCTAACTTTTTGAGATGAGGAATACGTTTATGCTCGGCACGGCTAAGCTGGAGGCTGGTGCGCCCAGCGACGTTATTGCGGAAGGGCTTGCTAGTGAGGGTGCTCTGCTGGTTTTCTTCGGATTGACGGAGGCGAGTTGTTGCGGAATGTTTGCGGTGGGGAGCCGAATGATGTTTGGTGAGCTCCGCTTCTTTCTGAATTGCGGGAAGGTCTGATTCAGCTTGGGCAAGAGTTTCGCGAGCAAGAAAATCTGGTCGCTCCATATTATTATATGGATCGTGCGGAAGACGATATTTTTGACCTTGTGGTTTTGCCACCATAATACGTATTAATTATACAATATTTAAGGTGTTAAAGCCACTATAAGCGGGTTATTTTTTGTCTGCTGGGTTGGTGGTGATGAGTGATTCTTCGGTTTCGGAAGCCACAATCTGAATATGGACGTGGTTTTGGCCGGCGAAGAAGAGGCCTTGGCCGACTGGGAAGCTCGAAAGACGTTTACGCTCTTCGTCGGTAAGCTTGAAGACATCGGACATAACGTCAATAGCGGCTGGGTTCTGTTTAAGAAGAAGCTGCATCGAAGAGTTGTTCACGATAGCGCGACCCATCTTGGTGCTCATGAAGTCCTCGACGTCCTGCGTGATGGTTGTGAGGCCGAGGTAATACTTACGTGCGCGCTTAGCAAGGCTGAAGAGGAAGTTTGCGGAATCCTCGTACTTCATGAGATGCCAAGCCTCATCGACGATGAGCATGCGCTTCTTCTTCTCGGCGCGGATAATGTTCCAGACGTGGCTCAAGACGATGTACATAGCGACTGGGCGGAGTTCATCTTCGAGGTCGCGAATGTTGAAGACGACCATTTGGTTGTTAATATCAATATTGCTTTGTTGCGAGAAAATACCAGCGAAAGTACCGGTAGTGTACTTGCGGAGACGCTGAGCGAGGCTAGGACCAGTGCCGCCCATATGGAGTAAAGTATCGTAAAGATTAATGATGGTCGGAGGGGGTGCGGTATGAGTGAGCGGGTCGTTGGTAATACCGGCGCGAGCATAGGTATCGATAAGCGCCTGGTCAAGGTCGGCTTCCTCGGTTGGAGTAAGGCCTACGCCATTAACGGCACCGCCGAGCATGAGGCGGAGGAGGCCGTGGAGCGTAATGAGGTTGGCGCGAAGCGCATCGTTGGCGTCTTCGGAATCGACAACCTTTGGCAAATCGAATGGATTAATGCGAGCATCGGAGTTGAGGCTGAGGCGAACATAGGCACCGCCAACAGCATCGGCAAGCTTCTGATACTCATTTTCTGGGTCGATAATGAGAATATCTGTGCCGACCATGAGCGAGCGGAGCGCTTCGAGCTTAACGGTGAATGACTTACCTGCACCAGACTTAGCGAAGACGACCATGTTTGCGTTTTCAAGCGAGAAGCGGTCGAAAATCACGAGACCATTGTTGTGCATGTTGATGCCGTAAAGAATACCCTTCTCCTGAGTGAGGTCAGCGGAAGTGAATGGGAAGCTGGTTGAGACTGCGCCGGTGTTCATGTTACGTCGAATCTGGAGTTGATCGGTACATTGCGGCATGGTGCTGTTCATACCCTGCTCTTGCTGAGCGCTTGCAACCTTGGTCTTGACCATTTGCTGGCCAAAGATGGTTTCAACTTTTTGCTGGACGAAGTTTAGTTCTTCGATGGAATCGGCATAGATAGTAATATATAGTGCGTAACGGAAGAAGCGTTCGGCGCCGACCTGAAGTTGGTCGCGAAGTTCCTCGGCATCGTTAATAGCTGCTTCGAGCTCTGGGTCACGAACTTTACCTTTTTCGTTCTTGATATTAATACTAGCTTCGAGCTGAGTCACCTTTTTGCTCAAGTTCTTCATGATGATGGCGGTTTCGACAGGATAGACATACATCGAAATATCGAGAACCTCATCCATATTAATAACGGCACTGAGCCAACCGGTTAGAAGCGCGCGTGGATAGGCGTAGACGTAGATCGTGCGGCCATACTTCGTACCGATACGGAAATGATCAGACTGAAATTCGAGGCTAGACGGCGCAATAGTATCGCGGAGGGTGGTAATACCCGCCTCAAAGGCGCGCTGTGCTTCGACTTCTTCTTGAAGCTGGGCTTGGGCCGCGATGTCGGCGGCGCTGAGTTGTTTTTGCTTTGCCATATTAAATCTCCTCCCCTGGTTGCGCTTTTCTTACATATAACTGGGCAACTTTGCTGAAATCGCCAAGCGGTTCACGAACGGCTTCGCCTGGGTTGTTGAAGTTGTAGTAGAGCTGACTGAGTTCCTGAGTATTGAGGCGAACGGCCTGAACGCCGATTTGGAAGAGGCCAGAAATGACCGTTTCGACACGGTTGTTGATTTCGGTGATAGCTTTGTCGTAAACGGCGCGGTCGATGCGGGTAACTGGCGGGGTTTTGTCCTTCGTGAAGGACTTGAAGAAGTTCTTGGATTGTTCGAGAGCCTTCTCTGCTTCCTTTGATGAGTAGTAAGGGATGACGATGAAGAAAGACTTATCCATAATGTTTGCTTCTTGGCTCAAGATGTCGATGAAGTTGATGTAATCATCCATCAAGACGCCGAGGAGCATGTTGTCGTTCTTGCGGCGGAGGTCCATGAGGCGCTCAATATATGGCGCGATATCGACGCGCTGAGAGCGGATGAGAATTTGGACCGTGAAGTCAAGCGAGTTCAAGAAGTTTTGATAGGAGTACTCGACGGATTCGCGTTCGGCCTCGGACATGAGGTCAAAGTTGATGGATTTACAAGCAACAACAGCGCGGAAAGAACCATCTTTCATGATAACCATGGAGTCGCGGAGCTCAGAGAAGATGAGGGTGTGCTGCGTAGAAGTTGGAGTGTCGCGGCGTGCCGGACGTGCAGCGGCGGCCTGTGGAGTCTGTTGAGGCTGAGCTGCTGGTTGTGCGGCCATCGGTTGCTGGGCGACTGGTTGAGCAGGCTGAGCCTGCATCTGTGGATTAAAAGCCTGTGGCGCAGTCGGCGCTTGAAGCGGCTGGCCTGGGTTTGTTGGTGGTTGTATTTGATTTGGTTGCACTGTTTTGACTCCTTAATGTAATGATATATATACTTCTTGATTATCGTCGTTGCTTTCGGTTGATTCTGGCTCAGGTTCTGGATTTGTTTCGAGTTCCGGGGCTTCTGGTTCTTCGTATTCCGGAATTGGAACTGGCCTTGGGGCTTCTAGCTCGGTGTCGGCCGATACGCCTTTTGGTGCTTCTGTCGGAGCTTCTGTGGAAATATCTTCCGGTGGCTTTGGCGCGGTAATCGCTTCATGGATTTCTTCGAGATCCGGCTGAACGACCACGGCGCTCGTCATGTCTGGCTTAGCCATAACTGGCGGCGCAATAGGAGGGATGTTTGCGGTTGGAGCGGCAACTGGGGTTTCGGCTGGAGTAATAATCTGAGCCGGAGCGGCCGGTTGTGGACCAGCGGCCTGTGGAGCTGGAAGAACCGGCTGTGGAGCTGGCGTAGGTGCTGGCTGCACGATTTGATGAGAAATAGTTGGAGCAGCTTGAGGCTGGAGACTATTTTTGTTCTCAATAGCGGTGCGCATTTGTTCAACGAGCTGACGATGGTGATCTTCTGTGCTCTGCTGAATGCTTTTGTCGATGGTATATGTTTCGCTGGTTTCGAAGATGTCCGTAGCAGCGTCGGCCTCGGCAGCAATGTCGTCGCGAAGGTTAGAATTGTGAATCGAACGACCTTCAGTGTCGACAACATCGGAAAGGAAGGAAAGACGGCGGCTGACCTCTTCTTGGCTGAGGCCCTTGGTGCGTTCAGCTTCGGCCTTCTTTGGCGCGGAGATGGTAATCGAGTTGTCGACTTGGCCTGGCATCCAATAACGCTTTTGAGGCTTCGTATAAAAATCAACAACGGCGGAGAGGTAAGTCTCCATTGGCTGGTCTTTTTTAATTGGAAGCGCGAGAATGCCGAGCAAGATGATAATCGGGATTGGAATTAGAATAAGAAGCGGAAAAATTTGCCACAAGAAAAAGCATGCAACGGCTAAGCCGAAGGCGATCATGATGTAGACAAATTGGCGAAAGCTAAACGGACCGATGAGTTTATCGTCGGCCTCTACATCTTGTGGGACCTTATATTGGGCCATACTTATATTCTAGCATAAACGCAATAGAAAAAGGGCCAGTTCCCTTTCGGTCTGGCCCTTTCTAAAGCGGCTGATTTTTATCGGTTGCGCGGTTTGTCGGTACTGATGCCGAGTAGCTCGCGGAGAATTGGGTTCATACCCGAGCGGGTGCCGTTCATGTTTGCCTTGTTAAGGCTTGCGATTTCACCGGCGAGCAACTCCTTGACGCGTTTGTTGATTTTGCGCGTCTTACCGTCTTGGCATTCGACCAAGTCGTAGATGTCGGCGTCAGCCATGCCGTGCTTCCTATCGATATCGTTTAGAGTATCGCTGAACTTGAAGAGCGTGGCAGTCTTGAGGCTTGCAAGCTGGTTAGCGCCCATATCGCGGAAGAACTCGTTGATCTTTTCGTCGACAATATCGTAGTTATAGAGGATAGAGCCGTCGTCTTTATGTCTGACGTTGCCGTATTCGTCGAGCGCCTCGCGTTCATAGAGCGCCTGCTTCTCGGAGCCGAAGCCCATCGTGAAGTAGTTGTTGAACGAGTCGAGCTGCTCACCATCCATCTTACCGGAACAGACAGAGTCGCGATAACCCTTGACCCAAGTCATGTAGTATTCCTTCATGTCGATTGGCGCAACGCCATGCGCTTCATCGCCGACGGCGAAGTCGAGCATCTTGTTGAAGACCGTGCGGTCCATATCGCCGACGATCTTATTGTCGCGGACGTTCTCGAAGATCTTGCGCATATCAATCATATTGAAGGTCTTCTCAGCCTTAAGGAGATTCTTCTCAGCGGTCGTAAGAGCGGTAGGACCATCGGTAGCCGTAAAGGACTTGGTTCCATTGTCGAGCGAATCGTGGAGATTCTTGAGCGATTGCTGGGTAGCGGCGCTATAGAAGTCGATATCGCCTTCGGCATTCTTACCTTCAACGAAGGAAGCAAAGTCCGTAAAGCCTGCGATTAGATCCTGAGAGCCGTTGTCGTGCTTACCGCGGCGAATCATATTCGCCTTACCATAAGACCAAAGGACAGTGTTTTCGCCCTTGAGGGAGAGACAGATATCGTTGAGCTCCTTTTGGAAGCGAATATTGTTTGGATCATCGTCGCCAACAACTTCGGCGGAGTGGTCGCGGAGAACTTCGATAATATCGCCGTGGTCACCACGCTTAGCCATAACAGCGATGGCGGCGCTCATCGAGTTGTAGTCCTTTGTCTTGAAGGATTCGATAAGTTTTGCCTTTGGCACACTACCGGCAGAAGTATCGTCGAGAAGTTCATACATAGTACTCTTCATGACGTTGTCGGCCTTGCGCTTAATAGCCATAGCATCGGCAAGTACGAAGTTCTTACCCTCGTTATGGGCGTTGATAATATTTTTCTCCGCATCAGTAAGAGTGATGCCGTTAGCCTGTTTGTCGAGGGCTTGCTGGAGCTTGACTCTGTCAATATTGAAGCCGGCAAGGACTTGCTGTTGGATGTGGTTATCGAAGTTGTTGCCTTCAGCCTGGAGAGCGGCGCGAATGGTTTCGGCACGCTTAACATCGTTGTTGCGTTGGACAACAGTCTTGCGAGTATTAGCAATATGCTCTTCGATGATCGCGTCGTCGAACTTATTGTTGACGCGTTCCATGAAGCGGCGGTCGGTTGCCTTCACGCGCTTATCGGTGCCATCATGAGCAAAGCCTTCGTCAAAGTCGTTTTCAATTTGCTGGCGAACAGCCTTGTTGTGAAGCTGCATTTGCTGGCCCTGATAAATACTCTTACCGCGAGCATTGACTTGGCCCTTGCGGTTATAGCGACTGCGCATATAGTTGGTTTCCATCTCGTCCTGGCTCTGAGCAGCAAAGCGCTTTGCTTCTTCTGCGCGGTTATATTCGCGCTGTTTGAGGTAGCGAGCGAGGCGGCCAGAAGGCGTCTTAGACTGAGCGGCATGCTTCTGTTTTGCGAGGGCTTGCTGGGAACCAGCGTAGCCACCGACTGCGGCAGCGACTGGGGTAGTAAGCTTGCTGAAGACCCCGCCGACCTTATCAAGGACAGTACCAGACATCTTCATGAGTGGGATCGAAGCGAAGAGCGGCAAGATGCGGACAGCAAGACCAAGGATGACGCCAAGGGAGTTGGCGGCGGCATTGTCGCTGATAGACGAAGTAATAATAACGAGACCAGCAAGGCTAGATGCGCCATAAAGAATACTGAAGAGTGGGTAGAAGACGAGCATGCGCATGAAGAGCTGGTACCATTTCTTGAACCAACTTTCGGTGTTCGGAAGCATATAGGCGATGAGCGCGAGTGGCGAGATCATCGCGAGAATAAAGATGAGGGACTGACGAGCGGCCATCGTAATAAGTGCGGAAACAACGGCAAAGACGCCGGAGAGGATAATCGGGATGAGCATCCAGATTGCACCTTCGAGTCCACCGAATGCGACAAGCGCGCCACCGACGGCAGCGGTTGCGCCGCCGACGCCAATCACGCCAGCAATGATGGATGAGGCGGAAATGTTGCGGGCAACATCAGAGATGGAGCCGTTGCTGACGGCGATATTTTCGATATTTTCGAAGACGCTACGGAGACCGATGCCGAAGATATTACTGAGGTCGACTGCGAGCGTACAGATGATGTAACTGAGGTTTACGAGGATTGCTGCAATAATAATGCGCGGCAAAACTTTCTTGATACCGTAGTTGCTGATGCCAATACCGGTAAGCTGCGACAAGATAACGATGATGAAGAAGATGACGAATAGGGTGTTCGTGAGGTTCTTGAAGTAGTCCCAGACGATGTACATAGGGGTACTATCGTCGCTCGGGATCGGATTGACCTGCATGAGTGAGGTAAGAATGCCGTAAGCACCGTCGATAATACTACCGAGAAGGCCGGTACCTGGACAGATAATCCAGCTTAGGCTACCAACCTGTTCGCTACAAGATTTGGATACTTGAGCCGCTTCGGATTCGGTTTCGCTATTCGGGTCTGTGGAATCGTCGCCAGTGTCGTCCCCTGTAATATTACGGACAGATGGAGTTTGGGAGCCATTCGGGTTATCGGTACCGGTGTTTTTATCACGGTCACCGGTGATATTTCGGACAGAAGGCGTCTGACTGCCATTCGGGTTATCAGTGTCTGGGGTTGCAAAAACCGGGCCAACAAGGCTAAATGCCCCGAATACGGCCAACAAAACAGATAAGACTAGCTTTTTTACACGCTTACCCATAACTATTCTATTATAGCACACATAAGCGTTTTCGTCAAGTATTATATAGTATTTTTAACGCTTTTGCTTAAGTGATGTGTTCTTGAGTTATTTCTAGATTATATAGGGGGTTCTCGGAGATGTAAATAATTATGTTATAATTAGGCTAAGCTTAATAGGTTTTTACCAGGTAAAGATATGAAAAGAAAAATTGGATTAATAATTGCGCTAGTGTTTGCCGTAGTGGGGATTGCGGGGCTAAACAGCAATGATGCCAGCGCGACGGGCAGAAACGGCGATATATACTGTACCTTCGATGTTGGTAGCTCGGATAGCGCGGCTCTCTACGAAAAGGGGTGTGCGTATGTGATGACCACTTACCACAAATCGGAACTCAGTAGTTGCGGTTTTGGCAAAGCTTCTTCCGATGCGACGCAATGTGAGTCGCAGATAGCATCGCACGTGACCTTTAAGTCTCAATGGGCGGCCACTAATAGAAGCCTTATTACCAAGGCGGTGCGGTCGTATATGGAGTCCGGCGATGTCGTGATCTGCCATGAGAGTAATGGGAACGCTCAGTCTGCATGCGAAAGCAGCAATAAGAAATACTATGATGCCGGTATGAAATACCCTGCACGATGCTATGTCTCCGATTATGAAGACGAAAAACAGTGTGGCGGCAGTGGCGGCAGCAATAATAATAACAATAATAATAACAACAACAACAATGGCGGTAGCGGCGAAATGGACACGAAAGTCCCTGGCGGCGATCCGAACCATTGCTCGACGCTCTTCCCTGATAGCTGGTGTAATAGCGATGAGGGCATTCAAGGCGTCCTGAGGTTTATAGTCGCCGTGCTTACTGGCACTGTGGTGATTGCTGGTACGGTCGGCATTGTGATTTGTGCCGTCCTTATCTTGACTGCGCGCGATAACGAGCAGCAGCTCGCGACTGGCAAGAAGCGCTTGATGCAAGTGGTAGTTGGCATGATTGCATGGGTGATGTTGGCTGTAATTATGAACTTGCTTGTTCCTGAACCGACTACTAATGTTCAAGTGGATACCGGCGTAATTAAAGTAGAATCAGACGAAGAAAGGACTGCTTAATGAAGAAAAAGATACTAGCTTTAGTGGTGGCGATTGCGCTTGGCGCTGCGGTGCTAGTTCCGGCTGGAAGCGTATATGCTGATGGTCCGAACTATACTTGCTCGAGCCATTTTTTGGGGCTTCGCGCTTGGTATGACGGGCTTTTGGAATCTACGACGCCTGATCCGAAGACTGGCGAATGTAAGGTGATTTCTCCGGAGAAGCTTGGTGGCGGCGATAAGGAAGCCGGTATGCGCAAGTTTGTCTGGACGCTCGTGATGAATGTTATTAGTATGGTCTTTGGCATCGTCGGTTATTTGGCGATTGGTTTCGTGATGTGGGGCGGCTTCCAGTATATCCTCGCTCAGGGCGACGTGACGAAGACCATGAGAGGAAAGAAGACGGTTACGAACGCTATCATCGGTTTGGCGCTGGTCATGACTGCTTCGATTATCTCGAACGTCATTTCTGGCATTATCTCTGGCGCAAGGAACTCTGGCGACAAGTTCTTCCTAGAAATCTTTAACTCGGCATTCCTCTGGGCTGGCATTATTACTGGTATCATGATTGTCTGGGGTGGCATTCAATATACGACGAGCCTTGGTGATCCGCAGAAGGCGACGAAAGCCAAGAATACCCTGCTCTACTCTATCATTGGCTTAGTAATTGTTATTCTGGCGGCAACAATTGTGAATACGGTCGTAAATGGTATCCAAGGAGGAGGTGAGTAAATGAAAAAGAAGATGAAGATTTTGGCGCTCGTCGTGGCGTTTCTCGGTTCGCTGATTTCGATTCCGGCATATGCTGCTGATGACCCTTGTATTTACTTAAGCAAGGACGACCCGAACTACAGTATGATTTGTGGTACAAAATCCGATGAGGATGCCACGAATACCATTAAAAATATTCTTAATACGGTTTACCTCTATGTCGGTATTATTGCGACGATCGCGATTATTATTGGTGCGGTTTATTATATTACCTCCCAGGGTGATGCCGCGAAGATCGTTAAGGCAAAGAATATTATTATATATGCCGCGATTGGCTTGATTATTACGTTGATGGCATTTGCGATTACGGCCTTTGTGACCGGCGCAATTAGCGGCACTAACGGCGGCGGTGGCAGTAACGGTAGCTAGAAGGAGAAGATATGGATATTTTGAAAATTATAGCAAAAGGAATCGGCGAGCAGACAAAAGAGTCGTATGAAAATGCTGGGACTGGGGCGACCGCAAGTGGCGCCATCGCTATTATTCTAAATAGCGTATATATCGTTATCGGTATTACCGCGGTAATCTTCATTATCCTTGGCGGCGTTGGCTATGCGACATCTCAGGGCGATTCGAACAAGCTAACCAAGGCTAAGAACACTATTATTTATGCCGTTATCGGTTTAATCGTAGCGATTGCGGCGTTTGCGATTACGAACTTTATCTTGAATCAATTCTAGGAATAAGGTATAAATAGGTCAAAGGAGAAAATAAATGAATAGTATTGTAAAGATTTTCGCAACCGCAGCCGAGCAGGCAAAGCAGGGTCTCGACTCTGTCGATCCAGATGAAGGCGGTGGCGCAACGCTCGAACAGCAGATTCAGATGATTCTCAACGCTGTGTATGTCGTGATCGGTATTGTGGCTGTTATCATGATCATCCTTGGTGGCGTTAGCTATGCAACATCTCAGGGTGACGCAACGAAGCTCAAGAAGGCAAAGGATACCATCCTTTATGGCATCATCGGTCTCATCATCTCGTTGATGGCCTTTGCGATTACTCAGTTCGTACTTGGTGCGATGGGCGCTTAATAAAGACATTAGACCGCCTACGGGCGGTTTTTTGTTGGCATAAAAATAGCTCCCCTTTCGGAGAGCTATTTAAAGTCCAATGGACTAGTTGATCATGATGCGCTTTGGTTCTTCGGTCTTTTCCTTCTCGAAGGAAATAGTGAGAACACCATCTTTGAGAACAGCTTCGACGCCGTCTTCGATGACTGGAACAGGAAGTGCGATGGTGCGGCTGAATTCGCCCCAGTAGCATTCCTGGATGTGCCACTGAGTAGCACGATCGTCTTCGCCGCCGCTAAGGACGCCGGAGATGGTTAGGATGTTATCAGAAATAGAAACGTCGAGATCCTTGCGCTCGATACCTGCGGTGCGAGCCTTGATGATAAGTTTGTCTGCGGTTTCGTAAACATCAACAGCGAGCTGGCCAGGGAGATTTTCGGTCTCGTCTTCCCAGTTGTCTTCAGTAGTTTCTTCGGTATAAACCTCTTCTTCGACTGGAGCGCTTTCAGCGGATTCCACCAAACCCTCTTCTGCTACTTCATTATTGCCCTCTTCAGAAAGGAAGGCAGCAGTGAGCTCATCGTCCAAGCTCATTTCATCTTTGCGAGCCATAGTTAAAATTACTCCTCCTCCACTATTTACACTCTTAAGCTTTATTATATGGAGCTTTTTTTCTAAAATCAAGGGAAAAGGAGGGTTTTGTTGTGAAAAATACAATAATTTCAAACATTAGCGAATTATTTTGTCCCCATAACTGTATTTTGTGTGGAAAAATCGGTGGAATACTATGCGAACGTTGTAAAAATGACATCACTAGGCGGGGCTATGGCCAGTGCTTGATGTGCGGCGCTGAGCTTAGATCGCATGTCTGTTGAAGATGCGAATTGGCTGGGATTCCCCAGTTTCGCGTCGGGAAACGTGAGGGCGCGCTAAGACGGCTCGTTGAGATTTATAAGTTTCACTCGGTGCGAGCGGCGGCATCGGTTTTTGCTGAGATGTTAGATGGTGCGGTGCCGGATGATTTTGTGCTTGCTCCCCTGCCGACGATTGCTCGACACGTGAGGGAGCGAGGCTTCGATCATGTTGGGCTAATTGCGAATAAGATGAAGCTGCCGATGGCTCGAGTGCTGGTCCGTAATAAAAATTCTGTGCAGGTAGGGGCGAGTCGCGAGAAGCGCGCGGCTCAAGCCAAAGAAGCCTACCGGGCGACGAATGTTGATCCGGAAGCAAAATATTTGTTGTTTGACGATGTCTGGACTACTGGAAGTAGTATGATGGCGGCCATAGAAAAGCTTCGCGAAGCGGGCGCCAAAAAGATTGGAATAGTAGTAATTGCTAGAAGTTAATTAGACGTTCGTGCCGCCACCAATAGCGTTGATGACGAAGTTGACAATAGCGTAGGAAAGAATAGCGACGATGAGACCGATGATTGCGTAGATGATAGTGTTCTTCGCATCGGTAACTTTTTTGCTGTCGCCACCCGAGACAACATAGCGGAGACCGCCATAGATAAGCATGATCACAGAGATGATACCAACTGCGTAGAGAACGGTGTTGGTGATTCTGGTAAAGACGCCGTTGCTACCGATAAGTTCGGTTGGGGTGCCATTACCGCGAGCGGCCTGTGCGCCAGCCTCGGCTGGGTTAGCGGCTTCGTTAATCTCGCTACTTGCTGCCATTGCGCGGCCTGCAAGAAGTGTAAGGGCAGCACCGATACCGGTTGCGACCTGACCAATTTTCTTAATTGCGTGTTTCATATTTTGTTCACTATTCCTTTTAGATGGCTTTATTATACCACAAAAATCCAATTTGTGGTAAGATAGAGTGTGTTGGAGGGTTACCCAAGTGGCTGAAGGGGACGGTTTGCTAAATCGTTAGACTGGCGAAAGCTGGTGCGAGAGTTCGAATCTCTCACCCTCCGCCAAAAGATGCACTGCTAGTCAGGGCATTTTTTGATGTTTTTCTTGATTATTGCGCTTGTGCTATAATGAAAGTACTATGGCTAAGAAGACAATTGTGAACTGGGAAGCTCGCGAATATATAGAATACAAAAAGAATGCAGGGTGGTATTTTGGGCTATTTATAGTCGTGGCTGTCCTCTGCGGTTTAGCAATTTGGCTCCAGCAATGGACCTTCTTGATCTTGATTATAGTTGCGGCGATTGCGCTTTTGACCTACACGATGCGCAAGCCTCGCATGCTTCATTATTCCCTTTCCGATAAGGGTATTTCCGAGGGTAATAATCTTTATCCGTTTGAAAAGTTCCGCGCATTTGGCGTGCTAAATGACAACAACCATTACAGTATTGTTTTGACGCCAAAGAAGCGCTTTGGCTCGAGAGTGAGAGTCTACTTCCCTGAAACCGAAGGTGAACAGATTGTGGACATATTCGGCGCAAGGCTTCCGATGGAGCCAGTGAAGCTCGATATGCTCGACAAGCTTGTGCGTTTCTTGCGTATATAGGCGTAAGCGTGATAGAATAATAGGTAATTTAAGAAAAGGTGGGCAAATATGGACCAAACTAACGCGACTCCAGATGAGTTGCAGCAAGCAATCAATAGTATAACTAATCCTGGTGCGGCAGCTGCTGACGCGGTTGCGACGCCAGATCTTGGCGTTCCTCCAACACCGGAAGTACCGGGCATGGTTGATGCGCCAGCCGCAGCTGAGGCTGCTCCAGAGGTAGCTCCTGTCGATACGACTGCTGCCGATGACGCCGTTGCTGCTGCCGTAGCAGAGGCAACTGGTATGCCAGAACCAGCGAAGGCTGTTTATGGCGACCCAGATCTTAACAAGGTAAAGACGATGGCGCTTGGTGACCTTCGCCCAATCCTCGAGAATGTTGAGATTCCAACCGAGAAGAAGTTCAAGATTTATAAGGAAATTATCGACCTTACCGAAGATAAGGCTTGCATCGAGCCAGCCTACAACGCAGCAAAGATGATTGCTGACGAAAAAGAAAAAGCAGAAGCTTTGCTTTATGTCGTCGAAGCAATCGACAAGCTTGGCATTCCGGCTGAGCAGAATCCAGCTGCTTAAATAAAATCGCCTACCTTTAAAAATATCCCGGGTTAAACCGGGATATTTTGTTGGTTTGTGGCGTTTTAGTACATGCTGCCGCCCATACCGGCAGCTGCGGCTGGGTCGTTTTTCTCTGGGAGATCGACGATGAGAGCGCCCATCGTGATGGTGGTTGCGGCGATACTGACGGCGTTTTGGACAGCTTCGCGAGTGACGCGGGCTGGATCGACGACGCCATCTTTCTTGAGGTCGACGAGGCCGGCTTCCGGCTTCATGACGTTAATACCCTGCCCGTCTGCAGCAGCTTCCACCTGAGCGAGGAGTGCTTGGCTGTTGAGGCCGGCGTTTTCCATAATTTGGGTGAATGGAGCTTTGAGGGCGGCCTTCAAGATTTCGGCGCCTGCGCTCTTGTCCTTAATGTTCTTTGCGAGATTGACGAGGGTTACGCCGCCGCCTGGGACGATACCTTCGTCGAGAGCGGCCTTTGTAGCAGCGACAGCATCATCGACGCGATATTTCTTTTCGTCGATTTCGGTTTCGGTGGCACCACCGACCTTAATGACGGCGACGCGGCCAGCGAGAGCGGCGGCGCGCTTGTTGAATTGCTCGGTTTCATAATCGGAAGTTGCGGCTTCGGCCTGGGCTTCGATGTCGGCAATGCGAGCCTTAACCTCGCGGATGTCGCCAGCGCCATTGACGATGGTGGTCTGGTCTTTTGTAGCGATAATCTTACGAGCTTGGCCGAGGACTTCGAGGCCGGAATCTTCGAGGCTCATGCCCTTTTCACTAGAGACAACAGTTGCGCCAGTGAGGGTGGCGATATCTTCCATGATGGCTTTGCGTTGGTCGCCAAAGGCTGGAGCTTTGAGGACCAAGGTGTTAAAGACACCCTTGAGCTTGTTAAGAACGAGAACGCTTAGCGCTTCACCTTCGACGTCTTCGGCGATGATGACGAGATCCTTGTGACCAGATTGAGCCATTTTCTCGAGGAATGGAACGATGTCGTTGACGGCAGAAATCTTCTTGTCGGTGATAAGAATTTCTGGCTTGTCGAAGATTGCCTCTTGGCGCTGAGTGTCGGTAATAAAGAATGGCGATGCGTAGCCCTTGTCGTAGGTGTAGCCTTCGGTAATCTCGGATTGCATCTCGAGGCCCTGGCCTTGCTCGACGGTTACGACGCCGTCTTTGCCAATCTTCGAGATAACGTTTGCGATGAGCTTGCCGATTTCGGCGTCGCCAGCGGAAATGGTGGCAACCTCGGCGACCTTGCTGTCGTCGCCTTCGATTTGCTCAGCGAGCTTGTTGATGCCCTTTACGATTTCTGCGCCAGCGGCTTCGATGCCCTTTCTGAGGTCCATTGGATTGTGGCCAGCAGCGATGAGCTTGTTGGCTTCGGCGAGGATATTGTAAGTGAGGACAGTGACAGTTGTGGTGCCGTCGCCAGCGACCTTATTGAGCTTCTGGGCGGCAGACTTGATGAGCTTGGCACCCATCTGGTAGCCGAGAGTTTCGTCGTCTTCGTTGCCGAGGTCGACGGCTTCGGCGACGGTGACGCCATCATGAGTGATGGTTGGTGCGCCGTAGCTCTTCTCGATTACGACATTGCGGCCCTTTGGACCGAAGGTTACCTTGACTGCATCATAAAGCGCCTTGGCGCCGCCGAGAACTTTCTCGCGGGCTTCGGCATCGTAGAATACTTTCTTTGCCATATAACTCCTTATAGCGTCGCGAGGACGTCTTCTTCCTTAATAATTAGATAATCTTTGCCTTCGTATTTTAGCTCAGTGGCGGAGTACTCGCGATAGATGACGCGATCGCCTTTCTTGAGCGTCTTTACGTCTGGGCCAACAGATTCGATGGTAGCGGTGTTTGGTTTTTCTTTTGCTTCCCCGAGCAAGATGCCGGAAGCGGTCGTACTGGTGGCGGCGTCCTTTTTGGCAACGACGCGGTCAGCTAGAGGCTTGATAGACATGTGGTAATTTCCTCCTGAAAATTAATGCTTACCTCTAGTATAGAGCCGTAAATTGGCACTGTCAAGGGCCGAGTGCTAATGACGCTTTTGATAGCGCCTATGCTATAATTTATGGAGATAAAAAAGGAATTATTATGATAAAAGCAAATGATACAATCCCAGATGCTTCGCGGCAGAATCAAGGCGGTCAACAGCAGTATGCGCAGTCGGTTCAGCCAAAGAAAAGTAGCAATACGGTGCTAATTATTGTCGTTGTAGTCATTGTGGTTTTCGGTGTTTTGCCACTAATCGCACTGCTCTTTCTCGGCAATATCGTGAACAATTTCTTGAATTCGAAGGGCGGCGAAGAGTTCGTTGCGACGGTTATCTCCGAAATCCGCAATAGCGGTTCTGGGCCAGAACAGGATGTGTCTGGCGTTTGGAATTGTAGGGGCGAAAAGAAGATAAGCGGGCTCGAGGAGGAATATACTTCGACGATAACTATGGACGCCAATAAACAAACTTTCAAATATGGCAAATATGGTGATTTGGCGAACAATAGCTACAGCGGTAAATATGACGCAAGGCAAATTATCAAGAGTGATACGAAGTACAAGTATTACAAAATTACGTTCTCCGACGTGGACTTAGTAGAGGATGGAGTCTACAAAGAGGCTAAAGGCTTGCAGGATCTCGAGATGGCAATCGTGGCCGATAAGGGCGACGAGGCGAGCATTATGTTCTCTGGCGGAAACACTTATTATTGCGAAAAATAATGGCTTTTAAAAACCGCCCTTAAGCCTGGGCGGTTTTTTGTTTTGGGGTGATAAAAGCGCAGACGAAGATTGCGACGATAATGCCAGTTACATTAAAGGCGATGTCGCAGATTTCGAAAGCGCGGCCGGAAATAAAGAGTTGAATTAGTTCGTCGCAGACTGCCACGGTGAAGCCGCAGAACAGCGTAAAGCTTGCGGGTTGCGGTACGTCGTAGCGAGCGGCCTGGTAGATCAGGAAGCCAAGGACGAAATGGACGCCGAAGTGCGCGATGACGCGCAGTAATGCATGGGCTACTTTTGGCGCAGCGCTAGAGAAAAGGAACTTGGTTAGCCATTCCGACAATTTTCCGCTGCTGCTACCAGTTTGGCAGGAGAGGAAAATGACGAAGGCAAGCCAAAGAGTCGGAATAATCCAGCGCAAGGCTCTTCTAAATGTCATAATAACCACCTCCTTAAGGTACAAGTTTTAAGAGCTATGGTAAAATTGTAGCATGAGTATCAGGCAGAAAATTCCGTTTTACGATTCTTTGACGATTCCGTATCACATCGGGAAAGCGGCGCTGTTTAGCACGGCGAAGGGCTTCCCTGGCCGAAAACTGAAGGTGATTGGCGTTACTGGCACGAATGGCAAGACGACGACTTCTTTTATGATTTGGAAAATGCTCAATACTGCTGGCCATAAGACTGGCGTAATGACGACGGTTGGTTGGGGCGTAGATGAGATTCATGAGCAGATGGAGCACATGACTACGGTCGACGTGAAGCTTCTCAACGAACGCATTAAGACTATTGCGAAATTTGGTGCTGAGTATCTCGTGCTTGAGCTAACGAGCCATGCACTTGCGCAGCATCGCGATCTTGGAATCCCGATCGATATTGCCGTTATGACGAATGTGACGCACGAGCATCTCGATTATCACAAGACTTTCGAGCGCTATCGTGATGCAAAACGTAAGCTATTCAAGAAGGCGAAGTACGGCGTGATCAACGCTGATGATCCGAGCGCGAAATTTTTTGAGCGCGATGTCGATAAATGTATGACTTACGGCGTTGATGCCGGCAAACTCCGAGCAACAAAAGTAAAGTTAATGCCGGATGGCGTTGAATATGTGACGAATGGCGGACTTAAAATTCGCACGCAGATTGCAGGTAAGTTTAATGTATCCAATTCTCTTGCTTGCGTGGCGGTTGGCAAGAAGCTCGGTCTTAGTGACAAGGAGATTGCCGATGGTATCTATGCTCTCGAGGAAGTCGAAGGCCGTATGGTACGCGTCGATATGGGTCAGAAATTCACGGCAATTATGGATTATGCACATACGCCAGATGCATTTGAAAAACTGTTCCCGGATATGAAGAAGGCGACGAAGGGCCGCCTCATCGTGATGTTTGGTTCGGCCGGCGGTCGGCGTGATCCAAGCAAGCGCAAGCCGCAGGGGCAGATTGCGGGTAAATATGCGGATGTCGTGGTTTTGACCGAAGAGGACGATCGCGACACGCCTGGAATGGAGATTATTAATCAGATTGCCGAAGGCGTGAAAGAGTCGCCAAAGACAGAGCTTCTCGTTGAGCAGAATCGCCCAAAGGCAATCTTGCTTGCGTGCAAGACGGCGAAGCCTGGCGATACGGTGCTCTTCCTCGGTAAGGGCAACGAGAAGACCATTGAACGTGCGGACGGCGCGCACGATTATTACGAACTGGATGAGATAAAGAAAGCATTAAAGAAAGTGGTAAAGAAATGAAAAAGGCCGAAATTGCAGTTTTAATTCCTTGCTATAACGAGGAAGTTACTATCTCGAAAGTCGTAAAGGATTTCAAGAAAGTTCTGCCGACTGCGAAAATTTATGTTTACGACAACAATTCGACCGATAAGACGGCTGCTCTTGCGAAAGCTGCGGGCGCTGAGGTTCGCTATGAGCATCAGCAAGGCAAAGGCAATGTTCTCCGCAGGATGTTCCGTGAAGTTGATGCGGATTGCTATATCTTAGTTGACGGCGACGATACTTACCCGGCAGAGGCTGCCCCAGAGATGATTAAAGCCGTGGTCGAGCACGGAGCCGACATGGTTGTTGGCGACCGCCTATCCTCGACGTACGCGAAGGAAAACAAGCGCAAATTCCATAACTTTGGTAACAAACTCGTTCAAGGCATCATCAATAAGGCCTTCCATGCGAAGATCAAAGATGTGATGACGGGCTACAGAGCGTTTAGCTATCAGTTTGTGAAGACTTTTCCGGTACTCTCGAAGGGATTTGAGATAGAAACCGAGATGACGCTCCACGCGGTCGACAAGAATATGCAGATTGAGAACGTCGTGGTTGAATACCGCGATCGTCCGGCCGGTAGCCGCTCGAAGCTTAACACGATTCCTGATGGAATGCGTGTGCTTTGGACGATTGTTCGTCTGTTTCGTGACTATAAACCAGGGTTTTTCTGGTCTTTTATCGCATTTATTTTGTATGTGATTGCGGCGGCGCTATTTATTCCGGTATTGGTAGATTTCACGAGAACTGGTCTTGTGGCGCGCTTCCCGTCCCTGATGGTGAGCGGGGTGTCGGCGATTCTTGGCACGCTCTGTCTGTTTACTGGAATTATCTTGAAATCGATTGTCCGCAGTAATCGACGCGACTTCGAATTTAAACTTCAGCAAGCAGCACAAAGTAGAAAGAAATAAAAAATATCTCCCGAGCTCGGGAGATATTTTATTGGCTTAATTAGCGGTTTAGTTCGCCGTAGTTAGTCCAGACGATTTCGGTAACCTTACCGTCTTCGATCTTGAATTCGAATTCTTTCCAGGTCTTATCTTGGTACTCGATTTTTTCGTACTTGTTGCCCTTGTAGTCTTCGTATTCGTGGGAGTCGGTTGGTTCGCCGAAGGCTTTGACGACGTCTTTGCGGGTGCTACCGAGGTGGATGCCACCGTAGACTTCCATTTTCTCGTATTCGGCCTGAGCCTTTGCGAGGGTGGAGGTGGTAATGGTGACCTTACCGAGCTTTGCCTCTGGGAATTTCACGGATTCTTTGCCGTCGTTGTATGGGGTGATGCTGATGCTCGTGCCCTTGTCGGAGTTGCTGACGGAGCCGCCACCGATCATGATCATATACTTGCCAGCTGGGACGTTCTGGTCTTCGACGCGGCTGTTGTAGTTGTAGCCAACCTTGCCGAGATCCTTGATCTTGCTCTGGTTAGTGAAGGTCTTGCCATCAATCTTGATGAAATAAGCCTTGTCGTTCTTGTATGGCTCGGAAACATCCTGAGCGATTTCCTGGTTGTCGCCTTCTTCGCCGCCGCCGTTGTTGGCATTGTTGATAAGAAGGATTGCTGCGACGACGCCACCTGCGATGATGAGGGCGCCAGCGATGATGCCGATGATGAGGCCGACATTAGATTTCTTTTTTGGTGCAGCCGCCTTTGGAGCAGCACCAGTTAATTCTGGGTTCATTTTATAACTCCTTTATTGTTAACTTAATTATACCTGAAAATTTAGCTGAGCCAAAGACTTACGCAGCGAATATAACCGCCGCCTTTTTTAAGCTCAGTGACGTCAGGGGTGAAACAAGTGATGCCACGAGCTTCGAGCTCGGCTTGGAGCTTTGGGGCTTTGTTTGACATAATGGCGCATTTGCCGGTGCTAACCATATTGCATGCGAAGCCATCGGTGCATTCATTGAAATCGACGCGGATTTTGTCGATGTCCGTGAGAGCTTCCAGCTGTTTGTTGCTGGCCTCATCGAGGGCTTCTGGGCAGTAGGCGATAGTATGGTCGTCGATGACGGCGACGGCGAGGTCGAGGTCGTACCAGAAACTATCGGCGTGATTTGTGAACGGGTTGATGTGTTCGGTGCCATCTGGATTGAGCTGCGGTTTGGCGTGGAGCTGAATTAGCGTGAGACCAAGTGTCTTCGCGGCAAAGGCCTGGGCGGCCGGTTCGGAACGGTAGCCACTACCAGCAAAGAGATAATTGCCGCAGCGGAGACTGTCGCCCTGCCCCGAGAAAAGAAGATTGTCTGGGACTTCGACGCATTTGTAGCCGAGCTGTTCGAGCTGAGCTTTAGCATATGGCTCCTCTTCTTTGCGAGCTTCTGGGAGGCGGGACATGACGGCGATGCCATCTTTGACGAGAGCCCAGTTGGCAGTATAGACGCCATCCTGGCAATGCTCAGGCGCAGCGACTTGGATAATTTCGGTGCCAGCTTTTTTGAAGCAGTCTACGATTTCGGCGTGTTCTTGCTGCGCTTTTTTGACGTCAATTTTGCTTTTGTTGTAATAGGGGTTGATTTCGTAATCGTCCGCAAAAAAGTTTGCGCCCGAAACGAGGAGTTTTTGATTGATCATAAAACGGGTTTATCTTCTTCTTGTTTTGGTTCTTCGGCTTCTGGTTCGTAATCGGCGATGCCGTCAACGATTTGTTCGGAATTGAAATCGAGAGCGAAGGCGGCAGTAGCAGCAGCGGCCATGTAGAAGGCGACCTGGTCGTTGGTCAGATAGGTTGCAACTTCGAAGCGCTCGCCGTTAAAGACGAGAGTGGCCTCGGCGCCATGCTTGTAGAGTTTGCCTGGGATAACCTTGAGGTCAGCATTGTGGTGATGGCCGTAGCTCAAAGTAGCAGTTTTGCCTGGGTAAGCGGCGTAAGTCTCATAGTTTTCGTCATCGCGATTGATGATGCTGAAGTCTGGAGTAGTGTTGAACAGAATGGATTTTGCGTCGTCACTGATATTGTCGGTAATAACGTTCGCATGAATCGGCATACCATAGAAAAGATGGTTGGCGAGTGCGGCGCTGTCGATGGAAACGACAACGTAATCGGTGCCAGTTTTCCAAATCTTGAACAGCTTGCGATAGAGTTCGGAGGTCGTTTTCGGATCGATGACGAGTCCGACTTTGCTATCTTTTGCCTTGATAATGCTCTGCAGATAATTTGCAGTAATGTCCCGCCCAGAAGTGCCAGTAACGGCGATGATTTTCAAATCTTTTGCAGGGTTGCTGTAGTAAGTTTTGAAAAATTTTGCCTTGGCTTTTTGAAGTGTTGGTTTGAATCCGGATGTCTTCTTCTGTTCTGCCATAAAAATAGTATACCATCTCTTGAAAAATTGTGCTATAATATGGTCTATCACGTTTGCTTTTTGCGGGCGCGACGTCCATTTAATCTTTGAACGGTGGAGTAATCTCGTCCTTTTTGGACGGGTTAATCCACATATGTGCCCGTAGCTCAGTTGGATAGAGCGTCAGCTTGCGGAGCTGAAGGTCGTACGTTCGAATCGTATCGGGCATACCATAATTGCAATAAAAATCGTCTATCTTGGCAGTTTTTCTTTCTTGCTCGGTCAATAACCGCGCTGCGAAAGAAGAAACTACCAACCTAGGCGATTTTTTCTTGCAATTATTTTCGACCAATAGTCGCGCGAGGCAACAAGAAAATACCCTTCTAGACATTTTTATTCTCGAATTCCTTCACTCGGTCAATAACCGCGCTTCGCACAAACAAAACACCAATCTGACGTTTTTTGCCCTCAAATTACATTTTGACAACTAATGACTGTGCGGAGAATCGTGCTAATGGTTTGGTATAATTGGTGAAAAGGAGATATCGCTCAGTCGATGAATGAATCAAACGAAAGCATCCGGGCGAGTGGCGTCAAGAATACGTGGGAATCCTTACGTGGGCTCATGTTTAAAGGTAAAGGCGAAACTCAGAAGTCGCGCGAGCAGTTGGACCGAGAACGCCAAGAGCGTAAGTTCATGGCAATGGTTTTGCTGCCGGATAGTACGGCTCTGTCGGAACATGATGTCCAGATGAGCGAGGAGTCCAGAGAGGCGGCGCTCGATATTATTGGTAGCGATGAATTTGGCCAGAGAGAAGCCGACAGAATCATTGAGCAGATTCAGACGCCCGTTCAGGCATATGGGGCGGAGGCGGTATTTGATCGCTCGTTTGCAGATAGCCGTGAAATGCGGCAGATCCTTTGTTTTTCGACGGGCCTATATGGTGAAGAATTCGTTGATCTGTGCCACCCAAGGACGCTTGAGTCTGTTGGTAAATCGTGCCCTTCCCCGGCGCGCCTCGATGAGCGAATTGAGGAAATTCGTGATATGTGCGAGCGATGGAAGGCGGATCCGGATAAAAGAGACAGAGCTGAGAGCTGGCTATTTCTTTTGGATTCGAAATACGATGAGTTTAAGAAAATTGTTTACGGGAAACGCGAGGAGTATCATCAGGTATATAAGGGGCTTCAGCGCGAGGCTGCAGAGCGGTTGTCGGAGAGGCCGCCTTTCGAGCGCTATACGCGCGAGGAGGGCGTTGAGATGCTCGGCAAGAGCGAGTGCGAAGGCGACCCGGTGCCGCTTGCTGGCGGTGGAAGCTGGGAGCTGACGACGAGTGAGCTGCTGAATGCGAATCTCGAACCAAAATATAAGGTCGAGGTTGATGGAATGGAGATTGGGCTATCTGGTATTATCAATATTTCTGGCGGTCGCGATGGGGCGATTGGCTATGTAAAATGTCCTGACGGGAAGATTATGCAGAGGAGTTTTTACCGAAGTAATTCGCAAGGCGTATGGCGTTTGTTGCCGGATTATGTTCTTTCGGAGAAGGAGAGATGGTACGGTAAGGGCTATTCTGAAGAGATGATGATTTTGCCAAGCGAGATGCAAAAGGCGCTTTCTGCGATTACGCAAGAGGGGCGGGTTGATCTTGAGGGGCGTCCGGGTGAAGCGATTTTCTTCGGGACGGCAAAGCACTACAATTCGCAGGACGAATATCTTGATTGTTTAGCGAAAGGAATGATGCGGGGGAGATTGTACAGCGAGGTTTCGCAAACACCGGCATTTAATCTAGATGGGCGAAGCGGGGATCCAGACAGGAAAGCGGCTCCGGAATTTGTGCGGGCTAAGGGCAACTACTATATGCAGCCGAACTTTAATGATGAGACTGCGGATTACTATACTCAGACTAGTATGTACGGTGTGGTGGGGGTAAACTGCGTACGCTCGAACGACAAGCAGCTAAAATATATTTTTAACTATGCGAGCGTTCAGTATGAAAATGGCCAATCGGAGCCGGTAGCTTGGCTGGGCGGCGTCGAGTTGCAGTCGCCAATGACTTCTGGCGGTATTCGTAGTTGTTGGATTTCGGCCGGCGATTTGAGCACGCCGCCACTGGAATACGCGGAGCAGGCTTTTGGTTACGGCGAAGAATCAAAAAAACGGGGTCATTATGTCAGTATGTGGCGAAAGTACGTTTCTCAATTGTCATTGATTCGACGCTATTGTAGCGCCAAGATTAAGCAGGCTCGCAGTTCGGAAAGCCTTTCAGCGTAGCGATTCTCTACTTGGGGTTTTTCTTGGGGTGTGGTAAGATTATTGATGGAAGCGTGGCCGAGTGGTTGAAGGCGCACGACTCGAAATCGTGTGGGCAGCAATGTCTCGGAGGTTCGAATCCTCTCGCTTCCGCCAGAATAAAAAGACAACCCTCTGGGTTGTATTTTTATTCTGCGCGAGAGGGGTCGAGCCTAGGTTCGCCAATGCCCGGTCGCGTTAGCGACGACGGCGCATTGTTTATATCCTCTCGCTTTGGTATAATCTGCGTATCTTTGTGCCTTAAGGAGGTGGTAATATGCTCAGAGATGTTTCGCCTAGTCGCCTTAGCGACGAGAACGCTGAAGAGGCGCGTAAATACTTCGAAGGCAAGTTGGCGAGAGCAAAAAAGAGAGAGGAACTCGGACTTCCGCCTGAGCCGTTGACGGTGCTTCGTTTGATAGACGACGGGCCACCGCCCTGCGATGTGACGATTAACGATGAGTCGCGACGTATATCTGCAGCTTCTCTTTGCTACATTGGCTAGCTCATTTATAAAACCGGTGCTTTGGCGCCGGTTTTTCTTGGTATACTGACAGTATGAAAATAGTGACAGATCCAGGGGTGCTGCACCAAAAGTCTCGGATGCTTAATTCCGAGGAGATTTCTAGCGCAGAGACAAAGAAGCTGATTACTGAGCTCGCGAAGATTTCGAAGAGCGGTGCGTACGGGGTGGGCTTAAGCGCGATTCAGGTTGGTGAGTCGGTAGCGATTACGGCGATTACGATTAAGCCGACGCCGAATCGGCCGGAACTCGAGGTTTTTGATCAAGTTTGCATCAACCTGAAGGTTGAAGAGGGCTTTGGCGAGAAAGAGCCGATGTGGGAGGGCTGCTGCAGCGTTATTGGCGAGGATGGTTTGCCGATTTATGCAGAGATTCCGAGATATGAAAAGGTGCGTGTGAGCTATATTGACGAGAATGGCGAGTCGCACGACGAGATTTTTGAAGGTTTTATTGGCGAGGTAATGCAGCACGAGGCGGATCATAACGAGGGCATAGTGATTACGGACTTGGTTGACCGCTCGCAGTTTATCTCTTGCGATGAGTTTCACAAGATTATGCAGGAAAGGAAATAGTATGAAGATTACGAAATTTGAGCATTCTGGCTTGGCATTTGAGAAGGATGGTAAGATTTTGCTGGTTGACCCAGTGGAATTTAAAGAAAAATTACCAGATTTTTTGAATGTTGTTGGGATTATTTTGACGCATAAGCATGGTGATCACTGTCAGCCTGCAGTAATCGAGCGAATAATGGCTGCTAATCCGGCCTCAGAGCTCATCTCAAGCGCGGAAACCGCCGAGATGGTAAATGGAGCGGTTGTGGCGAAAGCGGGCGATACGCGCGACGTGAGCGGCTTTAAACTAGATTTCTTTGGCCGAGACCATGCCGCGATTATTCCTGGGCAGGTGCCTTGCGATAATATCGGGGTGGTCGTGGATGGTTTAGTTGTGAATCCAGGCGATTCGTTTGACTTGCCTGATGGCTCAGTGAAGGTGTTGCTTGCGCCAATTGCTTCGCCGTGGAATAAGATTTCTGAGACGATTGACTTTGTGCGCCGCGCAAAACCAGAGGCGGTGATTCCGATTCACGACGCGGTGCTTTCGGATCTCGGTATGACTTTTAACTGCAACTGGCTAAAGAGCGCTTGCGCTGAGATTGGCGCGGAGTTCGTGCAGCTTGGTTTTGGCGAAAGTTTTGAGATATAAAGAAACCCCGCGAATGCGGGGTTTTCTTAGTCGCGGGCGATGAAGTAGTCTACACGGAGACCTTCGGACCTACTCGGTTTGAGCATCCCGGTAAGATAGCCTTCGCATAACGCTGCGGTAATACGTTCGATATTTTCGTCATTTTTCTCGTCGTTCGGCATCTTATCCGCATGGAAGAAAACACATGCGTTCCAGGGGCGAAGTATCAGCGCGTATTTCGGATCGAAATACTTAGCGACGATTTCGTATTGCGTGAAACATGAGGTATCTCTCGGCTTGCAGGCTTCCACCCAAACATCGCGGGGCACGAGCTTGTCGCATAACGGGTCATATACGAAGCATTCGTCAGCGTTTTCGTATTTCCCCGGCATTGTAAACTCGACCCAAGCGCTATGGACGTCTTTTTTTGTTCTGTCTCCATAAGGGTCAATTATGCCAAAGACTATTTTGTCATTTGGCCTAAAAGCCATCAGGGCCCAAATGGCGAAAGTGTAGCGGTTGCTTGGGGTGTCCTTGCCCGACTTTCTAACGTCGTGAAACTTGCTTACATGGTTCCCGCTAAATACGTCGACGTAACACTCTCTTTCTAAGAAATAATCGACTGCTAAATAGAAGGAATGGTCGCTGGAAATCTTAGACAAATTAATCATCTCCTTTCAAGGTGCTAAAGTGGACGTTATTATAACAGGTTTTTGGCTGTTTGTAAAATTATTGAAGCTCTTTAACGTCGATGCCGTTGACTTTTTTGTAGACGCGGCGTTCGTTGATGCTCATTTTCTTTTGGATTTCTTTGTCGAGGTCGAAACCGAGGATTTCGGAGAGGCCGAAGAGATAAATTGCAATATCTGCGAGTTCGGAGCCGAGGTCGTCCTTGCCCTTAAGCCAGGCGTCGAAGGCTTCGCCGACCTCGCCGTAGAGAAGATTGAACTCCATGTTGACGTTAGTTAGGTTGAAATTGTGCTTGACCTTGTTGGCTATCGCACGTTTCTGGTATTCGCTAATATCGCTCATGAGGTAATTATACGCCATAGCTAAGAAAATTAGCGGCTTACCTCTGTAAATAGACATGAGTAGTATTGACTTTTTTGCGGATGTGTGGTATAATGTGGGTGTTCGTTTGGGCAAACTTTACGAAAGAAAATTACTATAAAACGGGGAGGGCGTTTTTATGACAAGAATTACACCTATAGGCTTCAAGAATCTCATAAGGATTCATTCGCTTGGCGCAAACATCACGATAGATCCCATCAAGACTTATGATTTGGCTCTTAGCTACAGAGTTAGTTTCCCTAACGGTTTTACTCTCTGTGCTTCGAATACGGGTTTTTCGGATCAGTGGGTTGTTGTGATTAATGGCGACGTGCAGAATATGCGTCGCTTCCTCACGCAGAGAGAGTTTGTCGATCTCTGTGAGGAGTACTCGCGCCGCACCGACAAACCGGAAGTGGTTGAATCGGATACGGAGACACGCATCGGGATGCGATCCATGATGCTTACTCTTATCAGCTTTGACGGCTTGATGAAGATTCACTCTTTGGGCGCGAAGCACATCTACATGGAACCAATCGAGAGTTGCTGGCTTAGCTACACTATCACTTTCCCTAAGGGGAGCTTATATGCTCAGAAGTGGGCGTCATCAGACCTCTGGAATGTCGCTGGTGATGTGACGGGCTGGAATCTTACAGAGGATGAGCTTATCGCTCTTTGCAAGGAGTTCTCAAAGCCGGAAGGAGGTGAATCGGGAACGGAGGCTTAATGCCTCTTCGGGGCTCTATGAGCCCCTTTTTCCTTGCCCTGAACTTTTTGCTAAAATAGAGAAAAGGAGTAATTATGGCAAGTATTTTTTCGAAGATTGTCGCAGGTGAAATTCCCTGCTATAAGGTGTATGAAGACGAGAAGACTCTCGCGTTTCTAGATATTAATCCAGAGAGTAAGGGGCATACGCTCGTGATCCCAAAGGTGGAAGTTGATAAGATTTATGAGCTTTCCGACGAGGATTACCATGCTTTGTGGGCGACCGTGAAAAAGGTCGCGGCACGCATGGAGGAGGTTTCTGGCCGCAGGACGCTTATGAAGGTGATCGGTACGGATGTGCCGCACGCGCATGTCCATCTCATGCCTTATGATGAGACTTGGGAGTATGGCAGGACGCTCAAGCTTACCGAAGATGAGTTCAACGAAATTGCCGCAAAATTAGCGTTTTAATCAAAAAAGCAGGCTCCCGGGCCTGCTTTTTGTTAGACTAGCTCGAATTCGGCTTTCATATCGGCGAGTAGCTTAGACTTGGTCTCGAGCTGAGACTTGGTTTCCTCGACGAGTTCTTTTGGCGCCTTTTCGACGTAGTTAGGGTTGCGGAGGCGAGCTTCGAGAGTGTTAATCTCTTGGCCGAGCTTCATGATGCGATCTTCGAGATTTGCCTTGTACTTGGCGTGAATATCCTCTGGAATCTCGAGATAGATGTTCGGGTGTCCGGCAATCGCAAGGTGGAGACCCTTGGCGTCTTCTGGCTTAATCTCTGGGACGGCTGGTGCCTTCGTATAGTGCTGAATGAGAAGCTGGTTGTCATAGATGAGCTTATCGTCGTAGAAAGCGACTGGATAGCTGCCAGCGCCTGGGAGGCTCTGGAAGTGGCTTCTGATGTTCGAGACGATAAGTATTAGCTCTTCGAACTTTGCGGCCCTCTTAGCGTCAAATGGGAGGCTCTCAGGCCATGTTTGAGTCATGACCATACCCTCAGTCCAGCTGAGCGTCTGCCAAATGGTTTCCGTAACAAATGGCGCAAATGGGTGAAGCATGATGAGAATCTGTTCGAGAGTCTTCTTGAGAAGAGTGGTGTCTTTCCAGAGTTTCTCGCCTTCGAGGAACCAGTCAGCGTACTTGTTCCAGATGAGGTCGTAGATGGCATCGCCAGCTTCTGCGAAGCGATACTTCTCGAGGAGTTTCTGGATTTCTTTGTTAGTCTTCGTAATTTCACGGCAGATCCAATCTTCGCCGTAGTTGTCGATCTTGATTTCGCTGCTCTGCTCTTCGGCGTTGTCTACCATATCCTGAATGAGGCGGGAGACATTCCAGAGCTTATTGCAGAGGTTGCGGCTAGCGATAACCTTGGAGCTGCTGAAGGCCTGATTAACGCCGGCGCTACGGCTAGCGATGAGACCGAGGCGCAATGCGTCGGAGCCGTACTTGCTGACCATTTCGATTGGGTTAATCACGTTACCCTTGGACTTACTCATTTTCTGGCCCTTTTCATCGAGGACCATGCCATGCATGTAGACTTCCTCGAATGGGACGTCGCCGGTGTTATAGAGGCCGAGCATAATCATGCGGCCAACCCACTGGAATAAGAGGTCGGCGCCGGTTTCCATGACGCTGGTTGGGTAATGCTGCTTCTTTTCGTTCGTGAGAATTACTGGCCACTGACCAGAGCTGAACCAAGTGTCGAAGGTATCTTCGTCGCGGCGGTAAGTTTTGCCGTTTTTCTTGATTTCTTGCTGGTCGACGCGCTTATCAAAAATCCAATCGGTTGGGTCGTCTACGTTCTGGAAGGCTGGGATAGGAATGCCCCATGGAATCTGGCGTGAAATGTTCCAGTCCTTGAGGTTCTTGAGGTAGTTGATGAGGACGCGCTTCTTGTTTGCTGGGTGGAATTTGATCTTATTTGCCTCGAGAGTTTCGATAGCTTTCTTGGCGAGTGGTTTGACGTCAACGAACCACTGTTCCTTGAGGAGAGGTTCGATGACAGTATCGCACTTGTAACAGTGTCCAACAGAGTGAACGATGCGTTCTTCTCCGCGTAGGAGGCCCTGATCTTCGAGATCGCCGAGGACTTTTTGGCGGGCATCAGCGGTGGTGAGGCCTTCGTAGTTGGCGCCGGCTTCTTTTGTCATCTTGCCATCAAAGCCGATGACGGTAATCATGTCGAGGTTATGGCGCTGACCAACTTCGTAGTCGTTCGGGTCGTGGGCTGGTGTAATTTTTACAACACCCGTGCCGAATTCTGGGTCGGCGTGTTCGTCTGCAATGATCTCAATTTCGCGGTTCGTAAGAGGTAGTTTGACCTTTTCGCCGATTACTTCGGCGTAGCGCTTGTCCTTTGGATTAACCGCTACGGCGGTATCGCCGAGGAGGGTTTCTGGGCGAGTTGTACTAACGATGATTTCTTCTAGCTCAGCTTTTGGATTGACGAGTGGGTAGGCGATTTGCCAGAGTTTGCCCTGCTCGTCTTTGTGAGTAACCTCGATATCTGCGAAGGCGGTTTGATGCTTGGTGCAGAAGTTAACAAGCTTTTTACCTCTGTAAATGAGGCCTTCCTTCCAGAATTTCTCGAAGGTATCATAGACGGTGTCGACGACCTTTTGGTCGAGGGTGAAAGTAAGACTGTCCCAGTCGCAGGATGCGCCGAGGGCTCTCAGCTGAAGCTCCATATTGCCACGCTGTTCGTGGACGAAATTCCAAACCTGATCGTAAAGCTCATCGCGGTTGTAATCGAAGCGGGTTTTCCCTGCCGCCTCTAGTCTACGCTCGTAAACCACCCAAGTTTCAAATCCAGCATGATCGGCGCCTGGGATATACCAGGTATTGTCGCCCTTGAGGCGATGATAACGGGTGAGAATATCCTCGAGAGCGATAGTTAGGCCGTGACCAATGTGAAGATTACCGTTTGCATTTGGCGGCGGCATGACAATAGTGTAGTTTTTGGTGTTCTTTTTGTTTGTAGGCGCGAAGGCACCGGATTTTTCCCAGAGAGCGTAAATATCTGGCTCGTATTGGTTTGGTTCATAAGCTTTGCTGAATTTCATAGGGACAATTATACCATAATCTGTTGTTATTGGGGTAATAATTTGGCGTTTTGTCAAAAGGTCGCGTTATAGAGGTGGACGATTTGATTGGATTAAGGCTTCTCTTTTGCTAGTTCCCTGCCCTACCCCTGTTATTTGAACATTTTCACGTGAAAAATGACCACAAAATGTGGCCTTCCAATTTCACGTGAAAGTTGACAGAATCAAAATAGTGTGTTGGAATTTGCGTCCATACTTACGTTCTTGCGTCTAACCTACCAAACATGCCCACCATGTTTGATGCTTCCATTGTAGCATAAGCGGGATGCTAATGCAAATGGGGACTAATAAACAGGTGATGGTTAGTGTAGGGCAGGGCATAATGCTTGTGTATATAGTATGTTAAAATGTGGATATATGGCTTTTGTGAGGAAGTTTACGACGGCGAGTGGGGCAACGGGTGTGCAGGTTTGTTGGAAAAAGAATGGCCGGGCAACTAAGACCGTTCATGTTGGTTCCGCAAATTCCGAAATTGCGCTAAATAAACTCCTTAAAAAGGCCCAAAATATCAAGAATGAAGGGCAGCGGCCGATGTTTGATCTGAATGCCTATAACGGGGAAGTGCCAAAAGAAAAACCCCTCGAGTGAGGGGCGTTTTTTTATTTGTGGAGTTTTCGCTTCAATTTGTTGATTGGGCGGAGCAGGGAATAGAGGCGGTATTTGCTCTTGTTGACCGGTAAATCGTAGGTGCCGGTGAAGGTGAGGAGTTTTCCGCCGAAGGACATTTTGAATTTGCTGAAGCCGTACCACGGGTGTTTTGGGTCCTCGGAGGTGGTGACGCCCCAAAAATCGAAAAATTTGCGGCCGTTGGCCTTCGCGTCCAAAACCATCTTGATTAGAAGGATGATTCCTGCATTATATTTGCGGTGTTCGTA